>Ga0247809_1000395_pt1 | contig 20578 bp, 17 predicted proteins | sample UWRJL104311B1_FD_180951 | JGI IMG/M metagenome (GOLD analysis project Ga0247809, IMG submission 180951) | Plant litter microbial communities from Arlington Agricultural Research Station in Wisconsin, United States - UWRJ-L104-311B-1 | ecosystem: Environmental > Terrestrial > Plant litter >...
CTGGTAGACGAAGATCGCCCCGACTTGAAGTTCCCGCCCTTCACCCCGCGCTTCCCTGAGCGAATTCGCGAATTCGGCGGCGACTGCTTTGCGGCGATCAAGGCCAAGGACATCGTCGTCCATCACCCGTACGAGACGTTCGAGGTGGTACTCGCCTTCTTGAAGCAGGCCGCGAACGACCCAGACGTGGTGGCGATCAAGCAGACGCTCTACCGCGCCGGCAAGCAGCCCGCGGTCATCAACGCGCTGATCACCGCGGCCGAGGCGGGCAAGTCGGTTACCGCGGTCGTCGAGCTCAAGGCGCGGTTCGACGAAGAGCAGAACATGGTCTGGGCGTCCGCCCTGGAGCGCGCAGGCGTGCAGGTCGTCTACGGCTTCATCGATTGGAAGACGCACGCCAAGGTCTCGCTGGTCGTCCGCCGCGAGGGCCAGGCGTTCCGCACCTACTGCCACTTTGGCACCGGCAATTACCACCCGGTCACCGCCAAGATCTACACCGACCTCAGCTTCTTCACCGCCGATGCCGCGGTCGGGCGCGATGCGGCGCAGATGTTCAACTACATCACCGGCTATGTCGAACCGACCGACATGGCGCGTGTCAGCCTAAGCCCGCGTGACCTTCGCCAGAACCTGATGAACCTGATCGACGTCGAGATCGCCAACGCGCGCGCTGGCAAGCCTGCCGGCGTCTGGGCGAAGATGAACTCGCTGGTCGACCCTGCGGTGATCGAGAAGCTGTACGAAGCGAGCGGGGCAGGGGTCGAGATCGACCTGATCATCCGCGGCATCTGCTGCCTGCGCCCCGGCGTGCCCGGCTTGTCCGAGACGATCCGCGTGAAGTCGGTGATCGGGCGCTTCCTCGAGCACAGCCGGATCTGGGCATTCGGCAACGGCAAGGCGCTCCCCAATGACGGCGCCAAGCTGTTCATCTCGTCGGCCGACTGGATGCCGCGTAACTTCGACCGCCGCGTCGAATATATGCTGCCGATCCTTAACCCTACGGTCCACGACCAGATCCTCGACCAGGTGATGGTCGCGAACCTGATCGACAACGAGCAGAGTTGGGAGCTAGGCCCCGACGGCGAATATAGCCGCGTCGATCCCGGCGACCGCCCGTTCAACCTGCATCGGTATTTCATGACGAATCCTTCGCTTTCCGGCCGCGGCGCCTCGCTCGCGACCAGCAATGCCGTGCCGACGCTATCGCTCCGTCGAAAACGATGAGCGTCACGAATATCCTGTTCGGCAATTCCCCGCCCAAGGCCGAGACCGACGATCACCCGCGCACTGGGATCATCGACATCGGCTCGAACTCGATCCGGCTGGTAGTCTATCAGGGGCCGCCACGGCTCCCCGCGATCCGGTTCAATGAGAAGGTGTTGGCGGGGCTCGGGCGTGGGCTCGCAGCTACCGGCGCGATCGAGAAGTCCGCGCTGAAGACGGCGCGCGTCGCGCTGGCGCGGTTCGCCGCGGTGGCGAAGGAAATGGAATGCTCGACGCTCCGCACGGTCGCGACGGCGGCAGTACGCGATGCGAAGAACGGCGGCGAACTCATTGCCGCGGCTGAACAGCTCGGGCTGACCGTCGAGACGCTGTCGGGCGAACAGGAAGCCAGCGCGGCGGGTTACGGTGTGCTGTCCGCGATTCCCGAAGCAGACGGCATTGTCGGCGATCTCGGCGGCGGCAGTCTCGAACTCGTCCGCGTCCGCCGTGGCAAGATCGAGGACCGCGTCTCGTTCCCGCTCGGCGTCCTCCGCATCGGCCCGATACGAGCGAAGCGCGGCAAGGTGCTTGCGCGCTACGTGACGCGTCTGGTGCGCGAGGCCGGCTGGACCGCGAAGGGGCAGGGGCTTCCGCTCTATCTGGTCGGCGGATCGTGGCGCGCACTGGCACGGCTCGACATGGAGCTGTCGGACTATCCTCTGCCGATCATCCACCAATATTCGATGACCGCGGCGACGATTACCCGCCTCAGCCGGACGATCCCGCAGCTTTCCAAGCCGCGCCTGAAGGCGATCCCGGGGCTGTCGTCGGGCCGCACGGCAACGCTCGCCGACGCCGCGGCGTTGCTCGGCGTGCTGATGCGGCAGCTTGGCAGCCGGACGACGATCGTATCCGCCTATGGCCTACGCGAAGGCCTTCTCTACGAAGACCTGAAGCCCGCAGACCGAACACTCGATCCGCTGATCGTCGCAGCACGCGAAGAGGGGCGCCTACTCGGCCGCTTCCCGGAGCACGGCGATCTCCTCGACCGCTGGATCGCGCCGCTGTTCACCACCGAGCCACCCGCGATGGCCCGCATTCGCCACACGGCGTGCCTGCTCGCCGACGTCGGCTGGCGCGCCAACCCCGAGTTCCGCGCCGAACGTGGCGTCGAGGTCGCGTTGCACGGCAACTGGGTCGCGATCGACGCGCCGGGTCGCGGGATGCTGGCGCAAGCTCTTTACACGAGCCTTGGTGGCGATCTCTCCGCCGGTGAAACAGTTGGTCGCCTCGCGTCTCCGGCAGCGGTGAAAAGCGCGACTGCTTGGGGCCTCGCTATGCGACTAGGCCAGCGAATGAGTGGTGGCTTAGCAGGACCTTTGAAGCGATCAGGGCTCGCAGATGACGGGGTATCACTTACGCTGACTCTGCGCCCGGATGATCGTGGGCTCTACGGCGAAGCGGTGGAACGTCGCCATAATGCGCTTGCCGCCGCCCTGGGACGCAAGCCCGTACTGGCTCTCTCCTGAATCCTCCCCTTCTCGGGGAGGATCAATGAGTTCAAGCGCAGGTGAAGCGTTCGATCCTGCCCTTGGCGTCCACATAGACATTCAGACGATCAGCGCGGAAATCTATCGTCACGGCCGTGTTCGGCGCGATCCAGCGTAGAGTGCGTGCACCCGATCGCGTCTGCATCACGTCGGCCCGAGCATCGCTCGCGCGCTTGCCGACCAGATCGCCGAGTGAGTCGGCATTGCAGGCGGCCGCGATCGGCGAAGCGGCGGGCGTCTCGCCGCGCATCTCCACCGGCGTACACGCTGCCGAGGCCAACAAGGCTGCGACCAGAACGATCCTCATGCGGCATCCTCCGTACGTGTCATCTTGAGCTTCCCGCCGATGACCGCGAACGCCAGCCGTCCCTCGACCAGATCGAGCGCGTCGCGGCCGAACTGATCGAACCGCCAGCCTTCGAGCATCGGCAGCCCGGTCCGAACACCCGCCGCCAGCGCTTCGAGTTCGTCGGTACGCGCGAGCAATTTCGACGCTACATCAATGTCTCGCGAGCGGATCTTCAGCAGCAGCTTGAGCAGGTCCGCCACCAGCGAACCCTCCTTGCCAAGCCCCGGCTTGCGATCGTCCCGCGGCGGCAGTTCGTCGTCGCCGAGCGGCTGGGCGCCCTCGATCGCCGCCATCAAGCGGCCGCCGATGTCGTTGCCCGCCCAGGTCGCCGACAATCCACGCACCCTTGCGAGATCCGCCTGCTTCTTCGGCGGATGCCCCGCCATGTCGCCGAGCGTCTCGTCCTTGACGATCCGCCCGCGCGGCAGATCCTTCGCCTGCGCCTCCAGCTCACGCCACCGCGCGAGCGCTTTAAGCCGCCCCAGCACGTCAGGCTTGCGCCCGGAAATCCGCACTCGCTTCCACGCGAGATCAGGATCGTTTGCATAATTGGCGATATCGCCGAGCCGCTCCATCTCCTGATCCAGCCACACGCCGCGCCCGGTCTTGCGCAACCGCTCCAGCATCTTCGGGAAGATCTTCGACAGATGGGTGACATCGCCGATCGCATATTCGATCTGCCGCGCATCCAGAGGACGTCGCGCCCAGTCGGTGAACCGAGCACCCTTGTCGACCGCGATCCCGAGCCAGCTGTCGACCAGGTTCGAATAGCCGATCTGCTCGCCCTGCCCGAGCGCCATCGCCGCGACCTGCGTGTCGAACAGCGGGAAGGGCGTCTTGCCGGTGAGGTTGTAGACGATCTCGATGTCCTGCCCGCCGGCATGGACGACCTTCAGCACGTCGTGATTCTCGACGAGCAGGTCGAGCAGCGGCTTCAGGTCTATACCCGGCGCCATCGGATCGATCGCGGCGGCTTCCTTGTCGTCGGCGATCTGGATCAGGCAGAGTTCCGGGTAATAGGTGCTCTCGCGCATAAATTCGGTGTCGACGCACACATAGTCGGCGTCGGCCATGCGCGCGCACAGATTGGCGAGCGTGGCACTGTCGGAGATAAGCGGGTGGATATGCATCGCCCGTCCATAGCGAGCCTCGTCCGGGTTGACAAAGCCCGGTAGGGAAGGGAAGCGCGAGGCACCTGTTTATCGTCCGAGAAGACCCATCATGCACGCCTATCGCACCCACAACTGCGCCGCCCTCCGTCCCGAACAGGTCGGCGAAGAGGTCCGCGTCTCCGGCTGGGTCCACAAGAAGCGCGATCACGGCGACCTCGTCTTCATCGATCTGCGCGATCACTACGGTATCACGCAGATCGTCACTGACGTGTCAGGCCCGGTCTTCAAGGTCATCGAGGGTCTGAAGAGCGAAAGCGTCGTCACGATTACCGGCAAGGTGACCGCACGTGCGCCGGAAGCCGTCAACCCGAACCTGCCGACCGGCGGTATCGAGATCCGCGCGACCGCCGCGACCGTCCAGTCGATGGCCGGCGAACTGCCGATGCCGGTCGCCGGCGAGGCCGAGTATCCCGAGGATATCCGCCTGCGCTATCGCTATCTCGATCTGCGTCGGGAGCGGTTGCACGCCAACATCATGCTCCGCAGCCAGGTGATTACGTCGCTGCGCAACCGCATGAACTCGCAGGGGTTCACCGAATTCCAGACGCCGATCCTGACCGCATCGTCGCCCGAGGGTGCGCGCGATTACCTGGTGCCGAGCCGCGTTCATCCGGGCAAGTTCTACGCACTCCCGCAGGCGCCTCAGATGTTCAAGCAGCTGCTGATGGTCGCAGGCTTCGACCGCTATTTCCAGATCGCACCTTGCTTCCGCGACGAGGACGCACGCGCCGATCGTTCGCCGGGCGAATTCTACCAGCTCGATTTCGAGATGAGCTTCGTCACGCAGGACGATGTGTTCGCGGCGATCGAACCCGTGCTGCACGGTGTTTTTGAGGAGTTCGCAGACTGGCAGGGCAAGGGTCGCCAAGTCTCCGCGCTCCCGTTCAAGCGCATCCCCTACCGCGAATCGATGCTGAAGTACGGCAGCGACAAGCCCGACCTGCGCAACCCGATTCTGATCCACGACGTCGGCCATCACTTCGTCGATTCGGGCTTCGGCCTGTTCGCTGGCATCGTCGCCGGCGGTGACGTGGTCCGCGCGATCCCCGCGCCGAACACCGCCGACAAGAGCCGCAAGTTTTTCACGGACATGAACGACTGGGCACGCGCCGAGGGGCATGCCGGGCTCGGCTACATCACGCAGAAGAACGGTGAACTCGGCGGCCCGATCGCCAAGAACCATGGCGAGGAAGCGACGCGGAAGCTGATCGCCGAGATGGGTCTCGGCCCGAACGACGGCATCTTCTTCGCGGCTGGGAAGGAACTGCCCGCCTCGAAGCTCGCGGGCGCTGCTCGGGCGCGGATCGGTGCCGACCTCGGCCTGATCGACGAGAACCGCTTCGAGTTCTGCTGGATCGTCGATTTCCCGATGTTCGAATATGACGAGGACGCGAAGAAGGTCGATTTCAGCCACAACCCGTTCTCGATGCCGCAGGGCGAGATGGACGCACTGGAAAACAAGGACCCGCTCGATATCCTTGCGTATCAGTACGATATCGTTTGCAACGGCGTCGAGCTGTCGTCGGGCGCGATCCGGAACCATCGTCCGGAAATCATGTACAAGGCGTTCGAGATCGCCGGCTACACGCAGGCCGATGTCGACACCAACTTCGCCGGCATGATCAATGCGTTCAAGGTCGGCGCGCCGCCGCATGGTGGCTCGGCACCGGGGATCGACCGGATGGTGATGCTGCTCGCGGGCGAGCCGAACATCCGTGAGGTCGTGCTGTTCCCGATGAACCAGAAAGCCGAGGACCTGATGATGGGCGCACCAAGCCCGGTCAGCGCCAAGCAGCTGAAGGAACTCAACATCCGTCTGACGGTGGATGGCCCGAAGGATCCCGCCAAGGTGGTCGCGCCCAACGCGGGCTGATCCGACTATCCCTCGCCCCTACGGGGAGAGGGAAGGAGGAGCCGCTTGGCGACGGGAGGGTGAGGGGTTGTTGTTGCGCGCCAACTTCCCCTCACCCTCCCACCCGGAAGTGCGGGCGGGCCCCTCCCTCTCCCCGTAGGGGCGAGGGAAACACGGCTCATGCTTCCTCAACCCCCTCGACCGTGCAAATACGCATGAGGGCTAAGGGGTTGGCATGCGCGACGATCAGATGACACCGGCGCCAAGCCTCGTCCGCAGCCTCGGCGTCATGGGCGTCCTGTTCCTTACCCTCTCCGTCGCGACCCCGGCATCGTCGGTGTTCGTCATCGTCCCCGGCATGCTCCAGGTCGCTGGCACCGGCGCGGTGTGGGCAACGCTGATCGCCGGACTCGTCTGCGTCGCGACCGCGTTCGTCTACGCCGAACTCTCCTCCGCGTGGCCGGTCGCGGGTGGCGAGTATGTCGCGGTCGCGCACACGCTCGGGCCGATGGCGGGGTTCGTCATGCTCGGCGTCAACGTCTTCAACAACCTGCTCTTCCCGCCGGTCGCAGGACTCGGCGTCAGCGCGGTGCTCGGCACGCTCGTCCCCGGCCTGCCGCAGATCCCCATCGCGATTGCCGTGGTCGCAGGGTCGACGCTCGTCGCGATCCTCCAGATCCGCGTCAACGCCTGGCTCACCGGGCTCTTCCTGTTGGTCGAGATGCTGGCGATCGGCGCGGTCGTCTGGCTCGGGTTCGCCGATACCGTCCGCCCGATCGGCGACCTGCTCCTCCACCCGGTAATGCCGCAAGGCGCCAATCTCGTCCCCGCATCCGCAGCATCGATCGGCCTCGCCACCTCGATCGCGATCTTCGCGCTCAACGGCTACGGTGCCGCGGTGTACTTCGGCGAGGAGATGCTCGACGCCCCCCGGCTGATCGCGCGTGCGATCATGGCGTCGCTCGCGCTGACGTTGCTGTTCGAGGGCATCCCAATCGTCGCGGTCCTTGTTGGCGCACCCGATCTCCACGCCACGCTCACCGCCAGCGATCCGTTTGGCCTGCTCGTGACTCTCCGCAGCGGCACCACCACGGCAAACTGGATCTCGATTGGCGTCGTCGTCGCGATCGTCAACGCGGTGATCGCCTGCATCCTCGCCTGCGCGCGCTTTTTCTACGGCACCGCGCGCGACGGAAGCTGGGGCCGCCCGCTCGACCGGTGGATGACGCAGGTCCACCCGAAGTTCGGTTCCCCCTGGGTCGGCACGCTGCTGGTCGGCGGGTTCGGCATCGTCGCGTGCTTTCTGCCGCTCCAATTGCTGCTGGTGCTCAGCGGCACCGGCCTCGTCGCGATCTACGCGGGGATCTGCGTCGCGGCGATGGTCGGCAGGCGTACCGGCAAGACTGCCCACGCGCCCTACCAGATGCCGCTCTACCCCCTCGCCCCCATCGTAACGCTGCTCGCTCTCGGCTATGTCTGCTGGACGAGTTGGCTCGATCTGGAAGAAGGGCGCCCCGGCCTGATCATGACGGCCGCGCAGATACTGCTGTCGATCGCCTATTATTGGTTCGTCCTGCGCCGACGGGGCGCCTGGAACGTTCAGATCTCGACCCTTGCGACGGAGCGCGATGCATGACGATACACCTGGCCGACTACGAAGACGGTGACGAATACGACGGCAAGTACAAGCACGACCTCGCCGCGCTGCAAAAGCGGCTTGAGCATATCCAGGTCGCGCACATTGTGGGTGGTACCCGCGCGATCGTGATGTTCGAGGGCTGGGACGCGGCAGGGAAGGGCGGCATCATCCAGCGCCTGTCGGCCGAATGGGACCCGCGCAACTACAAGGTCTGGCCGATCTCGGCCCCGACCGCGGACGAGAAGGCGCATCATTTCCTCTGGCGCTTCTGGAACCGGCTGCCCGCCAACGGCAACATCGCGATCTTCGATCGCAGCTGGTACGGCCGCGTCCTGGTCGAGCGCGTCGAGGGGTTCGCCAGCGAGACCGAATGGCGCCACGGCTATGACGAGATCAATGCGTTCGAGGCGCAGCAGGTCGAGAGCGGCACGACGCTGATCAAGCTGTTCATCCACACTACACAGAAGGAACAGGACCGGCGGTTGAAGGCGCGGCTCGACGATCCGTGGAAGCATTGGAAGACCGGGCTCGACGATTTCCACAACCGGTCGCGCCGCGAAGACTATCTGGAGGCGATGACAGAGATGTTCGCGCGGACCGATACCGCGACCGCGCCGTGGACGGTGATCGACGGCAACGACAAGAAGGCGGCCCGGATCGCAGCGCTGACGCTGATCGCGGACCGCCTCGAAGCCGGCGTGTCGATGATCCCTCCACCGCTCGACCCGAAGGTCAAGCGCGTGGCGGAGAAGGCGTTAGGCCTTCGCTGACCCGTTAGGCCTTCGCGGATTTGGCTTCTGCTGCCTCGGCCTGGATGAACTCGTCATCCTCGTTGAGCAGCAGCATCTGGCCCTTGTCGATGCCGAAATAGGCACCGCGCAGGGCCAGTGTGCCAGCGGCTTCTGCCTCGGTCACGAATGGGAAGGTGCGGAGGTTGGCGATCGAGGTCCGAACGGATTCGAGCTCCATCTCGCGGCCGGCCTCGGCGCCTTCACCGTACTTCGCGATGACCTTCTCGCGGGCACCGTCGAGCAGGCTTACCCAGTCCGACACGAACCCGCCTGCACCATGATCGGCATCGGCAAACGCCTGCGTCAGCGCAGCCTTGCAGCCACCGCACTTCTCGTGGCCCATCACGACGATCTCTTCGACCTTCAGCTGCGTAACCGCGAACTCGATCGCCGCGGAGACGCCGTGATAACCACCACCGGTTTCGAACGGCGGGACGAGGTTGGCGACGTTGCGGACGACGAACACTTCGCCCGGCAGCGTATCGAAAATCTGTGCGGGTTCTACCCGGCTGTCCGAGCAGGCGATGATCATCACCTTGGGGCTCTGGCCGTCCTGCAGTTCCTTCCAGCGCTCGCGCTGCTCCTCCCAGGGGCCGTCCTTGAAGCGGTGATAGCCTTCGATCATTTCCGGAAAGTGAGTTGGCACAGGTAGCCTTCCATATCAGTTTGCGATGCAACATGAAAAACTTGTCATGTTGAAACTGGTTCCATGATTTTATCCGGTTCGTCCGATGGTTCCAACCCGCCGACATAGCCCGCCGCCATTGTCTCAGCGGCAGGGCGGGGCTATCTGGCGTGCATGAACGACATGACCCCGATGGCTGCGCCGGTCCGTGCGCGCAAGCCCGACTGGATCCGCGTCAAGGCGCCGACCTCTGCTGGCTTCGCAAAGACCCGTGAGTTGATGCGCTCGAAAAGCCTTACGACCGTGTGCGAAGAGGCGGCATGCCCGAACATCGGCGAATGCTGGTCGAAGAAGCATGCGACGGTCATGATCCTCGGCGATACCTGCACGCGGGCGTGCGCCTTTTGCAACGTCAAGACCGGCATGCCGCGCGCGGTCGATCGGATGGAGCCGCAGAACGTCGCCGATGCGGCCGCGCAGATGGGGCTCAACCACATCGTCATCACCTCCGTCGATCGCGACGATCTTCCGGACGGTGGCGCGTCGCAGTTCGTAAAGGTGATCCAGGCGATCCGCGCGTCGAACCCGACCACGACGATCGAGATCTTGACGCCCGACTTCCGCAACAAGGCGCAGGCCGCGATCGAGTCGATCGTCGAGGCGCGTCCCGACGTCTACAACCATAACGTCGAAACGGTGCCGCGGCTCTATCCGACGATCCGCCCGGGTGCGCGCTATTACGCGTCGCTGCGGCTGCTGGAGAGCGTCAAGCGCCACGACCCGTCGATCTTCACCAAGTCCGGCGTGATGCTCGGGCTCGGTGAGGAGCGTCTGGAGATCCATCAGGTGATGGACGACATGCGCTGCGCCGACATCGATTTCCTGACGATGGGGCAGTATCTCCAGCCCACGCCGCGCCATGCCAAGGTCGCCGAGTTCGTGCCGCCCAAGGCGTTCGATGCCTATGCCTCGATCGCGCGTGCGAAAGGCTTCCTGCTGGTCGCGTCGTCGCCGCTGACCCGGTCGAGCTATCATGCGGGTGATGACTTCGAGCGGTTGCGTGCGAACCGCGATGCAAAGCTGGGCGTCGCGCGCATCTGATGCCGAAGCATTCGGAAACGCGCCATTTGCCCTATACGCCTGAGCAGATGTTCGACCTGGTGGCCGATGTCGGTCGCTATGCCGAATTCCTGCCCTGGGTCAGCGCGATGCGGGTGCGCTCGAACAGCGATACGGAGACGCTCGCCGACATGATTGTCGGGTTTAAGGGCCTGCGCGAGACGTTTACGTCGCGCGTGGAGAAGGTGCGCCCAAGCGAACTCACCGTCGATTACGTTGATGGCCCGTTGAAGTACCTCCGCAACGAATGGCATTTCCGCCCCGAACCACAGGGCTGCGCGGTCGATTTCACGGTCGACTTCGCGTTCAAGAACCGGATGTTCGAGATGATCGCCGGGCAAGTGTTCGGCGTCGCGTTGCGGAAAATGATTGGCGCGTTCGAAACCCGAGCCGCCGAACTTTACGGCGCCGACGCGTCCGGCAACAAGAGTTCGAGCGCGCACAACGCGGCCTGAAGGCGGATTCCGCCGCGACCCAGATCGCCAAAGTCCTTGCGATCGGCGTGGACGTCGGACGGGTCGCGCCCCTTTTCCGCACGACCGAATACGACTGTGCCGACCGGCTTCTTGAGCGATCCGCCTCCAGGGCCTGCGACGCCGGTGATCGCAACGGCGATATCCGCGCCCGACTGCTTGAGCGCGGCCTGCGCCATGCTCCAGGCAACTGCGATCGACACCGCGCCGAACGTCTCCAATACGTCCGAACTGATCTTCAGAACACCAAGCTTGGCGGCGTTGGAATAGGTGACGAAGCCGACCTCGAACACGTCCGACGAACCAGGGATTTCGGTCAGTGCGGCGGCGACTAGACCACCGGTGCAGCTTTCCGCGACCGCGACCCTGCGGCCGATCGCGCGGTTCTGCTCTACGACCTTACGCGCGGCGTCGACCAGTTCGGCGGGAAGGATCGTGTCCATCAACGGGTCTCCACCGGGCAGAGCAGCATCGCCACCGCGGCAATATCACCGCTGCGCGACTTCTGGGATTTCAGGTACCGCAACGTCTCGACGACGATGCCCGCGGTGTTGCGCGGTGGCAAGGGCTGGAGCAGCGTCACCATCCGGTCGATCGTCCCGCAATCGCGCGTCGCGATCCGCCCGACGATTTGCGGCACCAGCAGCGTCGTCAGCAGTGGTCGCGCAAACTCCGAATCGAGCATCGCGTCCACGGCTGGATCGCTGAGCTTGACGATCGCCGCGCGCGCTGCCGGCCAGGCCCGGTCGGACTCGACCTGATACCGGTCGATCAACGCACTTGACTGCGATCGGATGAGACTTCTGGCGGGAAGCTGCGCCGCACAGACGCGACCGGTTTCGCGGAGGATGTCGGGCATCGCGACGAGCGTCAGCGATTCGGCCTCGGGCCCGGTGATGCAACGCTGTTGGGCGACCGCCGGGCTGGCAAGGAGTGCGATCGCGGCAAGTGCGCCGACGATCTTCACAGCGGAGATCCGGGCAAGCGAATGGTCGCAACGGCCTGCGCGGCGATACCCTCACCGCGCCCGGTGAAGCCGAGGCGTTCGGTCGTCGTCGCCTTGACGCTGACCCGGTCGAGCGTAAGCCCGAGCAGGTCGGCGATCCGCGCGGTCATCGCCGTACGGTGCGGCCCGATCTTCGGCGCCTCGCACATGATCGTCAGGTCGACGAAATCGATGCGACCGCGCTTGTCGGCGATCAGCTTGGCGGCATGCTGGAGGAACTGCGCGGAGTCGGCACCCTTCCACTGTGGGTCGCTCGGCGGGAAATGCGTGCCGATATCGCCCGCCGCGATCGTGCCGAGCAGCGCATCGGTCAGCGCGTGGAGCGCGACGTCGGCGTCGCTATGCCCCGACAGCCCCTTGTCGTGCGGGATCAGGACGCCGCCGAGCCAGAGCTCCTCGCCGGTTTCGAGGCGGTGGACGTCGAAGCCCATCGCGGTACGGGTTTCGTAGGCGACACGCGCTTCGGCGGCCGCGAAATCTTCTGGGTGCGTGACTTTCTCGAGCATCGCCGAGCCCTGCACCAACGCGACGCCGACGCCAAGCCGTCGCACCATCTGCGCGTCGTCGGTCGCTTCTTCGTCCACCGGCCAGACGGCATGCGCGGCGCGCAGTGCCTCCACGGCGAACGCCTGGGGAGTCTGCACCCGGTTGAGGTCCGCGCGCGGCACGATGTCGCCGAGCAGAACGTTGCCGCGCGCCAGCGTATCGGTCACGGGGAGGACCGGAATGGCCGCGTCCCGGGTCTTCAAGGCAGCGACAAGCGAATCGATGACCGTGTGTGACAGGAAGGGGCGGGCAGCATCGTGGATCAAGACATGCGTCGCGTCGCCGACCGCCGCTAGGCCGTTGGTAACCGACTCGCGCCGCGTCGCACCGCCAACCACGATCGCCGCGTCCCCCAACGCTGCGATCACGGAGGCCTGCTGCCCCTCGGCGACGACGACGATCGTGTCGGCGATCGCCGGATGCGTCGCGAACGCGTCGTAGGAATAGCCGATCATCGGCCGACCTGCGATCTGCGCGAACTGCTTGGGGACCGATCCCCCCGCGCGCACGCCGGTCCCGGCAGCGACGATGATCGCAACGATACGCTGTGCCTGTGTCATCCTCACGACCTAGCGCTTCGCTCCGGCCCTCGCCAGCCTTGCCTGAAACGGCATATTGAGGTAGAGGGATGCCTCTTTTTCAGGCACATCCATGCGTAACCTTGCTCCTATCCAGATCGGTCCTGTCCGGATCGAAAGCCCCGTCGTGCTCGCGCCGATGACCGGCGTCACCGACATGCCGTTCCGCACATTGGTGCGACGCTATGGCTCGGGCCTCAACGTCACCGAGATGGTCGCGAGCCAAGCAGCGATCCGCGAGACGCGCCAGTCGTTGCAAAAGGCGGCGTGGGATCGGCTGGAGGAGCCGGTCTCGATGCAGTTGATTGGTTGCACCCCGTACGAGATGGGCGAGGCCGCGAAGCTCAGCCAGGATCGCGGCGCGGCGATCATCGACATCAACATGGGCTGCCCGGTGCGCAAGGTCGTCAACGGCGATGCGGGCTCGGCACTGATGCGCGACACCAAGCTCGCCAGCGCGATCATCGAGGCCACCGTCAAGGCGGTCGACGTGCCGGTGACGCTCAAGATGCGGATGGGCTGGTGCCACGACAGCCTGAACGCGCCCGATCTCGCGCGCATCGCGGAAGACCTCGGCATCAAGTTGATCACCGTCCACGGCCGCACGCGCAACCAGATGTACAAGGGCAACGCCGACTGGGGCTTCGTCCGCAAGGTCAAGGACGCGGTCACGGTCCCGGTGATCGTCAACGGCGACATCTGCACCATCGAGGACGCCGAAGCGGCGATGGATCAGTCGGGGGCCGATGGCCTGATGATCGGTCGGGGCAGCTACGGCCGCCCCTGGGTGCTCGGCCAGGTGATGGAATGGTTCGCCACCGGCCGTCGCATCGAAGACCCGTCGATCACCGAGCAATATGACGCGATCGCAGGGCATTACGAGGCGATGCTCGAGCATTACGGGATCGAGACCGGTGTCAACATGGCGCGGAAGCACATCGGCTGGTACACCAAGGGCCTCCCCGGTTCTGCGGAGTTCCGCAACAAGGTGAACCAGGTACCGGACCCCAAGCAAGTCAAGGCGATGCTGGCCGAGTTCTACGCTCCCTGGCGCGACCTTGCAGCGGCCTGATACGCCATCGCGCAATCGGCCGGGGTTCGCGGAACTCTTTGCCGCGCTGCCGGTGGCTGTGGTGGTCGTCGATCCCGACCACAGGGTCGCACATGCCAACGCGCTCGCCGAGCAACTGCTGAACCTCTCGGAACGGTTGATGATCGGACAACCACTCGATGCGATCATCCCCCCGCCAGACGATCCGCGAAATCGGGACGGACACGCTCTCGCCGTCTACGACACCGAAATCTCGACTGCGCGCGGTGTCAAGATCCGTGCAGATTTCGCCGAGACGCAGATCGCCGACTATCCGGGCTGGCGGGCGATCACCTTGCACGCATCCGCCACCTCACGGCGGCTCGGACACTCCGCGGATCGCGCCGCTGGAGCGAGGGCTGCGGTCGGTGCCGCGGCGATGCTCGCGCACGAAATCAAGAATCCGCTGTCTGGTATCCGCGGCGCGGCGCAACTGCTCGGCGCGGGCGAACTCACCACGTTGATCGTAACCGAAGTCGACCGCATCGCCGCATTGATCGACCGCATGCAGGACTTCAGCGACACCCGGCCCTTGCCGCTCGCCAGCGAGAACATTTATCCGCTGCTCGGTCATGCCCGCCGGCTCGCACTCGCCGGTTTCGCGCGCGGCATAGCGATCGAGGAACGCTTCGATCCCTCGCTCCCGCCCGCGCAGATCAACCGCGACGCGTTGCTGCAGATCGTCATAAACCTGCTGAAGAATGCGCGCGAAGCCGTTCGCAACGAACGAGAACCGCGGATAGTGATGACTACGGCTTACCGACACGGCATCACCGTGAGTTCGGCACCCGGCAAGCCGCGCCTGCCGCTGCCGATCGAGATTTGTATCTTTGACAACGGTCCCGGCGCGCCCGCTGACATCGCCGATCACCTGTTCGATCCGTTCGTATCGGGTCGGCGCGAAGGGCAGGGGCTTGGTCTCGCGCTGGTCGACAAGCTAACCAGAGACATGGGCGGCATCGTCCAATACGGTCGCGAAGGAAACCCCGAGATGACCGTCCTTCGCCTCCTGCTGCCGAGAGCCGCGTCATGAGTACGGTTCTGGTCGTCGATGACGACGCCGCGATTCGTACCGTCGTCGCGCAGGCTCTCCGTCGCGCCGGCCATGACGTCACCGTCGCCGACAGCCTCGCGCAACTCGAACGCGCGCTTGCGGTGACGCTGCCCGACGTTCTCATCACCGACGTCATCCTCCCCGACGGCGACGGCATCGATCATGTCCGCAGCGTCGCCGCGCGGTTTCCGCTGCTCCCGATCATCGTCCTCTCGGCGCAGAACACGCTGACCACGGCGGTCCGCGCGGCCGAGGTTGGTGCGTACGAATATCTACCCAAGCCGTTCGACCTCGACGTGCTGACCCGCGCGGTTGCCGGTGCGCTCGCTCGGGGCGGGATGGTATCTGAGGATACGCTCCACGACGCGGACCGCGCGCTGCCCCTGATCGGGCGTTCGGCGGCGATGCAGGACGTCTACCGGATCATCGCGCGCGTCGTATCGAACGATCTGACCGTGCTGATCTCGGGCGAATCGGGCACCGGCAAGGAACTCGTCGCGCGCGCGATCCATGACCTTGGGCCGCGTAGCGCGGCACCGTTCGTCGCGATCAACATGGCTGCGATCCCGCGCGAGTTGATCGAAGCCGAGCTGTTCGGACATGAACGCGGCGCCTTCACCGGCGCGGCGACGCGTAATGCGGGCCGGTTCGAGCAGGCGTCGGGCGGCACGCTGTTCCTCGACGAGATCGGCGACATGCCGATGGAAGCGCAGACCCGCCTTCTCCGCGTGCTCCAGTCGGGCGAGTTCACCAGCGTCGGTGGCGCACGGACGATCCGCGTCGACGTCCGCATCGTCGCCGCGACCAACCGCGATCTCGCGTCACAGGTCGCGACGGGGCAGTTCCGCGAAGACCTGTTCTACCGGCTCAATGTCGTCCCGATCACGTTGCCGCCCCTGCGCGAACGACGTCAGGACATCGCGCTGCTCGCACGGCATTTTCTAGATCACGCGGCTGCACAGGGCCTCCCGCGGCGTCAGCTTGCCAGTGACGCCCTGGTCGCGCTTGGCGGGCATGACTGGCCGGGCAACGTTCGCGAACTCGAAAATCTCATGCGGCGGCTGGCAGTCTTGTCGCGCGACGAAGTCATCGACGCGGACGCGATCCGTACCATGATCGGCCGACACACCTCGCTCACCGACCCGGTCGACCTCGATATCGGACAAGCGGTCCGCGCGATGATCGAGCGCATCGCTCACGACGATCCGGCTGCACTCGATGACGGCACGCTCTACGACCGCGTGATCGGCGAAGTCGAACGGCCGTTGATCGAGGCGATGCTGGCGCGTCATGGTCAGAACCAGCTTCGGGCCGCCCGCGCGATGGGGATCAACCGCAATACCCTGCGTAAACGCCTCGATACGCTCGGCATCGATATCGGCGGTACGATCGTCAGCGACGCGCCTCGCGTAGACGAACCGGAACGGCGGTAATTCTGTCATTATGTGGTTTCACGGCAACGGTTGACGTTGTATCGGGGCAACGATGATCGCTTCCGCGACGCTACCGATGGACGATGACGGGCCTGCACACCGGTTTGCCGTGACGCCTGCCGTAGAGGCGGTCGTGCTCGGCGTGGCGATCGCGATCGCCGTCACGAGCTACTTCATCATTACCGGCAGCGACGCACCGCAGCGCCTGATCCCGCCACCCCTGGTAGCGCTGCTGCTGGTCGCGAATCTCGTGCCCGGCATCGCGCTCCTCATGTTGCTAGGGCGACGTGTGGCCATGCGCCGTGCAGCGCGTTCGCCGGTCGGCGGTGGCGGTCGCCTCCACGTTCGCCTCGTCGCTTTGTTCTCGATCGTCGCCGCCGTGCCGATGCTGCTGGTGACGATCTTCGCATCGCTGCTGTTCCAATATGGCGTCCAGTTCTGGTATTCCGATCAGGCGCGCGGGATGCTCGAGAATGCGACCGGGCTTGCCCAGTCGTCCTACGCACGCCAGCTCAACAGGTGGCAGGAAGCCACCGTGACGATGGCAAGCGACATGTCTGCCTATCTCCGAGAGCGCTCGCTGCAGAGCCCGGATTTTTCCGGCTGGTTCCTCCAACAGGTCTATTTTCGCAGCCTCTCGGAAGCGGCGTTGTTCAAGCTGTCCCCTCAGCAGGGCATCCAGACGCTGGCGATCGTCAACCCGTACGAGATCGACTTTACGCGCCGTGTCACACCCTCGGCGATCGCCGAGCTGCGGTCGGGCAAAAGCGCGGTCGTCGCGGTGACGGGCGATCGTATCCAGACGATCACGATGCTGCCTGGATCTGATGAACTGTTTCTCTATGCGGGCCGCGTCGAGGATACGAAATCACTCTCCGAACAGACCACGCGCGCAAACGACGTGCTGAAGAGTTATCGATCGCTTCTGGCCAGGGCGCGCAGTCTCCAGTTGCAGTTCAATGCGGCACTGTTGTTGATCTCGTTGCTGATCGTGGGGATTGCGGTGTGGATCGCGCTGGCGGTCGCGGATCGTCTCGTCCGGCCGGTTGGCGAGCTCGTCGACGCCGCACGCCGGGTGGCAGCTGGCGACCTGACCGCGCGCGTCCCCGATCCGCGCAGCCGCGATGAGGTCGGCACGCTCGCCAACGCGTTCAACCAGATGACCGGGCAGCTGGAGGCGCAGAACACCGAACTCGTCACGGCCAACGGACAGCTCGAAAGCCGTCGCGCACTGATCGAGGCGGTGATGGCGGGGGTCTCCGCAGGCGTCGTCGCAACCGGACGCGAGCGGACGATTACGATTGCGAACGATTCGGCGACGACGTTGCTTGGCACCGATACTGGCGGGCTGGTCGGACGGCGCCTGGTCGATGTCGCGCCCGAGCTCGACGCGATGCTCGATGGCGGCGACCGCGAGGCGATCGTCGAAGTCGGCCGGGGGAGCGAGGTCCGTACGCTTGCCGTGCGGATTGCCCGGCCAGCTACTGGCCCGATCCTGACGTTCGACGACATTACGCAGCAGCTGCTCGATCAGCGCCGCGCGGCATGGTCGGACGTCGCTCGCCGGATCGCGCATGAGATCAAGAACCCGCTGACACCGATCCAGCTTGCGGCCGAGCGGCTTCAACGCCGATACGGTGGCAAGATCGAGGCGCAGGACGGTACGTTCTCGCGATTGACCGACACGATCATTCGCCAGGTTGGCGATCTTCGTCGCATGGTCGATGAATTCTCCTCGTTCGCGCGGATGCCGAAGCCGGTGTTCCGCGAGGAATCGCTGGTCGATGCCGCGCGCCAGGCGCTGTTCCTGCATGAGGTTGCGCATCCCGCGATCAGCTTCCAACTGGTGCAGGACGATCCGGGCCTCACGTTGGTTTGCGACCGCCGCCAGATCGGACAGGCGCTCACGAACATCGTCAAGAACGCGGTGGAAGCCATTGAGACGCGCGGTGAACCCGGCGGTTCGGTTACGATGACTTTGAAGAGCGATGCCAACACGGTCGGCATCGCAGTGGCGGACACCGGCATCGGGCTACCCGCGGAGCGGGACCGGATTGTCGAACCTTATGTAACGACCCGTGCCCGTGGTACAGGCCTCGGCCTTGCCATCGTCAAGAAGATCATTGAGGAGCATTGCGGCACGATCGGCTTTTCCGATCGGGCGGGGGGCGGTACACTCGTCACCATGACCTTCGACGCCAAGGCGCTGGCCGCGCTCGACCAAGGGGCATCCGCATCCGAGTTGGCTGGGGAGGGCCGACTCGACACGATGACCCGCAACCGGACATGATTTAATGGCGCTCGATATTCTCGTCGTGGACGACGAACGTGACATTCGCGAACTCGTAGCCGGCGTCCTGGAGGACGAAGGCTATGAGACCCGCGACGCTGGCGACAGCGATTCCGCCTTGGAAGCGATCGCGGCGCGGCGTCCGTCGCTGGTGCTGCTCGATGTATGGCTGCAAGGTTCGCGTCTTGATGGGCTGGAGCTGCTCGACGAGATCAAGCGGCGCGATCCGTCGATCCCGGTGCTGGTGATTTCGGGGCACGGCAACCTTGATACGGCCGTCGCTGCGATCCGCCGCGGGGCGTCCGACTTTATCGAAAAGCCGTTCGAGGCCGAACGTCTGCTGCTGATGGTAGCCCGCGCGACCGAGACCGAACGGCTCCGCCGCGAGGTCGCAACGCTGCGCGCCACGGTCGGCCGCGAAACCGATCTCACCGGCAGTTCGGGCTCGATCAACGGCGTTCGCGCGACTCTTAAACGGGTAGCGGCAACCGGTAGCCGCGTCCTCATCATGGGCGCGGCGGGAGTCGGCAAGGAAGTCGCCGCGCGCCTGCTGCACGGCTGGAGCCTGAGGACCGACGCGCCGTTCATCATCGTCAGCGCCGCGCGGATGACGCCCGAGCGAATGGACGAGGAACTGTTCGGCGTTGAGGAAGCGGGCGATCTCGTCCGTCCCGGTCTGTTCGAACAGGCGCATGGCGGCACGTTGTTCCTCGACGAGATCGCCGACATGCCGATCGCGACGCAGGCCCGCATCCTCCGCGCACTCACCGACCAGAGCTTTACGCGAGTAGGCGGCACGCGGGTCGTCAAGGTCGACGTCCGCGTTGTCTCGGCAACCGCCCGCGACCTCGTCTTCGAAATCGCCGAAGGACGGTTCCGTGAGGACCTGTATTACCGGCTCAACGTCGTACCGGTGATGATCCCGCCGCTGTCCGATCGTCGCGAGGACATCCCCGCGCTCGTCCAGCATTTCATTGCGCACTACGCGTCCGAGCGCCGCGTGCCGACGCCGGAAATCGCGCCGGACGCGATGGTTGCGTTGCAATCCTACGACTGGCCGGGAAATGTCCGGCAGTTGCGCAACGTCGTCGAGCGCACGATCATTTTGGCGCCGGGAGACCGGATCGGCCGGATCGACCTCGACCTGTTGCCGGCGGAGGTTCTAGGCGATCAGGGCGATATTGGATCGGCCGGATCGACCGCGATCATGGGTTCACCTCTGCGTGAAGCGCGAGAGACGTTCGAGCGCGAATATCTTCGAGTGCAGATCCGACGTTTTTCGGGAAATATCTCGCGGACGGCCAGCTTCATCGGCATGGAGCGTTCGGCGCTTCATCGAAAATTGAAGCTGCTGGGCATCACCGAAACCCGCGAGGAATAGACGCCGTAATTTCGCCGCCCTCTGGATATAGCAGGGCGGCGATCATAGATCAGTACCGCGCCCGGTAACCGGGTGCATCTCCGACGCCGGGAAACGGCGCCTTGCGGGCAAAGTCCCGCCAAAAACAAAGGGTTATCCCATTGGCAGATAAACCAGGCTCGCTTCAGGATCTGTTCCTGAACGCACTCCGGCGCTCCAAGACGCCGGTCACCATGTTCCTCGTCAAGGGCGTAAAGCTCCAGGGCATCGTTACATGGTTCGATAATTTTTCCGTCCTGCTGCGCCGCGATGGCCAGTCGCAGCTGATCTACAAGCATGCGATCTCGACGATCATGCCTGCTGGGCCCATGGACGTGTCGGCGATCGTCGATGCGGTGGGAGAAAACCAGAAGAAGCACCCGCTTCTGCAGGATATCTTCCTCAACGC
>Ga0247809_1000396_pt1 | contig 20551 bp, 23 predicted proteins | sample UWRJL104311B1_FD_180951 | JGI IMG/M metagenome (GOLD analysis project Ga0247809, IMG submission 180951) | Plant litter microbial communities from Arlington Agricultural Research Station in Wisconsin, United States - UWRJ-L104-311B-1 | ecosystem: Environmental > Terrestrial > Plant litter >...
AAAAAAGCGTGTGTCGATTACTACTGGTTTCTTCATTAGACCTGATTCTACTCCTCCTGCAGCAATCACCAAGCCCCCTCGGAGTCTTGCTCTATCTAACTCTAATTTGCTCATGTAAGACACTTCATCCCAGGCGCCGCTTTTCACTGCTTTTATCCCGGCGACGACCCCCGTGCTCCAGGTGAGGTACCTCTCAGAGTATTCTGTGGAACGGAATGGCTTTGTCGGTTTCATATTACCTGAGTGAAGAGCGTGATTGCTGCGTCACCAATTTGGTAAGTGCGGGTCAATGTGATGGATCTCCATCTGACATTGCACAAATCGTTATGCTGAACGAGGTGGTAGGTGTGACTCCCTTCCTCTTGTATGGCTGATAGTGCTGAGAATCATGACGCTCCTTGCCAACAAACGCATGATGATTTCAATTGACGACGACCACGACCGAGATAGAGTTGCTGTGATTATTGCTCGAGCACTTGATAGTGCTCATTTGACAGTCTTTCGCCGCCATGTTATGACGTGTTTCTCAACTTAACAAATCCGAAATTGCGATCCCTCGAAACACAACACTGGGTATTTTGTCAATCTTGAAGACCTCCCTTTCCTCTCTCCTGTCAAAATATGCTGGCAAGCTCCCCTCACTGCCACTTTCACTAATACTAGGACTCAGCGCAGGGAGCTCATCCTCTCTCTCCTCTTCACGAGTAATGTCCACTCTTATCGACTCTGACGGCGACACGGCGTTATTGTCAAGACGATGTCTCTTGGTCGTCTTTGCCTTTCTCTCGGTTGGCAGTGCTTTTCGTTTGGAGACAAGAGGTTTGACATCTTCATCGTCGTCCTCACTTCTTGTCGTGGTGGGGCTTAATCGTAACTCTCTTGCAAATGGCATCTCCTTAGAGATCATCACGACTTTCACACCCCCGTCTCCGTCTTCAGGTGGGGGGAGTGATCTTTCTTTGATGGTTGAGGAGGTGTTGAGTGAGACGATGGTGGTATTTGATAAGTGCTTTGAGCATGAACAGGTCTTGATTGAGTGAGCGCAACGATCGAGTGGACGACCCGGCTTGCGGACTTCAATCAAGATTCTGTCTGTATGGGTACAGTGCGTTGCTCTGTGACCGCGGATGCAAGGCTCGCTGATTAGGGATTGTGTTAGTCGTTGTCTTGCGTCGATGTTGTGAAGCGAGATAGGACATACCAGCTATATTTGTTTCCTCCTATAAGTGGCATGTTTGAATGTTTAAATTGAAATTCTTGTGTCTTTTACAAACAGGGTGAGTTGATGCAAGACTGTGTTCAACGACGAAGTGTGCGCGTCTCGTAAATGTGTGAATATAACCATATACTTAATTCTGAGATCGTAATCCGAGAAGAATCAAAAGAGACAATAACCAGAAGATCAGACGGAGTAGTAACAACACTACCACATATAACAACTCACAAACACTACAATCTACCCCAAAACCACCTCACAATCTCCACATCTTCCCCACAATCCACAAACACCAAAACGAACGGTAGCCACACAGCAACATCTCCTCATCGACCGCGCCGCTCGCTTCAGAAAACGACCTCACATCTCCTCTCCTCCCAAGAGATTCCACGTCTCAGAAACTCTCTCACCCATCATCGTCGTCACCACACAACCAACCAAGCAACCTGTCAAGGACCTCAATTGCAAAGCTTCTCTATCTTGCTCTTTGAGTGATCCACCAATCACGTAAAGGACAGGATAGAACAGACTGCGTATGTTGTGTACCTAGGAAGAACAGTGATAACCTTAATAGATGCAGAAAACTTGCTCGTTTCTCGTTTCGTCCAAGAGAATATGTACGAGGAAAGGGGACCATCAAGATGTGGAAAACTAGCTCATTTAACGGGCGCTAAACCTGTTTTGATGATGGTGGGCACTTTACAAGATAGATACCTAGCTATCTATCCATCTATGTACGTGTATATGTATCTTCGCCACATACGAAATACTCGTTAGCGTCCCAAAAGAATCCTGTTGCATTCACCATCTCATAGTGGTCTTGTGTAAATGGTAGATGCAAATTGTGAGGTAGCATGTGCAAGGATTCGTGACAAGAACGAAAAGCAGAAAGCTTGTTGGTAGAGCTTGCGTGCGTTTGAGAGAGTTTTCTATTTCCTAAAGCAGATTGTTTACATGCGCGACAGAGTGTTCCGCCACTTGGCGAATTCTTGTCTCATGCTTGCCGATCTTGATATTATGTCTTCAGGTAATGACCAAAAAGATCATACATGAGACACTAAGATTCATGAGATTGCCAATTGAATCTATTCTTGGTTCGGCGCGATATTGTTTATTCTCTTGTTTTGTTACAATTTGTTGAGAATCCTCGTTGAGAATCTGATAGTGTTATTATAAATTGGTACACCACCGACAATCTGCGTCCCTTTGCCATGACGAAAGAAAACCACTTCTAAAATGACAAACAACTCGCCAATAATACATCTCATAATTGCGCATGGAAACAATGTCCAAAGATATGTCATATCCATCCCTGGTGTAGTAGTTCCGGAAAACGTGCTCACTGTAACCTTGTTAGCTGACAGACACCTTAATATGAGCATGATACTCACCAAGATCTCGTCCTCCATTGGAGCATCAGTAGTTGCAGCAGCTGGAGCCGCAGAACCGTTAGTCTCCGCAGCAGCACCAGCGGTCCAGTAATCGGCCATTTCTGAGTCAAGCTCCTCGTTTGTCTTCTTTGGTGCATTGGTGCGTCCACCACGTCCACCACGACCACCCTTGCCACCTCTTCCTCTACCTCCACGACCTGCAGCCTCGGCCTTTGGCTTTGCTGCAGCTGATTTTGGTTGAGCTTTTGGTGCACTGTCTATGATTAGGAGGAGTCTTGTTTGAAAAGTGTCATGATGACTTACGTGATGCGATCTGAAAGACCCTTTGGTGCTGGAAGGTTCGCAGCTTGCTTTGCGTCAACAATGATGTCAATCTGGGTGCAAGTCAGCTATGTCGTTCTAGTATCATGATAAGTAGCAATATACCTTCAGTGGTCGTTTGTCGAGAAGGACATCCTTGAGAACTTTGGCGGCTTTGGTGGCACTGTCGAGGTGTACGAAGATCACAGTGGCTGCACCTCTGCTCTCACCATTTGGTCCGTAGGCAATCTCGGCTCTCTTCACTGGTCCTACAGTCTGCATGAGATACTCCTGTTCGCCAAATTTGATCAGTATATATGCCGCGATCGTGTCTTCGTAAATCACTGCATCATATTCGAGTCGAAAAAGAACGCTAAGCAAATGCTGTGAACATTGTTCCAGCAGCAGCAAGCAAGCAATACGTAGGCCCATCGCCGTTTTCTTCAACCATCAACCATCATGTCCTTCAAATGCTGTTGTCTCGTACATCCATGCACATATGCCAGTCTGATGTAAGGTCAAGTTCATGACACAGATCCTCGTAGCATCTCAAGAGTGAACAACTAGAACCACCTAGTCAATCTCCTATGCGAAGCTTGAACTCTCCGTGCCAAAACATGCATACCAACAGCCACAACGCAAATGTCGTGTTTCAAATAACGCTCGCTTGCATTACTTGCTGCTGGATATGCAATGGTCCTTCAACGCGATCGCAAGAGGAGAGCCCTCTGAAAGAGCTTCGCCATCATTCTGTCTGCGCCATGTTCCTGTTTGAGTGTGCTTGCCAGGCAACATCAAGAAATCATAGACTAATTGCTAGACACTGACATGCTCGACTTCACTCTGCTACAGCTCGCTCACGGAGACTTTGAGCTTTGGAGGAAGGAGACAGTCATGAATGAGGCTCTCCATGCGATTGATTCCCAAAAGTATCGTATAATAGCGGTCGTTCATACGTATCGTTGGTACGGAATGATTCGAAAAATCCAAAAGGCTGAAAGGCCTCATCGGCAACATACCTTGATCTGAGCCTCGTTCACATCTTTGGGCTTTAAAGTATTAGTCGCGAATTCGAGTCGATATTGGAGGATTTTGCATACCAAGTTACTGATTATAATCTTGCTATCTCCCTTGGTGCTTGATGGACCAGTTGGAACCTTAGCACCACCCCTAGCCTTAACGCTCTTTTTGATGCCTCCGACTGGAGCTGTCGTTGCAGCGGGTCCTCGGCGAGGAGTGGATCTGGCGTTACCACGACCACCTCTTGCGTTGCGGTTGCCGCGACGTTGGGCGGAGGTAATCTCGTCGAGAGATTGGTCGAGTTTTCCAGACATGTTGATGGTTGTGGTTGTATTTTACAAAGGTCGTAAACTGGGGCCTTGTGTAAGATGTATCGTCAGTTGTGGACTGCGATAGTAGGCAAATGAAGCTTCAAAGATCAAGCTGAAATTTGTGGCGGACGAAGGTGAAGTGGTTGAATTAGATGCGCGATATTTAAGGCAGAAGAGCTTTGGCAGGACGCGACTTGAAGTGTGTGAAAAGGCAAGTAAATTTGCTGGTATCGAAGTTGGATGAATACCGCAGAGAAGAATCTCGAAGTTTTTGGAATGAAGAAGTTCCTGAAGATCTACAAATTCGATGAAAGAAGTCGTTATTGATGGGGTTGATAAGATTGAAAGATGAAGCTGCAAAGAAAGGGGATCGCGACTTCCTTTATGCGCTAGTCTTGGCAGCCTTATATTTTGATGAGTCATCATTAGCTTTCACTCACAGTCAATGCAAGGTCTGAGGGATGTTCATTTATCTCTAAGGCACATAGTATAAAATATTTTCCAGGTTCTTTACAAGGTGAACTTTGGCATAGAGCGATTGAGATGTCGCTGTGACCACAGTTCGATAGGTAAAACATCTCGCACTCCGAAAACATACCACATCAACACAGCCATACACATCCCTGGAACCATCTGGCTGTATCGTCTGAGCACGAACCCTGAATCAAGTTCTCACTTCTGAATATTTTCTCAACAGCTGGTGACCAGTATCCTGCTGTACATGTCATTGCACCCATAGTGCTACTTTTTGGATGCGCCAGAACGCCTTGCCAAATAATTACAAACGTCCCACAGCGCCACCTTAAGCATGTGGATGGCACGCAGTGATGCTCCTTGTGTTTCCTAGCTCATCTTCATCCCATACTGTTCCTGCTCCTACTCATCACCGTGATGCCGTAGCAACCTTGACATCTGCATCCACCGCTCGCACCTTTACATCCTGCACATCATCTTCCACAGCATTAACCTCCAGGAAGTGGTAGACGACAATGAGAATCATTGCCGCAGAGCCGAGAAAGATAGCGAGTCTGTAGAGATCATCGTCTGAGATCATGATGACTGCTGTGGTTGACGAAGACGTGAATGATTATGTTTGTATATGAAAGGTCTGTAGTGTATGGATGGGTCTCTGGAATGTGTTAGCTATCTTCGTCGCTGTTCACCTATGCCTCTCGACGTACTTACAGCACTGCAGTATTCACTATGCAGAACCTCCAAGACTTGGTTCGGTTTGATGCAATTGTTGAGCAGATATCGAGAGTTACCTTGGGCAGTTGGTCGTATGAGGACAGCTTGATGCTCCAAGTATCCACTTTCCCAGAATCGGCTGTTCGACCAATGGGTCGCACCTGCCAATTCTGCTGCCCCTCCAAAACCTTGACATCCTTCAGAGAACAATCGTCACAGTCACGCCGGGACTAATAACATAAAATAAAATAACTTCACCAACATTAACATCAACATCACCCACAGTCTTTTCTGTTCTTCCTTGCAACATTGCTATAATCCTTCAATCCATCTCAATTTCCCCCCCGAAAGTCATACGAAACAACCGCCAACATGCCACCCAAGAAGGCAGATAAAGGCGCTGGAGGCAAGAAGCCTTCTGGTACGAAACTGGTCGAAGATCGTACGTTCGGTATGAAGAACAAGAAGGGAGCCCAGCAACAAAGAGTCATTGCCCAGATGAAACAATCAGCTGCGGCAGGAGGAACACCAGAGGAGAAGCGAAAAGCCGCAGAAAAGGCACAGAAAGAAAGAGATCAGGCCGCAGCATTACAAGCTCAAAAGGAGACTGCAGAATTATTCAAGCCAATTCAGGTCCAGAGGGTACCCTTCGGTGTCGATCCAAAGACCGTGTTGTGTCAATTCTACAAAAAGGGACATTGCGAAAAGGGCAAGAAGTGTAAATTCTCACACGATCTCAATGTAGAACGAAAGACTCAGAAGAAGGATCTGTACACGGATGCCAGAGAGGACGAAGAAGAGAAGAAGAAGGCAGAGACATCTGCGGATTGGGATGAGGAAAAGTTACAGTCTGTGGTGCTGTCGAAGAAGGGAAATCAGCAGACAACAACGGACAAGGTGTGCAAGTTTTTCATCGAGGCTATCGAAGATGGAAAGTATGGTTGGTTCTGGACCTGTCCGAATGGAGGAGATAAGTGCAAATATCAGCATAAACTACCACCAGGGTAAGTACACTCTATGTGACATTCTTCGATAATGCTAAAATCAACATAGTTTCGTACTCAAAACCAAGGAACAACGCGCAGCAGAGAAGGCACTCATGGACAAATCACCTCTCAATACTCTCACACTCGAAGACTTTCTCGAATCCGAACGTCACAAACTTCAAGCACCACTCACACCTGTCACGCCCGAATCCTTCGCGAAATGGAAACGAGAGCGAATGGACAAGAAACAAGCCGAAGAGCAAGCCCGCGCTGCCAAAGAAGCAACAGGTCGTGCCATGTTCGAGAAGGGAGATTGGGAAGCAAGTGGCGACGAAGACGACGACGATGATGGAGAAGATAGCGATCCTTTCAATCTGCAGAAATTACGCATGGAGACTGAGGCGTTGCGGGAAAAGAAAGAAATGGAGCGAATCGCACAGTATGGAGGACCTGCGCAGCCGATCAATGGGTTTAGCGCAGTGCAGACGCAAGTTGTGGATGATCCGGATGAAGTGGACGATAATGTGCAAGATAATGGGGAAGGGTCATCGTCGGGCTGAATACATATATCGCCACCTGTAACGACTTGATGATTAGCGGCTACACTTTGGACATTCCTCGCAGATGTACGAGAGATGATCAGAGAAGACATAGCAATGATTCCCGATACAATTTTAGAACTCTCAATCCTCGCCCTAGCCAAAGTGCGCACTTTGAGGTGTAATCACAATTGATGTCATTTTTCATCGCCATCAATTGCTTGCACATATCGTTGTGATCACTCCACAAATGGTCAAAATCAAAACATTCGTCAGAACTGTCCAATACTGCGATCACACATTTACGAAGGTCAATCTGGGTCCAAACACTCTGCGAAGCGATTAAGCTGTGCCTGCTCGAATATTCTTGGTATATGCTCAACGTGCTCTGTGATGCTAGACTGAGATAAACCAGAGTTGTTACGAGTGCCACGTGAAGCACGATTACAGATCTCTACACTTGCGTGCTTGATAGAACGAGGTTATTCATGCGTGCTGTAGTGCTACACTAATCCTCCAAGCAAATCTACAGATTGCATAACAGCAATACAAAGGGTATCTTGTACATGAAAAGGTAAAAAAGAAACATCAAATCGCTAGCAATCATAAAGTCCAGAATCCAGAATCTCTCCATTCCAAGCCCTCCGCTGTCATAAGGTAGATAAATCATGATAAAATTCAGCCAACCCTCAAAATCACCCTCCATCCCACAGCTCCAGCCTCTCTGATAGCACAACTCAAACAGCCTCTCCGCTTCCTGCTCACCAAGGCATTCCAGCCTCTCTCGCTACACAACGCCCTGCCTAGTATCTCCACATCACTACCTACGTTTGAAGGACTCACTGCTGTCACGTCATCGCCCTGCAGGTCTTCTGAGCTCGTACAGTCAATGACAAGGACTTTCGGTATGCCACTTGAAGTTGTGTGTTTTGAGGAGAAATGAGCGGCTGTAGGTGATGTTGCGGGGGAGAGGAGGGAGGAGAAAGTAGCTGAAATGGGTATCGTGAGAAGGTGGGCGAGGGTGATTTTGGTATATGTGAACGCCTTGTGGAGGGGATGTCCTGGGTTTGTCAGTGTATAGCTAGTATCTACGTGCCAGAATCACCTACCAGAGTTTTGTACATTGTCATGGCTAGTGAACAACTGTCCAGCAGATCTGGGAGGTGAACAAGGATGAGCCGTCAGAAAATAAATATCATTCTGTAATGATAGATTGACTTCTCGCATTGGCTCGTCTGTGGTCTCAATGCTGAAACGAACCATCGCTGAGTAGACCTTGATTTGTCCATCTGACAGTGTGGCAAGTGCAGGATTATCACTGTCATCTATGGGCGTAGTCGGCTTAGTATCGTCAATTGAAAAGAAATCTAGCGATTGTAGTTTCACAGAAAGTGATTCCTCTAATCGGCTGTCATCTGGCGACGTAAAATCACCAGGCAGTACTGAAGACTCATCTGCACCAGCAATAATATTTCCACGCTGCTCGACAGTCGTTTTCCGGAGAATTCTTGGTCGCTTTTCTTTTTTCTCGGGATATACTAGCAGTCTATCAGTAATTCTACACTCTTCAGCACATGTTCATGACTCACAATCTTCCGAGGGCTCCACGTCGATATCCACCCACTGTTCTCCCACGCCTCGTGGTACAATATCTGATGAGATCCAACCCATGCATTCTCGAGATTTTCGTCCGCCTGCTAATACTCTACCTACAATACAGCTGATGCTCCAAAAGCTCTTTGAACCATATATGAATCCACCATACAAATTCGCCTCTTCCCCGAGTTTTGCTACTGCTTCTGAGTCATTCTCCAGCAGCGTCGATATCAGAAAATGGCTCAATGATTCTCCAGGAAGAATCAGCCCACTGACGTACGAATTGGACAGCCATCCCGAAGGATTTATGATCGCTGATAGTCTATCATTGATTGAGGACAGTCCACGACGTAGTCCTGGTCGCTTGGAAAAGTATGATGACTTTTGTGTTGAGACTGACCTTGGAGTGGCTAGTGGCGTGCTGCTATCAATTTCTAAATCTGCCATAACTATCCCGTTTGCGGCAACCTTGGCCAGAATTGCGTCCGTGTTTGGCCAATGAAGCTTGCGAGCGAAGTGCACAAGCCCTTTCACTTGACGTGCCTGATGTCGTCCCTCGAAATGCAACTCGCTGATAGACTCTTGTATAGACTTCTTAGTTTTAGCTTGAGCTGCACCTGTAAGATTAGACAGCCAACCACCATTCGTCTTGTCCTCCTCCATAGGCTCTTTAGTTGGCTTCTGCAGGCGGATATTCTCAAGCCATTGCCGACTAAGTAGTAGTGACCACCTCAAACTTGGACTGGCACTCTTTTCATAATGCCGTATCTCTTCTGCTTTGGAAGTGTCGTCTTCTGACGTTGCTGATGCGGTGACCAAGTCCAGTCTGAACAACAACTCACAAGATAGCAGTATCTGTAGCAAAAGCCAGTATTTCTGTGTCGTCGCCTCATTCAAAACCTCACCATTGACTTCAACACTATCCAGATTATCACTGGAACCTGTCCACAACAACTGTCCAAGTCGTATCCGCCACTCCACTTTGCTAAAATCGAACCAAATGTGTTCTGCATTGAGTACAGAGATGAGAGCATCAACTTGAACCAACAGACTGTATGGATTGTCTGCATCGACCACTCTTGATGGCGGGTGCAGAAGATGAGTGAAGAGTTCTGTATACAGCTGTATAATCGGTGTCTCCAGGCTACTTGAGCCATTTTCATATCTCTCAGAGACATTGAGCAAGCGTGCGATCAGAGCCGGGTCGGTCAAGGGCCGAATTCCTTCCTTGCTTCTCAAAGCTTTAGATCTGTAGCGATCAACTCGCTCTGTCTCGTAGATATCTTCCGGATTCTGAAGGGCGTCTGCAACGCCAAGTTCAAGTGCAGCTTGAAATCCCATGGTCCCTTTCTCCAGACCTTGCATGCTGAGTATACTTGGCCGCTCCCAGCATCGGGGTATGAAGCGTTTGTCTTGTGGCTCAGTCTCTACTCCTAGGGCAGTGATATGACTGGTTTGAGCAGATGAGCACCTCCAAGCCTCATCGACAATGTTCACATAATCCACCAATGGTGCTTCCTTTGTTGGTACATCATAGGGAAAAGCAACTGAGGGCCCAGGTACACTATGCCCTTCTGTCCGCGCATAAAAGTGTGGAGCGCCAGCAAATAATTTCTGTAGATCCTCCGTACCAATTGGCTTGATAATGCGATCGAGTTTTAAAGTCGGGTTATACAAAGGTAACTCGACTTTGTCGGTATCCTCTGGAGGTGGAGGTGGGAGAGGTTTGTTTGGATCTGCCATTGGACTTTTCGGTGTATCTGCGTTGGGTATGGGAGATAGAACATTTCGGTCAAGACTATACGATATCTATGTTTCGATTAGCAGTGATACCCTCAATGTGTATACATGTAACTATGACGATGGAAATGAAGCCATTCGTCATGACTAAAAAGCTTGGCTCGTACCTGCGGCTTTGCATCTTTCCCATTTTGATTAGTGGAATGGTCAACGTCTGATTTCTTGAGCAGTCTCCTCAGCAAACTGCGTTTCGTACGGTCTTTCTCCATTGTTGTTGACCCATTCGAGGTTGTGACAACCTCCTTTTCCGTGTACCCAAAATGTCTGCTTAATCTTTTGGAAGACTTGAGGAAAGTAGAGAACGGCATTCTCTTGATATCGGAAAGAGGTCATGGACAAGACAAGAATAAGGCGTTTCCTGTAAAAGGGTCATCTGACACTCCCTAGCACATTTAGACAACACTCCCCACAACGGACTAAACTCTGAGGCAACGCGTCGTAAACAAAGTGTGGAAAAGAGTGGCTATTTCAAACCAGAAGAGAAGAGTGCATGTGAGAAGGTAAGGAGCTGACCACATGAGAAGTCGAGAACAGCATTAGAAACACTTGAAGTCGAGAATGAAATGATCAGGAACGTAAAGTCAGACTTCTATGCAAACCTCGACCATACTTTACCGACTAGTATGCACGTAAAGCAAGAAACCTTCGAGTCGAGCAACTCATTCCGTCCTATGCTTTGCTCCATTGGGGAATGCTGTCCCAACCAAGATTTGGAATTAAGAAGAATTGTCAAAGCAGGGCAATTTGAGCATCATCCATCGAAAACCAGGACGTCGTCCTGCAGAATTAGGGCTGACACGGGATTATGTCATGCTTGGCATCTGGGATGTTGACACGTGCAAAGTGGACATGACAGGTACTTCGTGACATGTCAGATCTGTTAATGAACTAGCTATAATTTCGCTGACATTGCCAGCAACATGTGTGGACACCTTGTAGCTACACACATCCACTTCACCAATAGTCTTCACAATGATCTCACGTCGTCAACTCGTAGGAAACCTGCTGTGTTTTCATTTCGATGTGGGATGCACGACTATGAACGTCCCTTCAGACAGGAAACTCCAGGAATTGTACTGGAAGCTCTTTTGTGAGGTGTCGTACGTGCTTCGAACTACGTGGGACAATTTGACAGTCTCATCTTTTCGCTCAATGTTTACGGTTCACGAATGTCATCCACATTTGGTGTTTCCAGTGGACGGCATGAATCCCATACGTGTACGAAACACATATTTCCATCCCAACGCATGACTCAAGCACGCGACTAGGTTTCGACCCCGCAAACAAAAAAGATCTGCTGTAATCTCTATGGCAGTCGCCCGATAGATATCAAACTTGCACGCCAAGTCTCGCGCTTTGCAGAGCAAGTTTTGTGTTGAACTCCCACCTCGCTCCTTCTGGTCTCGCCCTGCCATCGACCTATTGATGTGTTCTCTGAACGATATCAGAGACGTCGTGTTACACTATCGAGCTTCTGGGACAGAAATACCAGTTCTTACTTGAGGAAAGGTAGTCCAATCTTCCGCCAATACCAGGAAATCCGCACGACCTTATGAGCTCTCAGCCATAAGATTCGCGATCATGGCAGTTTGACTTCGAGTTACCTCTATTTCACATAGACATAATTCGATCTTGAGAGCGATAAATCAAGCTGGTGATGTTTCATGGACCACGACAAAGATATACTTCGCATCTGGCACAATAACCATTTCGTGCTTTCGAGTTCGTAGTCGTAAGAGCTTCGCACTATCCTACAGGACACATCAGTCTGTGTTTCCCACTAGAACGTCCATAAAGAAACCATACCTCCGCATCCAGGCCTTGTATAAGTGTCTCTGTAGCATTAACGTAATTCCAGACCATTGAAGCTATCTGTTCCGCTCCTTGCTCTTTTTGCGTCTCATCGTCCTGCAATGTGTGCGATACTGTGCCATTACTGTTTGCAGATGTCTCCGTTCGTAGCCATGTAAAGGATCCAGTCGATTGGAGGAGAGTCTTGAGTGAACGATCTAGAACAAGAGCGGCGCGTACTCCAGGCTTGTTTGCTAGTCGAGTGAGTGTTTCTGCGAAGTTCGTAGCAGACTGATCAATTGTTTAGTAGGTCTCTTGGAGCGAATAACACTAAGTATACGGCTTACGTTAGAATTGTCCATGTTTGCAATTGCTCAATTGGTGGTTTGGTGATGTGGAGTTACACTTACAGACGGGACGTGCAATCATAAGAAGCTGCTTCTCAAAGACGCTACCCAAAATGGCTTAGCGCTTGGATCTTCAATTCTAAAGCGCGGAGAGTATCATTTGTCTTGGCATCAAATTGGGAGCAAAAGCATTTTCACTTTATGACGAGAAAGAATTAAGTACACCACCAATGTAGAACGATTCCTACTTGTTTGTGAACATGGGATCAAGCGCGAGGAAGAAGAAAGAGAAAAAGAAGGATTTTCAGGTGTGTTCAATGTACTGAAATATCGTAGAATATTGTGTATTGATCAAATCTGCATAGAAAACAAAACTGAAGGTCGGCAAGACAAAAGCGAAAGCAGACAATTTCACAGACACGAGTTTCAAAGCAAAATGTGAGGCGAATAGAATGGATCTTCATATGTCACGGTAAAGCTGACATACTCAGCCATCACACTCAATCAACAATCACTCACAACAGCCGCCCCCTCATCAACTACTCAATTCGCACACTACCTCTCACTGGCCTCTTCTTCGCGAACAGACACTCAAAGACGAGATGCACTCTCCTATCTCACAACTCAACTAGCCTCACTTCCAGTAAACGCACCACAGCCACTCCCCACCGCCATTCTTGTCCCAAAATTACTTCCTCTCATCCTCGATGGAACAGCATCAGTACGAGCACAATTACTCAAATTCCTTAAACTGTTACCAATCTCAGAAGTAGCAGACCGAGCAGAAAATGCTCTTCTATATATAAGGGCAGGGATGACGCATCTTGCAGCTGAGATTCGCACCGACGCTTTAGCTGTTCTGGAGTGGCTGCTTGAAATCGCGCAAGAGAGCGTGGTCACTTGTCCTGGAGGATGGGTCAAGACTTTGAAAAGCTTCATATCAATGATGGGATGGGCGGCGAGTAATACCGTGACGAAATGGACGTCGGAAAGCAAAGCGTCCTTTGCAAAGTCTGGTAAAGCCCTACCAAGACAGATACAAGTGCTGGCACAATTTCTGCGAGCAGGGTTGCTTGAACCTGATGAGTTGGGGCCTGGACAGAAGACTGTAGGGACGTTCCCGCTGTGGGATGTTGAGAAGCACATGGTACCCACAAGAACCAATGCTTTCGCGCATCTGAATTTGTTTGGATCGTCTCGTGATGAGGAGGGTGAGATGTATATTGATCGGGAGGATAGACAACGGGTGTTCCAGAAGTACTTCCAGCGTGCGATCGAGACGGGAGTAGAGCACGCGAAGAAAGAAGCTGGAGAAGCTGGGAGGGTCGCTACTGTTCTGTCGAAAGTGCTAAAGGATGGTATGGCAGATTATAGTGGTGTAGATGAGAATATGTAACATGAAGCAGCATCGGTGTGGCGTTTGGGGACAATAGATATGGAACTACATTACTCCATTTCAACAACTATGTAAATTGAAATTCCATCAAGACTACGTCGCACTGTGATCAAAGGATCGTTCGCTATTGCCTCTGATGCTCCATGCCAAGACAAAAAATGCCCCTCAATATATGCCCCACCATCATGTCAACTTCACATTCTCGATATACTAGCCATCACAATGTTACAATTTCTGCTATTAATCATGGAGTATTCGAGAGACTTACGCGACGCTTTCGTAGATAGAGTCATCGAGCCATCTCCTAAATGGATGATTCCTGTAAGTATATCATTGTCTTTTCAATTCCGAGTCACATTCCAGAGGCGTTGTATATATGAATACTGCAAAACTTGAGGTCAATTTCGCAAAGTCTTCACATTGTTCTTAAGACTCTCGCTGATGTCTCCTTGATTTATCTGGAATGCCAACTCTACTGTCGACGGTATTTCAGCGTGCAAAAGCACCACAGCAACATTCAAAATGAAGGAGAATTCAGACAGCTTTGCGATCAAAAACTCTCCCATGCAAGAAGCTATGATTCCAGCAACGGATTCTCGGTCAGAGAGCAATATAAAGGAAGACGTAGCATCGTTTCTCGTCTACGAGCTCATCAAAAAGGAGGAGCCTGAAGATGACACAATCGATAAATTATTCCTCAATGTCCCAGAACCAAACCACATGTTCGATGATGTTGATGGTCCTGAATATGTCGATAAGGACTACGAAGGTCTCGCTGAGGTGGATGGCGTTGACTACTTCATTTGTGGAGGTGCGTGATGCACACCAGATTCGATTGAGTACTAAGGAGAGATCGCAGACTTCAAGATACGTCAACTGATTAAGCCGGTCATTGTTACGAGACCTCTATCTCAATTGTTTGGTACGTTGGCGAGAGCCGCCTTTATATAGGCTAATGAAGTCAGACTGTATCGTTAGTAAGCACATTAAACTCGACCCCGAGTATCAAAAGGATGTTGTATGGGACGAAGGCCGATCATCCCTCCTCATTACTTTGATCATGAGTACGTCCTTTGCTATCACTCCACTAGTATAAGCACTAGTCTTCACGTCAGTTGGCTACTACGTTCCTCCTATCATATTCAACGTTGTCCAGCGTCCAGAGGCTGGACCAAATGGTACCAAAGTGATGCAACACAGACGTATCTGTGTTGATGGTAAACAACGACTGACTTCCGTTTGTAAGTTCATGACTGGTCAGATAGGGTTCACGGACAGTAACAAACCACAAAAGAGGTGGTATGTTCCTTTGGGCTTTGCCGGATAGCGAGCTAGCTCACTGATTCTGGACATTTATAGGTACTTCTGTCAACCTAGTACACCTGGCATGACACAAGACCAAAGCCGCAATATTCTACCGACAGCTGTTCAAGAGTTCTTCAAAACTCAGGCATTCTGTTGTTACGAATATGACGAACTCACACTCGATACTGAGGAGACGATGTTTCAGCTTGTGCAGAAAAGTGTTACAATGACCGCTGCTGAGAAGTGGCGGGGTATGTCGACTCCTTAGGCAATGTTCACGAAAGAAGTTGAGCGAAGATTTCCGAAGATTCTCAACTGTGCGTAGTCTCCCTTTCCTCTTTCGGAGCCTTTTATTCTCTGGTTTTCCCATCTTCACTCTTTTGTCACCCAACCACATTGATCCGTCACTGTATTTCAACCATCCTAGACTGCTGGTTTCCGCCTAATATAGTAAGTTCTCAACACTTCAAGCGTTCGGCAAGTCAGTCCCAGAACATAAGACTCGGATGTTGACGCATCGTCCCTGCCAGCAGATGTCCTAAGCTTGCATCATCTATTTATCGCGCAGAGGTCCTCTATCCCCGTTTTGATGTCGTAGACAGATGTTGCTCGTTTCTCGATGAGCAGACAAGACTAATGTGTAATAGTGTCGAATCAGGCTCGAGGATCAGGATTTCGACTGTTCCTGATGATCATTGCTTCTGTTCTGAAGGTAACAGGGCGCAGGGGTAAATTGTTTAATCTCTACAACTCTTGCACCGGTCCAGCATTCCAAGCAAGTCAGCGTATCCTGGAGAGATTGGTGGAAAACAAAGAACCTATCACTGTTGTACTGAAGAATGACCTTATTACCATCTTCACCAAATTCGCTGATCGTATCGAGCAATGTTCAACAGAACTAACAAATTCGCGTTGGAAGATCAAGCGCGATTCGCCGTTCGATCCTGTTCTGTTGTGGCTACGAGATAATCCGAAGCTTCTTACGCATGCACGCCTCTTCTCGCCCATCGAAATTATTGGAGCTGCACTCATAGTTACTTTACACATGGAGAAACATTCTGACGAAGAGCTTCTAGAGGACATCACATGGATGCGTCATACCCTTCGTTACAAGCATCCATCACTAAACATCTCAGCGCTGTGCTGGAAGACAGCATGGGACTTTGCATCTATCGAGCTGAACGAGAGGAGAGCAGATAGGGCATCTGTACCACCGTTTACAAGGAATGCAACAGAATGGGCGGACAAAGACAAAGAGAAGATGCAGCATTACTTGCGAAGCATAAAGACTTGGCTGCAAAGAGGGACAGGAGATCGAAAGAGATCAGACGACAGAAGAAAGCACGTCTGAGAAAAGAAGAGGCGACGAGAACTCATGGCGGTGGCGTAAATCAAAAGAGAAAGTCGAAGTCTCCTCCTGAATCAGTGGTACATGGTGGGAGGTGGGAAAAACAAACTCCTGACATCAGCTTCCCTAATCTCGGAGCTAAGAGAAACAAAAACAACGCTGCGAATACAGGCAAGCATGAGGCTGATGAAAGTGACTCTAGCTCGAGTAACGTAGAGCTGGACAGCGATTTTGCTCTAGATGGTATGGAGGAGGATGGAGGAACCGACACTGAAGTTCTTGACCAAGAATTCTTTCGCAATACAGTGCAAGATGATGAAGCGTCATCTTTTGGAGCATCCGGTAAAAGCAAAACGAAATCATCAGTTGTGTTGCAGGGGCTGGGCGAGACTTCACATTCACATCCTGTGCTCCGTTTGAAGCGGTCATCACGTTCGCAGCTTGACTCAAGAGTTGTGAAGAGGGCGAAGTGATTCATAATGTTTAATTGTAAGCATCGGATCTTTGAGTTGTACGGCGTACACATAATGTTGGACATATCTTAGCCTGAAAACGCTTCCTCGTAGGAAGAGAAGGACATCGCAAGCATCGAAATGGCCAAATTGAGAAGTATCTACAGGTTATTGTTTTTTTTTTTGCGAACAGCGAGCACTGCGAGCCAGCGAAATTCCATGTATGCTCAGTCATCGTCTCTTCGCTTAGATAGCACGAGTGGGTGGGACAAGAAGTACGATGATCAATTATGTTTGTAACTCCAGATTGACATCACCACGAACTCCTCTCATGTACTGATCAGGTCACTTCTCGTACCGATCATTGGACGAGGACATTTCACGGCATAGCTACTTGTGCTCTCCGAGATGCAGGTATCGTTGTATCGATCGTTTGACGCCTGTTCCGAGCTGGCTTTTCAGATATGTATATGCTGCTTTCGTTGGCTGCTGAACATCATTGTTCTCTTTCAATCAAGGAACTTACTATGCCTGCCGAGAGTGGTCATCGTCCCTAACGTCAGAAAGGAGATGCTTGAGCTGGATTTGATCTGTTCTTCCTCGATTCCAGATGATGCTGCTGTGAGTGTTCTAAATTAGTGTCCATGAATGAATACAAACAAGAAGTTCAACGTGTCGCCAAAATTGCTCGTGTTCTTCTTGCCAATTGTGTCGTCGACAGTTTTGATGATGTCTTCGTCATTAATTAGGGGCGTGTTGAGTATGCCTGTAATCCCATTGATAGGCTTGTTTCTAAATTCTTTACAGATATCGAGGGCAAGAACGCACTGACTGAGATGACAGAGCAAGCAATAGCTTGATTCCGAGAACGTTCAATTGCTGTAGCGTGTACGAGCTCTTCGGGGATCATATCGAATGGTCCACATCGAACTTGATTCGGTTGTTGCAATGGAATGTCTACTTATGACAACTCGGCGATTTAGAAGTACTGGAAGCATGCCTTTCGACTTCGCCCCGCCTGCACATCTAAATTGATCCAGATCAGCATAGCGGGCATATAGTTCTGTGATCTACCTTCTAGGTCCTGTATCGTGGGTATTTCCCGTGGAAAAGTGGTCACTGTTTCCGTTCGGATTGCTGAACAAATTTATAGCAACACGAGCCTTGAAGCCGTGCGAGCCCTATCGCAACATGTGTCATCGGCAATTTTTGCTTGATCGTCTGTAAATGTAGTGTGCGGTCAACTCTCATCGATGCTTAATTGATGGCAAGCAATGAGTGGATGAGTATCATCGTTGCCCACCGTTCACTTCCAGCATCAAAGCAGCGCGGGACAACAAGCAGAGCTCACTAGACACTCGCTTGCGCTTAGCGACATATTGCGTGGAATTCCTCAACCAGCCAATCCAAAAACAGTAAGAACGAGGAGAGCTGAGCGAATTGAGCACTCGAACGAGCTTAGAATGTGCTCTCAGCCGTCTCGATGTGCCGCAAATCTAGACGCTATGATGCCGGTACCGTGCTTGTACTACGCCTACAATGAAGAAACACTAGCTGGAACGCGACAACAAGGTACTACAAAATAACAGCGCGATGTAACCCGACCCAGCTTGCTGTTCTCCACCGCAAAAAGCATGATAGATTACATTGCGCATAGCAAACATATCTCCCAGCGTAAATGCGCATGATCGACCGCCAATCTTCGCATCACAAACAATTTCTCCGCATAACCAAACCCAAACCTTTGTAAGGTTGAGACGATCCTCGCGCCACGGCATTGTGCCGTCCCGACCAATTTTGTGACACTTGCCACGAATCTCTGTCTCTCTGGAACGGCATCAACATCAGACGACCTGTCTGCCGTGTTGTTCATGGCTTTCAATGCTTGCCTTATGCACGAGCATTCTTTGTTTCATGGCAATCACCAACAGCTGTTTCAGACCGTGAAGAGGATGTTTCTGATACTTTGGATGAGTGACACCTAGGCAAATTACGCGATATCGGGGTGTTTAAAAAAGATGGTAAGTGACACAAGTTGTGGCAGTCGCTGGAGTGCTAACGACCTTTGTACTTCGTGCAGGTGCGTAAGCCTCAGTGGAAGTAGCTGACCTTTATTGACATCAACTAACAATAGAACTAAGACAAAATTGGTTCGCGATGCGAAAGTTCGACTCATGTAGGAATTATAGATAGTGATGTAGTGCATGCATCATGGCTTGTGCGATGACGCTCATCTGTGAAGAATCAGGCACGCCAACAACCCTGAGTCGCTGACAGGTGAGGATCCAAGCACTGCTTCAAGCTTCATCCTTCCCTCTCATCATTCCCCTTTGGTGTGAACGACCTAAGCGACGACACATCCCTTGCGTTCTTGCTTTTTCTAGGAAAATCCCAGCCATAATTATGCCCACTTCGACACGTGCAGAATGGGCCACACTTTTCTTCAATTTTAGCACAACGGTGGTGTCTGCAAGTCGCTAGCGCTTGTTTAGCGCCCAAGGGTTGTTGAGAGAATGTGTGAGACAGTTCGCTTGGACACTTCTTAGCGTAGCCCATCCTAGTGAATAATGACGAAGGCAGCAACATAATATTTGACATTTGATATAGGTGGGCGTAACTTCTGGAGTTCAAGTCATCCTGTCAATAGAGTATGGATGACCGTTGTTGCACTCTGATGCCCCTGACGTTTCTCACTTTGGTGACTGGGTTGAACCTTCCCAGTGTAAGATTGCAGATATTTGCACCCAAAACTCAAGATAGCGAAAGGATGGCCCAAAGACTAACATCAGAATATGATGAATATTTCGTACTAAGGTTTGTTGGTAGTTTGATAGCCCAAACCCTAAGCGATGAGTTTCGCGACAGGGACATTTGACTGGCACATGGTAGAAGCCAGCGTAGAATCTGGAGAACAAAGCGTCCGGCATTGCTTCCCTAGAGAACCATCTCCTCCGGTACTTGCCCAGCGCTTCTTGATGTACTTCCCAATCTGGCAGCCTCCTATTCTCTACGGTCCACCCTCGTCCGCCCAAAAACTCCAGCCAGATGCTAGTTTTGATCTTCAACACGGGTGGATCGATTCTTGATGCCCGTTACCTGTCCAAATCCGGGAAAATCGGATGGCGGTGGCCACCTCGGGAGATTGATGTGAGTTGGGTTTCTTGGGAACATGTGTTGTTGTTGGGGTTCAGACTTCTGCGCTCCGGAGGAAAAGACGAGCATGGAATGGAGGCACGGGGTGGGTTTGATTCATGTGTGTTTGGATATCAACTGTGCTATGAGTTGGGATCTCGGTCGATCTCCGCCATGTTTGTTTAAACTTGGATGGGCAAAGTATTGATTTGGAGAAAAACACGTGTAGCATATTGAAGATTGGGAAGAGGCGAGTCGCAGGAAATAAATTGATTGTGGAATGGGGAAGATACGAATATGGTCACTTCAATTGCGCATTGTTCCGCCGTGAGATGATAAAGATGTTTTGAGTAATATCATTAAGACTACAGTGTGACAACGACATAATGTTGTCACCTACCTATTTGACTCCTCCCAGATGACAAGCATTCAC
>Ga0247809_1000397_pt1 | contig 20536 bp, 22 predicted proteins | sample UWRJL104311B1_FD_180951 | JGI IMG/M metagenome (GOLD analysis project Ga0247809, IMG submission 180951) | Plant litter microbial communities from Arlington Agricultural Research Station in Wisconsin, United States - UWRJ-L104-311B-1 | ecosystem: Environmental > Terrestrial > Plant litter >...
CCCCTAGCCCCGATGGCGCCGTCTGTCTGAGCTCTCCCGCCACCCCTGAAAGGTGGCGGGAAGCGAGCGGCGTCCAGCGGGAAATGCATATCCTGGTAAGTTACTGGCGTTTCGCTGCTGAAAAAAACTACTCTTAATTACCTATATATTATATGGAAAAATCTTTACCTATATATAAGGTATAAAAAAGACAGCCCGAGGACTGTCTATATTAAGGTTTTATTTTGCTTTTGCTAGTTTTTGGTTCCAGGCTTTGGAGAGTTGGTCGTAATTTATATTGATCGCCGGGGTTTGATTGGGCAACTTTCCTTCTTGGATGAATCTTACTAGTATGGTTTCGATGAGAAAATCTTCAGATATATCATAAGGATTATATTCTGTTTTGAGGTTGATGCTGAAAACACGAGCGGTTTTATTTGCCCAGAACGCTTTCCAGCCACTTTTTTGTTCTTTGATTAGGTCATAAGTTGTGCTTCCGGTTTGTCGGTGGATTAGTTTTACTAATATCTGACCATCTTTTCGGGAGAGTTTTTTTAATTTTCCTTCAAATTCCTTTTCCAAATATTCTTCTACGATCTTGAAATATTTCTTTTTTTCTTTTTCTGTTTTTAACCTTGCCATTCCTTTGTTAAGGGCAACGAGTCTTTCTGATGTGGCTTTGGCAAATGGATATACTCTTTGGATCCTACGTTGGAGGATTAAAAAATTCTTTTTGCTTTCTTCATCAATTTCATCTCCTCTATATATAAGGACTTCTGGGAGCTGGACAATTTTCATGGTGTCGAGCTCTTGGAGGTATTCGTCGTTCTTGTCGACTTGTGCGTTTATTGCATTTGACACTAATAAAAGTAAAGCGACATATTTTATGGGTTTCATCAATTTTTGTTTTTGCGATGTAAAATTATACAATATATGGATAACTGTGATTTCAAATTTATATTTTAGCAGAAAATTACTTTTATGTCAAAATCTATATTGAAAAAGTCTTCGTTGGCTTTTTTAGAAAGTTACTTAAATAATGCTTCGCCGACTGGCCATGAAGCGAGCGGTCAGAAAATTTGGATGGATTATCTAAAACCATATGTTGATACTTTTATTACTGATACTTATGGAACGGCTGTTGGAATTATCAATCCTGATGCTAAATACAAAGTTGTGATAGAAGGCCATGCTGATGAAATTTCTTGGTATGTGAATTATATTACGGACAATGGCTTGATATATGTTATTAGAAACGGCGGTTCTGACCATATGATTGCGCCTTCAAAACGTGTCAATATTCATACCAAAAAAGGAATTGTTCAAGGCGTTTTTGGATGGCCTGCTATTCATACAAGAAATCGTGGCAAAGAAGAAGCTGCGAGAATTGACAATATTTTTATTGACTGCGGTTGCGAAACCAAAGAGCAGGTTGAAAACTTAGGCGTTCATGTGGGTTGCGTAATTACGTATCCGGATGAATTCATGATTTTGAATGACAATAAATTTGTATGCAGAGCGATTGATAATAGAATGGGCGGTTTTATGATTGCTGAAGTTGCGAGATTATTGCATGAAAATAAAAAGAAATTACCCTTTGGTTTATATATTACAAATTCAGTTCAAGAAGAAGTTGGCTTGCGCGGCGCCGAAATGATTACCAAAACAATCAAGCCTAATGTGGCTATTGTGACTGACGTTTGCCATGATTCTACTACTCCAATGATTGATAAAAAGATTGAAGGCGATACACAAATTGGAAAAGGTCCGGTTATTACTTATGCTCCAGCGGTTCAGAATAATTTACGCGAACTGATAATTGATACTGCTGAAGAAAAGAAAATTCCGTTTCAGAGATTGGCTTCTTCAAGAGTTACCGGAACCGATACTGATGCTTTTGCTTACAGCAATGGCGGTGTTGCTTCGGCATTGATTTCTCTTCCGTTGCGATATATGCATACAACAGTGGAAATGGTGCATCGCGAAGATGTTGAAAATGTAATTTCTTTGATTTATGAATCTTTATTGAAGATTGAAAACGAAGAAACATTTAGCTATTTCAAGAATAATTAAAAGTTATAAAAACAAGAAGTCCCGTTATTGCTAACGGGACTTTCTTTTGATTGATGATTTGTGTTATGCTTTTTTGTATCCTTTTAGAAGTTCAATAGATTCGGTAGCATTTGATAATTCTGCATGTTTCAAAGCAGTATATCCTTTTGGATCTTTTGTATTAACTTTTGCTCCGTTGTCTAAAAGCAATTTAACGATTTCAAATTTGTTGTAACGAGCAGCAAACATTAATGGAGTCATTCCGTTAGAAGTGCTGTTGACGTCAGTTCCAAATTCTACTAATTTTTTTACTGTTTCGATATCACCTTTAGTGATAGCTTGACATAAAGGAGAAACTGTTTTGTTAGTTGTAATTACTAATTTTTCAGTGTTTCCATTTCCAGTTGTTGTTGACGCGATTGCAACATTTCCAAATGCTAATAAAGCGATTCCGATGTAAACGATTGATTTTTTCATGATGATTGTTTTTAAATTGATGATATTAATTAAGTTTTGATTGTATAGAATAGACGAACGTTTGATTTCTTTGTTACAGATATTTTTCATTATAACATAATTTTAACATTTAAGCCCTTTCTAACTATTTGATTTAGACACTACAAAGAACAAAAAAACCACGCAGAACGTGGTTAAATTACTATTATCAAACAATTAGATTATTGATTTAAAAACTCTAATACATGTTTTTCAATTCTCTCGTGAATATTTGAAATATCAGCCTTAAAGAATTTTTCGCCTAAGATATTTTCATACAATTCAATATATCTTTCAGAAACAGAATTCACATAAGCTTCATCCATTGCTGGAATTTCTTGTCCATCTTTTCCTTGGAAACCGTTTGCGATTAACCATTGTCTTACGAATTCTTTTGACAATTGTTTTTGCGATTCTCCCCTATCTTGTCTTTCTTCGTAACCTTCTTTATAAAAATATCTAGAAGAATCTGGCGTATGGATTTCGTCAATTAAAACGATTTTTCCTTCTTTAGTTTTTCCAAATTCGTATTTTGTGTCTACTAAAATCAAACCTCTATCGGCTGCGATTTGTGTTCCTTTGTTATATAGTACTCTTGTGTAGTTTTCTAAAACTTCATAATCTTCTTGAGAAACGATTCCTTTTGCAAGAATTTCTTCTCTTGAAATATCTGCATCATGTTCGCCATTGTCAGCTTTTGTGGTTGGCGTAATGATTGGTTCTGGGAATTTGTCGTTTTCTTTTAAGCCTTCTGGCATTGTAACACCGCAGATTTCTCTTTTTCCTAAAGCATATTCACGTGCGGCGTGTCCTGAAAGATAACCGCGAATTACCATTTCTACTTTAAAAGGTTCGCATAAATGACCAACAGCAACGTTTGGATCTGGTGTTGCGATTAACCAATTCGGAACTAAATGTGAAGTCATTTCCATAAATCTTGTTGCGATTTGATTTAAGATTTGTCCTTTGTATGGAATTCCTTCTGGCAAAACTACGTCAAAAGCAGAAAGCCTGTCTGTAGCCACCATTACTAATAATTCATCGTTGATATTGTAAACTTCGCGAACTTTTCCGCGGTAGACTGATTTTTGTCCTGGAAAATTAAAATTTGTAGTTGTGATTGTATTGCTCATTATAGTGTTGTATTATTTTTTTTGAAGATGTAAAAGTAATTCGTTTCACGGAAGTTTCAAAGGAATATTTCACAGAGATTCACTAAAATTCACTGAGATTAGAAGGTTTTTTAATACAAAGTCGGCACGCAATCATTCAGGTGTTTCCAAAAAAGCGAAAAGTTTCTCAAATAGCCCCGATGGTGCCATTGTTTGAGCTCTTGCTTTTGCGATCAGCAAAAGTAAAGCGAGTGGCTCCAGCGGGAAATGCAATTACTGAAAATGCCCGAGCCACTCGCTTCATAAAATAAATCTAGTTTTTTACAACTTTAAAATTTTCTGTTTTGCCGTTAGAACTGACTTTTACCAAATAAGTTCCAGCTGTCAGACTAGAAACATTGATTTGTTTTGTTGCGTCAATTCCTTTTTCAGAGAGAACTTCCTGTCCGAGCAAATTAAAAATTGTTAAGTCTGAAACGTCTTTAAGGTTTGAGATATTCAAAATATCATTCACAGGATTTGGAAAAACAGCTATTTTTGTTTTATCAAAATCAGCCGTGCCCAAAGCTGGCGTGACTGTGAATTCAGTAACATCAAAGTCTAAAACCTTTGGATCAGCCCAAATTCCAACTCCAAAATATATTGTTTGATTGGCAGCTAAATTTGCAACTGTAACTGACAAAATTCCGGTTGCTGAACTGAAAGATCCTGAATAAGCGCCTGATAAGCATCCTGAAATTGCTGTTCCTGTGCAATCTGAAAATGCGGCCAAGCCCATGTAATCTGTTCGGATTAAAATTTCAAAATAAACAGATTCTCCTGCGGTGCTTCCAGATGTATATTTGAACATATAATCATCACCTTGAGAAGTAAATACATCGTCATAACAAGTTGTATTTCCTCCAATAGTACTGCTATAACCTCCAGTTCCTTGACAATTTGGAGCTGAAGTAACCCATGATCCCGGACTAGAACTGCCTCCGCCCGGTGTTAAAATTGCCGTTGATGTAAAACCGTCACTTATTGGAATTGCATTCGTGCAAGAATATTGCCCATAAGAAGCCATACCCGAGATAAAAAATAAAAGTAATAAAGTAATTTTCTTCATGATTATTGATTTTAGTATTAGTTACCAAATATACTAAAACAATACAAATCAATTACTTAATAAATTTACTATATCTAAATTAATTAACAAATTAGCCTAAAATAGTTTATCTTTTTATGAATCAATGCTGTATTCTCCATTATAATAAGCTTCTACAATTTTTGTCGCTTTATCGAAATCTTCTGCAGTTACTTTCAATATAAATGGATTGAAACCGCCGGCTGTAACTGCCCAAGGTTCTATGGAAGCCATTGTTGAATTGATTTCAAAGACTTCAATTTCGTTATTTTCTAATATATTTTTCACGGCCATTCCTTCAAAAGGCGAACCGCTGAAAACTTGTTTGTGGTCTTGCATAATATGTTATTTCTCAAAGATTCTCAAAGAAAACACAGAGTTCACAAAGATTTTGAAACTTATGCTACTTTGAAACTCTGTAACTTTTTAATCGTGATTTTCTATTTGTTTGTAAGCGTCGATTACTTTTTTCACCAATCTGTGGCGCACGATATCTTTGTCATCCAAATAAATAATTCCGATTCCGTCGATATCTTTAAGTACAAGAAGCGCTTCTTTTAATCCAGAAATCGTTCTTCTCGGCAAATCGACTTGGCCTGGATCTCCGGTAATCATGAATTTTGCCTGTTTTCCCATACGCGTCAAAAACATTTTCATCTGAGAATGCGTTGTGTTTTGGGCTTCATCTAAAATTACAAAAGCATTGTCTAAAGTTCGTCCACGCATAAATGCCAAAGGCGCAATCTGGATGATTCCTTTTAAAATATAATCTTCCAATTTTTCATTCGGAAGCATGTCACGCAACGCATCATATAAAGGTTGCATGTAAGGATCAAGTTTTTCCTTCATATCACCGGGAAGAAAACCGAGGTTTTCTCCAGCTTCCACAGCAGGTCTTGTCAAAATGATTCTTTTGACTTGTTTTTCTTTCAGTGCTTTCACCGCCATCGCAACTCCGGTATAAGTTTTACCAGTTCCGGCTGGACCAACGGCAAAAACCATATCGTTTTTGTTCATCGTGTCCACCAAAAGTTGCTGATTTGGCGTCATTGCCTTGATGATTTTTCCACCAACGCCGTGCACTAAAATTTTATCTTGGTCGCCCATTCTCTCGACCTGCTGACTTCCTCCTTCGATTACCCTTTCAATGACGTTGTTGTCAATGTTGTTATAACGCGAAAAGTGAAGCATCAGTCGCTGAAAACGGTTTTCGAACTCGTCTAAAACTTCTTTTTCTCCAAAAGCTTTGATCGTGGTTCCTCTCGCGACGATTTTCAATTTTGGATAATACTTTCTAATAGTTTCAAGATGAGAGTCTTGAGCGCCCCAAAAATCTTTTGGCGCGATATCTACGAGTTCAATGGTTCTTTCGTTCAAAAGCTGTAGTATTAAATTAAAAATTTATCTGGCTATTTTGTTAGCTTTGCATATCTCAAATTTAATAAAAAAATAGGCGCTTCGGCGGTAATGTTATAAACAATTTTATGTCAATAATTACTCTCACTACTGATTTTGGATGCAAAGACCATTTTGTTGGCGTTTTGAAAGGCAAGATCTATTCGGAGTTTTCTGATGCTAAAATTGTAGACATTTCACATGAAATCGACTTATTTAATGTTTCCGAAACGAGCTATATAATTGGCGCTTCGTATAGTAGCTTTCCGAAAGGAACGGTTCATATTATAGGAGTAGATTCAGAATTGCACCAAGAAACGCAACATATTGCGATGGAATGGAACGATCAATATTTTATTTGTGCTGATAACGGCGTTTTGAGCATGCTTACGCAGAAAATTATGCCGCAGAAAATTGTGGCGATAAATATTCACGATCGATTGGCGATTAATGCTACTGCAATGGATGTTTTTGTAACCGTTGCCTGCCACATTGCAAGAGGCGGATTGTTAAACGTCATTGGCCGAGAAATTACGCAATTGCGTGATGTAACTGAATTGCAGGCTGTCGTAAATCAAGATGGAAATTCAATTAAAGGTTACGTCATTTACATTGACCATTGCGGAAATGTGGTAACAAATATTTCAAGACAGCTTTTCACAGAAATCGGCAAAGGCAGAAAATATGAAATCGGTTTCAAGAATTATAAATTAAAAACGATTCTGCCGAATTATTCTGCGATTGTAAATTTTGACCAAAACCCGATGAAATTTTATGAAGGAAAAGAATTGGCAATTTTCAATGAAGCTGGCTTTTTAGAAATTGCAATCTATAGAAGCAATCCGAGTTCACTGGGAAGCGCTTCGAGTTTATTGGGAATGAATTATAGGGATTTGGTGACGATTAGTTTTTTATAGGCAGGAGAGAAAAGGCAATAGGCAAAAGAAATATAGCAGATGAAAAAATTAATTCTAATTGTATTGTTAAGCACGAGCTTCTCGTATTCTCAAAATTCATTAACAGTAAATCTATTACATTGTAAAAATTTAGAAAACAATGATATTTATGGGTTTAATGAAATAGTTCTCTATAAAAACGATTCTATATACAAGACAGACAAATCTAGTTCAGAATTTAAGTTTTTTGAAAATATGCCAGAAGGCAAGTATAAAATAAAGTACAATAATTTTTTTGGAGATTTAATATCAGAATCATTCGTTTTAGACAACAAAAAACCAGAGTATACAATTGATTTGTGCATTGACAAAATTAGTTACCAAACTAAGGCTGAAGCTAAAAATTTATTCATTCAACGTATACAAAATGGTGAAGTGATATTAATTAATTGCCATTATTCAGGATGCTTTGCAAGTAGCTCTCATCAAATGACAATTACAAAAAGGAAAAACAAACTGTATTTGTCTTATAATAAAATAAAAAACAGAAAATTAAGCAACAAGGATATTTCAAGTTTAATGAATTATGAAATTGAACTAAGAAATATCAAACAAGCCGGTTACATGAGTACTGCAAATGAGTTCAATGAAATAAAATATAACGATGAAATCTTCGCTTTTAAAATTAATGCATTTTGGTCAGGCTTTGGAAATTTGAAAAAAGATTTGAAAATTAAATAAATTCTAAACAAATAATATGTTCGTACGAATTGTAAAATTATCCTTTCACGAAGAAAATATTCCGGCGTTTCTGGAAAATTTTGAATTGATGAAAGAAAAAATACGAAATGCGCCAGGAAACCGTTTCTTAGAATTGTATCAAGACAAAAACAACAAATGCATTTTCTTTACCTATAGTTATTGGGAAACCGAACAGGATTTAGAAAATTACAGAAATTCTGAGCTTTTTGACGGAATTTGGAATTTTACGAAGAAATTATTTAACGACAAACCTGAAGCTTGGAGCGTGGATAAATTGGCCCGCTTGGAATAAATATGAAAGAATTAAAATTATATAAATCTCCTTTAAAATCCTTAAAGCTAATATTAATGTGCTCTCCTTTTATAATTGGTGGAATTTGGTTATTGTCAAAAGACATTATTGATAGTGACACTAAAATTATTGCTTGGTCGTCAATACTTTTTTTTGGTTTGGGACCAATTATAGCAATTTTTAATTTGTTCGATAGAAGAGCGCAAATTATCATAAATAAAATTGGAATATTTGATAAAAAAATTCATAGTGAAATTATTAACTGGGATATTATTCAAAATGCTTATACATTTGATATAAATAAACAAAAATTTATTTGCCTTATAATAGATAAAGAGTTTTCGCCAAGTAAGAAAAAAGGAAAGGCTTATAATTTTGTTGTTAAAATCAACGAAGCGATAGGCGTACAAGAACTAAATTTAAATCTTAGCCAAATCAAAGTTGACAGCGAAAAACTGAAACAATTTATATTATCAATGATTAATTCTACTGAAGAACAAAGAGCAAAAAACTTTGCAACTTTGAAACTTTAATAACTTTGCAACTTTAAAAAAAGAAATGAAATCAATTTTACTACGAGAAATCAAATCCTTTTTCGGTTCGCCGATCGGTTATTTGGTCATTGCCATTTTCCTGTTGCTCAACGGGCTTTTCCTTTGGGTTTTCGAGGGCGATTTTAATATCCCGAATTCTGGATTTGCAGATTTGAGTCCGTTTTTTACTTTGGCACCTTGGATTTTAATTTTCTTGATTCCAGCGGTAACAATGCGAAGTTTTTCGGATGAAAGAAAACAAGGAACCATCGAATTGCTTTTTACAAAACCTTTAAGCCTTTGGCAAATCGTGAATGGAAAATTCTTCGGAGCATTCTTGTTGATCTTAATTGCAATAATTCCTACCTTAATATATGTCTTTGTACTTTCAAGTTTAGGGAATCCGGAAGGCAATTTAGATTTCGGAAGCACTTTAGGTTCGTATTTCGGATTATTATTTTTAATCGGAGCCTACACTTCCATCGGAATTTTCACTTCCACCCTATCTGAAAATCAAATTGTTGCCTTTATCATTTCGGTATTTCTGTGCTTCGTATTTTATTTCGGTTTCGACGGAATTTCATCTTTCGCAGGAAGTTTTGACTTGGTCGTTTCTTCCATCGGAATGGATTATCACTTTAAAAGCATGAGCCGTGGGGTTTTAGACACGCGCGACATTCTTTATTTCGTCAGCATTACGGTAGTATTTTTATCGTTTACAGTTTACAAACTTAAATCTTTGAAATCGTAATGAAAGCATCCAAAAAACAAAGCCTGAAGCAATTAGGATTTATTTTAGTGGCAATTATCGCCCTGAATGTCGCTGGAAATTTCTTTTTCAAGCGATTTGACCTGACGCAAGACAAACGTTATACGCTATCGCAAAGCACTTTAGATATGATCAAAAAAGTGGATCAGCCACTTTATATCGACGTGTTTTTAGACGGACAATTTCCTGCGCAGTTCAAAAGACTGCAAAGCGAAACGAGACAAATGCTGGAAGAATTTAGAGCTTATAATTCCAATATCATTTTCAATTTTACCGATCCGGCGGGCGATGAAGCGACGGCAGAACAATACATGGCCGAATTGGTACAGCTTGGCTTTACGCCGACAAACATCCAAAGCAATAAAAACGGAAAGAAATCTATGGTTCCTGTTTTTCCTTGGGCGATTGCAAATTATGGCCAGAAATCTGTCCGCGTTCCTTTATTGGTAAATAATTTTGGAAATAATGCCGACGAAAATATCAGCAAATCGGTGCAGTTGCTAGAGTTCGCTTTTGCGGATGCGCTGACAAAATTGGCCACAAAAGACATGAAAAAAATCGCTGTCTTAAAAGGAAACGGCGAAATTGGCGATAAATATTTGGCCGATTTCATATTGAATTTGAGAGAATATTATTTGATTGGAGAATTTAATTTGGATTCGCTGACGAACGACCAAAACAAAACGATGCAGAATCTAGATCGTTTTGACGCCGCAATTATTGCAAAACCAACGGAAGCTTTCAGCGATTCTGAAAAATATATTTTGGACCAATATATCATGAAAGGCGGAAAAACGCTTTGGCTGATGGATAACGTCGTGGCAGATTTAGACAGTTTGCAGAACAAATCGCAGTCGGCTTTGGCGTATCCTAGAGAATTGAATCTGAATGATATGTTCTTTAAATACGGAATCAGAATCAACTATAATTTGGTGGAAGATTTACTTTCTACTCCAGTGACGGCACAGTCTCCAAATGGCGAAGTTCCGATTGACTGGCTGTATTCTCCGATTATAAAATCGCAAGAAAATCATCCTATAAATAAAAATGTAAATTTGGTCAAGTTAGAATTTGCCAACCAAATTGATACGTTGAAAAATAACATCAAGAAAACTGTTTTGCTGAAAAGTTCTGCACAGTCAAAAGTTGTCGGAGCTCCTGTAGAAATCGGACTTCAGCAGTTTGTCGATGGCGTTGTGGAAGACGAATATGTAAAAGGAAACCAGACAATCGGCGTTTTATTGGAAGGAAATTTTACTTCGGCGTTTAAAAACCGTGTGAAACCTTTTAAAGCTGAAAAATCGGCAGACGACGGCGTGAAAAGCAAGATGATTGTCATTGCCGACGGCGATATTGTCAATTATATGTATGCCAATAAAAAGCCTCTGAAAAACGGAATCGACCAGTGGACACAGCAGGTTTATGGCAATAAAGATTTCTTGATGAATTCGATGAATTATCTGCTCGATGACAGCGGACTTATTAACATTCGCGGAAAAAATGTGGAGCTTCCGTTGCTTGATGAGAAGAAAGTTTCTGAGAATTATACGTTTACGCAATTCCTAACTGTTGGATTACCAATCTTAATTCTGGCAATTTTTGGTTTGGCGTTCACTTATTTAAGAAAGCGCGCTTACAGCAAATAATGTTAATAATTTGGTTTTGATTTAGAATTAGTTTAAGATATATTTGTGCATCGTAAAATTTATATAGATTTTTACACTTATTAAAAAAAACGAAAATGAAGTTTATAGTATCGAGTTCGTACTTATTAAAACAATTGCAAGTTTTGGGAAGCGTTATCAACAGCAGTAACACCTTGCCAATTTTAGATAATTTTCTTTTTGAATTAGACAGCAATCAATTGACTGTTTCTGCTTCAGATTTAGAAACGACAATGTCTGCTACTTTGGAAATTGATTCTACAAGTACGGGAAGCGTTGCCGTTCCTGCAAAATTGCTTTTGGAAATCTTGAAAACGTTTCCAGAACAGCCTTTGACTTTTACGGTTGAAGAAAACAGCACGATTGAAATCAGCTCTAATTCTGGAAAATATGCGTTGGCGTATGCTCCGGGTGAAGAGTTTCCAAAATCAGTAAATCTTGACGATCCGTCTTCAACGATTGTTCCTGCGGGAGTTTTGGCGACAGCGGTCAGCAAGACGATTTTCGCTGCAGGAAATGACGATTTGCGTCCGGTAATGTCTGGCGTATTTTTTCAATTTTCTCCAGAAGGATTAATTTTTGTTGCGACAGATGCACACAAATTGGTAAAATATGCAAGAACTGACGTAAAAGCGTCGCAAGTTGCTGATTTCATCATGCCAAAAAAACCTTTGAATATTTTGAAAAGTATTCTTGGCGCTTCAGAAGCTGACGTAAAAATCGAATACAATGATTCAAATGCGACTTTTTCTTTCGACAATTACGTTTTGACTTGTAGATTAATTGACGGAAAATATCCAAATTATGAAGCGGTTATTCCAAAAGAAAATCCGAATAAATTAATGATTGACCGTTCACAATTCTTGAGTTCTGTTCGTCGTGTGGCGATTTTCTCTAACAAGACTACACACCAGATTCGTTTGAAAATTGCTGGTGCAGAATTGAATATTTCTGCTGAAGATATTGATTACTCAAACAAAGCGGAAGAGCGTTTGACTTGTGATTATCAAGGCGACGATATGCAAATTGGTTTCAATTCTCGTTTCTTGACAGAAATGCTGACGAACTTGCAATCTGACGAAATCATGCTTGAAATGTCATTACCAAACAGAGCTGGAATCCTTACTCCTGTTGACGGATTAGAAGATGGCGAAACGGTAACGATGCTTGTAATGCCAGTAATGCTAAACAATTAATATGAGTAAATTTTTCAAAACTATAACAGCCGTTTTTGCAATTTGTATTTTATTTTCTTGTTCTGATGACGAAGGAGTTCGTGATTTGGGAAAATATGGATTCAGTTACAACTCACAGTTCTATGTTTTGAATAGCGCTTCTTATGTTGATGAAAATGTGGAAGATGAAACAACTCCAAGCATCATTTCTATTGCTTTATCAAATGTAGATTTGGCGACTTCAAATGCTACGTCAAATGTTACAAAGCTCTATTTTGATTTTGAAGGAATTGCATTGGAAACAGGCGAAATTGCTGAAATCCAAGATTATTCAATAGAAATTAATAGCTCTTTTATTCCAAATACAGAAGATGAAAATTATACTTATGTAAATGGGACTTTTCTATTAAATAGCCAGCAATCTGCATTCATTGCAACAGAAAAAAGCGTTACTATCAATTCAATAAATGAGACCACAATTGACTTGAGTTTTTCTTTTACTAGAGCTGACGGTCAAATCTTCTCAGGAAATTATGTTGGAAGCTTTACAGATAATAGTGTTTTACCAGAGTAATAAATAAAAACCTAACCAACCATTTTTATATAAAATGCCGTATACTTGAAAAGTTTACGGCATTTTTTCTTTGTAATCCTGTGTATTTTCCTTGCGTTTAATTTTTTCAATACAAAGGAAAAAGAAGCAATTTTATTCGCTAATGCGGATGAGTTTCTTATTCAAAAATTCTTCAATTCCTAATTCAGAAAGTTCGCGACCGTAACCAGAACGTTTTGTTCCTCCAAAAGGCAAATCTGGACGAGAAGCTGTGTGTTCATTGATAAAAACCATTCCGGTTTCAATTTGGCTTGCCACGTTTATAGCTCTTTCAATATCTTTGCTGAAAACAGAACCGCCCAATCCGAAGCTGGAATCATTGGCCAAAGCAATCGCTTCATTTTCATCTTTCACTCGATAAAAAGAAGCAACCGGACCAAAAATTTCTTCGTGATAAGCCGTCATTCCTTTCTTAATATCAGTTAATATTGTAGGTTCAAAGAAAGCACCTTCACGGTCGATTCTTTTACCTCCAATAACAACTTTAGCTCCCGCTTTTACTGTTTCATCGACCTGTTTTTCGATTTTTTCTGCAGCTTCTTCACTGCTCAAAGGTCCGACTTCTGTACTTTCATCCATTGGATCGCCGACTTTTAAACCGACCAATTTCTCCTTGAATTTTTCTAGAAATTCGTCCGCAATTTTATCGACAACAATAATTCTTTTGGAAGAAGTACACGCTTGCCCCATATTTCCAAACCTTCCGGTTACGGCATTTTCAATTGCTTTTTCTAAATCAGCATCTTCTAAAACTATGAAAGCATCACTTCCGCCTAATTCTAAAACCGATTTCTTCAGATTTTTTCCTGCTGCTTCGGCCAAGCTTGAACCTGCGCCTTCACTTCCTGTCAATGACATTCCGGCGATTCTTTCATCTTCGGCCATCTTTGCAATTTTCTTGCTAGATAAAAATAAATTCGTGTAAATTCCTTCTTCCGCGCCAGCTTCAAGAAATAAATCTTCAATTGCTTTGGCACATTGTGGTACGTTTGAAGCGTGTTTTATCGCAATCACATTTCCCGCCATGATATTTGGCGCGGCCATTCTTGCCACTTGATTAAAAGGATAATTCCACGGCATGACGCCTAAAATTATTCCTATAGGTGAATTACGAATAAATGCTTTTCCGTCTTTCACATCTACGTCTTTGTCTTTTAAAAATTCTTCTGCATTTTCAGCATAGTATTTATAGACAGAAATACACATGCCAATTTCAGCTTCGCTTTGGGCGATTAATTTTCCCATTTCAAGAGTAACCATTTCTGCCAATTCTTTCTTTTTTTCCTTCATTAAAGAAGCCACTTTGTTCAATAATTTAGAACGATCGGCAAAAGAAGATTTCTTCCAAGTCTGGAAAGCCTTGTCAGCAGTAGCAATTTTGTTCTCTAATTCTTTTTCGGAAATTTCATCGAAAGTCTTTACCGATTTATTGTTGTATGGATTTATAGTTTCTATTGCCATGATTTAGATGCTTTGATATTCGTTTACAAACCAGAATATATCGTTATTTAATTTGTCTTTTTCTGTAAAAAATAATCCGTGAGGTGCGCCATCATACTTTATATATTTTGCCTGAGGCAGTAATTTTGCGGTTTTATCGCTTGAAACTTCAATCGGCACGGTTTTGTCGTCAGTTCCATGAATAATCAAAACCGGAACATTGATTCGTGCAATATCTTGCCTAAAATCTGTAGATGACCAAGATTGCATGCATTTTACAGTCGCATTTCCGTTGGAAACTAAAGTTAAAGATTGGTGCCAGTCTAAAAATTCATCGCTGACATTTTTGTTCAATAAAGAAACGCTGTAAAAATCTTTTGCAAAATTGGCTAAGAATTTCGGACGATCTTTACGGATTTTGTCCTCCATGTCGTTAAACATTTCCTGTGGCAGACCATCCGGATTGTCATCTGTTTTTAGCAGAAATGGAAGTACGGTGCTAACTAAAATAGCTTTTGTCACTCTTCCTTCTTCATTATATTTTGAAAGATATCGGGCGACTTCTCCTCCACCCATAGAAAAACCTACAAGCGTCACGTCTGACAAATTTAATTCTTTCAAAAGTGCATCTAAATCTGACGCTAAAGTATCATAATCATAGCTGTTCCAAGGCTTATCTGACTTTCCGAATCCTCTTCGGTCATAAGCAATACAGCGAATATTGTTCTTTGGAAGCACATCAAGTTGCGACTCCCACATTTGGTGGCTCGACGGCCATCCTCCGATTAAAACTACGGGTTTTCCTTCCCCAATATCTTGGTAAAAAATTCTGACTTCCTGAGAAGTTCCTTGGTTGGTTCTGATAAATGGCATAGCGATATTTTTTTATTTCTATACCTAAGTTACCCATTTTGCTAACCAATTGATAATGAATTAGTCAATCTTTAACATCTGTCGAAGCTAATCTTCTTCGTGCAAAGCCATTATCGGAATATCAACCTTGTAAGATAATTTCTGTGCTAAACTTGTACTGAAAAGATCTTCAAAAAAACCGCGTTTCTCCGTAAGCATAGTCAACAAATCGATATGCTGATTGTGCAAAAAGTCCTGAATTGTTTCTCTTACATTATCATGCGGAATAACAAAAAACTGAACTGGCCACTGACTGCAACGCGCTTCCCAAAGAGAAATTTGGTCGTCGGTAATATCAGATCCAGATTTTTTTACGTATAAACATTTTACAGTCGCATTCAATTTTTCAGCAATATCCATGACTCTTTTTAGCGCCGTCATGTCTTTTTCTCTGTATAAAGTCGTAAAGGCAATCGTCTTGATTTTTTGATAATGCGCTTCAATCGGAATGCTCAAAACCGGCACCGGAAGCATCGTTATTGCCTCGCCAGCATTAGAACCAAGAAGTGTTTCGAACCAGTTTGAAGTACCACTTGTTCCCATGACAACGAGGCTAATATTTTGCTCATTGACAGTTTCCCTCATTGCATAAATTAAATCTCCCGACTTTAGAATATGTGATAATTTTATATGTCCGAGTTTATTAAATGAGGCAATATCTTGCAAATTCGGAATATGGTCTTTGAAACTTTCCATTTGCTGGACTTCCAACGTATCATAAATTTCCTTAAAATTCATCGGCATTTCGGCATTGTCAATTATGGGCAAGTCGAAAGTGTGCAGCAAGACGATTTCTGCTTCCAAAGTGTCAGCCATTTTCAAGGCATAAAGAAAAGCGTTATTGGCGATGGCCGAAAAATCTGTTGGGAAAAGAATTTTTTTCATAATTAATCTATATTAATTTTCCTCATAAAGTTACGTAAATTGACTGCGATTTGAAAATTTCAGACTTTAAGTTTTGTTTTATTTAACAACAAATCCATAGGAAAGCAAAATTGCCATATCCCAACTTTACCACTATCTTTGCACAAAATAAAATTATGGTTTCACAAGACACAATTGTTGCTTTGGCGACGCCTTCGGGTGCTGGAGCAATTGCCATCATAAGGGTTTCGGGTAAAGATGCGATTTCGATTGCTTCTTCAGTTTTTGATTCAATTTCTAAAAAAGATATTACGAAGCAGAAAACACATACGATTCATTTGGGTCACATTGTCGACGGACCAAAAATTTATGACCAAGTTTTACTTTCATTATTCAAAGGACCGAATTCTTATACAGGAGAAAATGTCGTGGAAATTTCTTGCCATGGTTCTACGTATATTCAACAGCAAATTATTCAATTATTACTTCGAAAAGGCTGTAAAATGGCCGAACCAGGCGAATTTACACTAAGAGCTTTTATTAATGGAAAATTAGATTTATCACAAGCGGAAGCTGTTGCCGATCTGATTTCTTCAGAAAATGAAGCGTCACACCAAATTGCAATGCAACAAATGCGTGGCGGTTTTTCGAATGAAATTGCCAAACTTCGTGAGGAACTTTTGAATTTTGCATCGTTGATTGAATTGGAATTAGATTTTGCCGAAGAAGACGTGGAATTTGCAGATCGAAGCCAATTTAATGATTTATTAGACCGAATTGATTTTGTTTTAAAAAGATTAATTGACTCTTTCGCTGTCGGAAATGTCATTAAAAATGGAATTCCTGTAGCAATTGTCGGTGAGCCAAATGTTGGAAAATCGACGCTTTTAAATGCTTTATTAAATGAAGAAAGAGCGATAGTTTCTGAAATTGCAGGAACAACTCGAGATACGATTGAAGACGAATTGGTCATCAACGGAATCGGTTTCAGATTCATAGATACAGCCGGAATTCGCGAGACAAAAGATGTCGTGGAAAGCATCGGAATAAAGAAAACTTTTGAAAAAATCGAGCAGGCACAAGTCGTGGTTTATTTATTGGATAGCAGTTTGCAGTTTTCTGACAATTCTGATAGTTTGAAACAAATTCAGATTGAAATTGAAAAAATAAAGAACCAATTTCCATTGAAACCTTTGATTATTATTGGAAACAAAGCTGACAAATTATCTGCGAGCCAAACCAAAGCCTTACAATCTGAAATTGCGGAAATACTTTTAATATCTGCTAAGGAAAATCATAATATAGAAGATTTAAAGAATAAATTAATGTCTTTTGTTAATACTGGAGCACTTCGAAATAATGAAACTATTGTAACAAATACAAGACATTATGATTCGCTAATCAAAGCTTTAGAAGAAATTCAAAAAGTAAAATTCGGAATTGCAACTGGGATTTCTAGTGATTTGATGGCAATTGATATTCGCCAGGCTTTGTATTACTTTGGAGAAATTACTGGGCAAGTTACTAACGATGAATTGCTGGGGAATATTTTTGCTAACTTTTGCATTGGCAAATAGGGGGCACAAAACATCACAAGACAACAACAAACAAACCAGTTAAATTGCTTATAAAACAGCGGTTAGCTGGTTTTTCATTTGCAGCTATTTTGCGTTGTTTGCAGATGTTCACATTTTTTTTGTACCCCATTTGTACCTCGAAAAAAATCTTCTCAAAATAAAGTTTTTTCGGCGAAATTATGGCACACAGAGACACACATAGACACATTGGGACACAAATAGCCACCTATGAGCTCCAACATGAAAATTACCAGAATTTGCGAATGCTGCAGGGAGCAGTTTACTGCAAAGACGACCCGAACCAGATACTGCTCCCACCGATGCAACAGCAGGGCCTATAAGCTGAAGGAACGAAGTAAAAAGGTCGAGGCCAGCAACCAAGAAACTGCTGCAAATTTCAATGCCGATCTGGAAAAGATCAGGCTGCGGGAATTCCTGAGCATTACCCAGGCCGGGCTGCTTATTGGAATCAGCAGGAGGACAATTTACCGGCTAATCGACCGAGGAGACCTGAATATCGCCAAATATGGCACCCGCACCGTAATTAGGAAATGCGACCTGGAAAGCTTTTTTTCCGCTCCTATCGTCGAGGCTACTTTGAAACCGCTCCAGCAGTTTCCAGGGACGGGCAATTGCTACAGCATTGGAGAAATCCAAGAGAAATTTAAAATTTCGCCTGCCGGGCTTTACCTGCTGCTCCAGCGCCAGGGCATTAGCAAATTCACTATTGGAAAATACACCTATGTTGCAAAGGAGGACATCGATACAATCCTTAATACCGTAACTATATGAAAAGAATAAGAGTGACACTTAGAAAGAAGGCGATATCCGGGGGAAGGCTGTCGCTATATCTTGACTACTACCCTGCATTTTTCAATGCGGCATCGGGCTGCTATTCTAGGAGAGAGTTTTTAAAGCTGTACCTTCTCGCCAAACCTTCCAGCCAGATCGAAAAGGTCCTCAATGCGGAAAACCTGCACCGGGCCGAGCTGATCTGCTCCAGAAGGCAGAATGAGGTCAACAAGGAATTTATCTACACCCCATTCGAGCTGGAGGAATTGAGAAAAAAGGAGGCCGGCAAAAAGTCTTTCCTCCTGTTTTTCAAGAAGGAAGCCTCGCTGCGCACCGGAAAAAACCTAGCCCTCTGGGAATGCGCGATAAAACACTTTGAGAAATTTCTCGAAGGAAATGATCTTCTATTTGCAGAGGTGACTGCCGACCTTATTGAGGATTTTAAGTCTTACCTGTTAAAAGCGGAGAGTATCAGGAACATAGGCAAAAACCTGGCGCAAAATACGGCACTCTCCTACTTCAATAAGGTCAAGGCCACGCTCAGAAAAGCCTACAAGCTGAAAATGCTCGAAAGCGATGTAAATTCGCAAGTTGAGGGAATCAAGGAGAGTGAATCCGAAAGAAACTACCTCACCCTGGAGGAATCCATTGCCCTGTACAATACGCCCTGCAAAAATGAGATCGTGAAAAACGTAAGCCTGTTTTCCCTGCTGACCGGCATACGTTATTGCGATATCGCAAAGCTGAAATGGGATGATATCCAAAGTAATGGCCAAGGATACTTTTTAAGGTTCAGGCAGCAGAAAACGAAAAAATATGAGATGATGCCTATTTCTGAGCATGCCTACAGATTGCTGCATGCCAGAAAAAATGAAGGCGAAAAAGTATTCGAAGGCCTAAAAAAATGGGATATCGACCGGATACTTCCGCTATGGATTTCAGAGGCGGGGATTTCGAAATACTTCACTTTCCACTGCTTCCGCCACACCTATGCGACACTGCAGCTATCTGCCGGCACGGACCTCTTTACCGTCTCAAAAATGCTCGGCCACAAGAGCATCCAGACCACCCAGATCTATGCCAAGCTTGTCGATGAAAAAAAAATCCAGGCGGCGGGAAAGATAAAGCTGGAATAAATGAGAAAGGAAAATGCCGCCCACTACGCAGGGCCGATATCGCTTCGTATTTCTGGAATTGTTTTCCTCTTCCCGGATTTGATCCAGGCCATGATTTCGCTCCGGCAGAAATAGAGCCGCTTGCCGACCTTGGAGGCAGGGATCTCCCTGCGGCTGACCTTGGAGTAAATTGTGGAAACGGAAAGTTTCACAAGTTCGGACGTCTCGGCAATTGTAAGCAGATCATCCCCTGCCCGCCTTTCTGCTTCCAGGTAGCCAAGCAACTTCTCTATTCGTTCCAGCAGATCCATTATAGTGTCCAGCCTCTTCGCTTTTTTTTGTTTCTTGCCTGTTTTCATTTCTTCAAATCTCTTAGTAGAATAGCTTTTATACATTTCTTATTGCTGAGGGCAGGGCTCCAGCTGGCGCAGTAAAAATTCAAAAGTAACGCCCGCCCCTATGGATCCCGAACGTTGGCTCCCGCTGGAAACTCATGTCACAGCATGGCTACTGAACAAAATGCAAGCCCGCAAATACCATGCACTTGCTAATTGCTTGCGAACGAAAACTGGCCGCATTACCTGTCAATTGGCAGTGGGCCGTTGCCCGCATTGAGCACATAAAGCCAGATAATGCCTCTGGAAGAATGCTTTATTTTTTTTTATCCAATTGTTTCGAATTGCCTGCCATCTAGGGAAGGCAATGGCCGAAAAATATATGTTTTGAATTTAATTCTATGAACTATTCTCTTAAACCTAGAGCTGCTTTACCGCACAACAATTTTTAGTCCTTTCCGGCTGGCCTAAAATTTCTATATTTACAAAATGCCAAATACAGACCCAATGTTTCAATATAAGGAATACTATGCTGACAAGAGGTTCTCGGTGTTCCTAAAAAAGGTATGGATACTGGACAACCTTGCCAATCCCGAACCTATAGTCGGCCGGCAAGTCCTCCCCAACGGATGCTTTAA
>Ga0247809_1000398_pt1 | contig 20509 bp, 20 predicted proteins | sample UWRJL104311B1_FD_180951 | JGI IMG/M metagenome (GOLD analysis project Ga0247809, IMG submission 180951) | Plant litter microbial communities from Arlington Agricultural Research Station in Wisconsin, United States - UWRJ-L104-311B-1 | ecosystem: Environmental > Terrestrial > Plant litter >...
ACCGAGCCGCCCTTGGCGTAGGTGATTCCGTCGAAGTTCACGAGCACGTCTTCGAGGTCGTTGATGGTCGCGACGACCGGGTGCGTCGACGGCAGCTGGTCCTGGCGGTAGGCCCAGCTCTTCTCCATGGCCTGGAACGTGGTCCACGCCTCGGTCCACTCGGTGGCCTCGGCAGCGGCCATGGTCGACGCCCACTCGGCGAACGACTCGTTGAGCCAGAGGTCGTTCCACCACTTCATGGTCACGAGGTCGCCGAACCACATGTGCGCGAGCTCGTGCAGGATCGTGATGACCCGGCGCTCCTTGACCGCCTCGGTCACCTTCGACCGGAACACGTAGGTCTCGGTGAACGTGACGGCTCCCGCGTTCTCCATCGCGCCCGCGTTGAACTCGGGCACGAACAGCTGGTCGTACTTCTCGAACGGGTAGGCGAAGTCGAACTTCTCCTCGAAGTAGGCGAAGCCCTCGCGGGTCTTGTCGAAGATGTAGTCGGAGTCGAGGTAGGCGAAGAGCGACTTGCGGGCGTAGATGCCGAGCGGGATGACGCGGCCGTCGCGACTCGTCAGCTCCGACGTCACGACGTCGTAGGGGCCGGCCACGAGCGCGGTGACGTAGCTCGACAGCACGGGGGTCGGCGAGAAGGTCCAGACCGACCGGGTGTCGTCGAGGCGGTCGGGCGTCGGCGTGGGGGAGTTGCTCACCACGGCCCACGCGGTGGGCGCGGTCACGGTGAACTGGAACGTGGCCTTGAGGTCGGGCTGCTCGAACACGGCGAAGACGCGGCGGCTGTCGGGAACCTCGAACTGCGAGTAGAGGTATACCTCGCCGTCGACCGGGTCGACGAAGCGGTGCAGTCCCTCGCCCGAGTTGGTGTACTCCGCGTCGGAGACGACGACGAGCACGTTGTCGGCCGCGAGGCCGGGGAGCTGGATGCGCACGCCGTCGTTGACCTGCGCGGGGTCGAGCTCCACGCCGTTGAGCGTGACGGAGTGCACGGCGCGCGAGAGGTGGTCGATGAACGTCGACGAGCCGGCCTCGGCGGTGAACGTCACCTGGGTCGTGCTGCGGAAGACCTCGTCTCCCGTGGTCAGGTCGAGCGTCACGTTGTAGCTCTGCACGTCGACGAGCGCCTTCCGCTGCTGCGCTTCGACTCTGGTGAGGTTCTCTCCTGGCACGACACTCCTAAATAGATGATCGGGCGCGGCTCGTAGCCGCGGCGTTCAAGCTTAGGCTGGGCGGCATGACCGTCTCCACTGGTGTACGCACCCCCGTCGATTTCTGGTTCGATCCGAGCTGCCCGTGGGCCTGGATGGCCAGCAGGTGGGTCGACGAGGTCGCCACCCTGCGGGAGCTGGATGTCACGTGGCACATCATGAGCCTCGCGGTGCTCAACGAAGACAAGACCGACCTGAGCGCGCACTACACGGCGTTCCTGCCGCGCGCCCTGCGCTACACGCGGCTGGTCGCCGCGGTGGCCGAGCTGCACGGCGCGCAGACGGTCAAGCCGCTCTACGACGCCCTCGGCACGCGCATCCATCCCGGCGGCCGCACCGACGTCGACGCCGTGATCGCGGAGGCGCTCGCCGAACTCGACCTGCCCGCCGAACTCGCCCGCTTCGCCGATACCGACGAGTACGAGCCGCAGATGCGTGCGAGCCACGACGACGGCACGTCGCGTGTGGGCGCCGAGGTCGGCACCCCCGTGATCGCGGTGGGTGGGTCGGCGTTCTTCGGCCCGGTCATCTCGCCCGCCCCGAAGGGCGAGCAGGCGGCCGCGCTGTGGGACGGAGTGGTCGCCGTGGCCGGCTACGACGGCTTCTTCGAGATCAAGCGGTCGCGCACGCGCGACCCGATCTTCGACTGAGCCGCAGGCGCCGGGTCAGGCGCGGTGCGGCTCAGACGCCACGCCGGTTCAGGCGTCGACCCGCTGCCGCGCGCGTGGGGCGACGGGCGCCTGGGCGACGGGCGCATCCGCGATGCAGTCGTCGATGGTCGACGAGAGCAGTCTGAACAGCCGGTCGTCGGCGTCGTCGATGCACGCCTCCGCCATGCCGATGATCGACAGCGCCACCATCTTGTCGACGGTCCACGAGTCGAGCCGCGTCTTCGACGTGCCCACCGACGCGAGGAACGTGCGTGCCCACCGCTCGGCGGCCGGAGCCTGGTCGAACGCCGCGCGGATCAGTCCGCGCAGGCGGTCGGCCGTCTCGCCCCGCTGGTCGTCGAGCAGTGCCTCGCAGTGCGCGAGCCCCACCGAGATGGCGCGCTGACGGGATTCGCTTGCGACGGGCAAGGCCGCGGCCGACGCGCGTACCGCGACGATCAGGCGCACGCGGTCGTCCGGGCCGTGCAGCCCGATCACCGACGGGATGAGGGGAACGAGCCGGCCGCGGGCCTCGTCGCTCGTGCAGTCGTTCACCGCCCGGGCTAGGGCCGCGACGGCGGCATGCGTGCACGGCGGATGGTCGCTCCACCGTTCGCCGGCGAGGTGGGAGGCGTACTCCATGAAGCACGCGCCGCGCTTGGCCGTACGGTGTCTGCCCACGGAGAGCACGGGCAGGAACTCGGGTATCTGGTTTGTCTTGGGCATCCGATGCCTCCACAGAGAGTGAGATCTTGCCCACAAGTGTGCGCCGACTTCGGCCGATTGACCAGTGTTTTTTCGTGGCCGTCTGCGGCGGCGCCGACCGTAGGCTGTAGCCATGACCGCGACCGTGTTCGACCGATCGACCGTCGCACCGGCCCTCGTGGCGGCATCGCTCTCCGGGAGCCGGCTCGGGTCGTTCTGGCTCGACGGCCTGGCCCGTGAGCGGCACCCCGCGTTCGCCGGGCGCCGCGCGTTCGACCTCGTGGTCGTGGGCGGCGGCTACACCGGGCTGTGGACGGCGTTGCTCGCCAAACGGCGCGACCCGGCGGCCCGCGTCGCGGTGCTCGAGGGGCGCGAGGTCGGCTGGGCCGCATCCGGCCGAAACGGCGGCTTCGTCGAGGCGAGTCTCACCCACGGGGAGGCCAACGGCGAACAGCGCTTCCCCCGGGAGATCGGGCGGCTGAACGAGCTCGGGCTCGAGAACCTCGACGAGATCGAGGAGACCGTCGCGGCGGAGGGCTGGGACTGCGACTTCGAGCGCACGGGGACGCTGTCGGTCGCCGTCGAGCCGTACCAGGTGGCCGGCCTGCTGGCGGCGCACGACGGCACGACCGAGTTGTTCCTCGACCGCGACGCCGTGCGCGCCGAGCTCGGTTCGCCCACCTACCTCGCGGGGCTGTGGAGCACGCGGTCGACCGCTCTCGTGCATCCCGGCAAGCTGGTCGCCGCGCTCGCCGCGGCGTGCCGCGAGGCCGGGGTGGAGATCTTCGAGCGGTCGCCGGTGCGCGGGCTCGACGCGCGGGCGACGACGGGAGCCGTGGAGGTCGCGACGGCGGGAGGCACCGCCGTGGCCTCGCGGGTGGCGCTCGCCACGAACGCGTTCCCATCGCTCCTCGCCCGCTACCAGTTGCACACCGTGCCCGTCTACGACTACGTGCTGATGACCGAGCCGCTCACCGCCGAGCAGCTCGCGAGCATCGGCTGGGGCGGACGGCAGGGCGTGGCCGACCTCGCCAACCAGTTCCACTACTACCGGCTGAGCGCCGACAACCGCATCCTCTGGGGCGGGTACGACGCCGTGTACCGCTACGGCGGCCGCATCCGTGCCGCCTACGACGACCGCCCACGCAGCTTCGAGAAGCTCGCGGCGCACTTCTTCACGACCTTCCCCCAGCTGGCCGGTCTGCGCTTCAGCCACCGTTGGGGAGGCGTCATCGACACGTCGACGCGGTTCTCCGCGTTTTTCGGCCGGGCACACGGCGGTCGCGTCTCGTACGCCGCCGGCTTCACCGGCCTCGGCGTGGCCGCCACCCGGTTCGCCGCCAACGTGATGCTCGACCATCTCGCCGGCGAGACCACAGAACGCACGGAGCTAGAGATGGTGAAGACGGTGCCGCCGCCCTTCCCGCCCGAGCCGGTCGCCTATCTCGGCGTGCAGGCGACGCGCTGGGCGCTCGACCGCGCCGACCACCACGAGGGGAAGAGGAACATGCTGCTCAGGACTCTGGATGCCGCGGGCTTGGGGTTCGACTCGTGACCGCCGCGCCGGGGATCGACCCCGCCGTGGCGCTCGCGGTCGACGTGCCGCTCGAACCGATCTCGCTCGAGGACGTGCTTGACGGGGAACCGTCGGCGGGCGCCGTCGTCCTCGGCGAGTTCGGCGGGCGCGAGTACGGCGTCTGGGAGATGACGCCGGGCGCCGCCGGCGACGTCGAAGACGACGAGTTCTTCGTCGTGGTCGCGGGCGCCGCGTCGCTCGAGTTCGTCGACGACGAGGTCGTCGTTCAGCTCGTGCCCGGTTCGGTGATGACCTTCACGGCGGGCACCCGCACCGTCTGGACGGTCACGCAGACGCTGCGCAAGGTCTGGGTCGGGGCCTAGGAGACTGTCGCCGGTCGCTGCTAGCGTGCGCTCATGAAACAGCGCGATCTCTTCCTCCTCTCCGACGCGGCGTTGCGTGACGTGATCGACCGCATCCGCCCCGACCAGCTCGAACTGCCGGTCCCCGCCGAATGGACCCGCACCACCGATCCCACCCTGCTCGACGTGCTCGAGGCGCACGCCTTCGACGAGGCCTGGGTGCCCGACGTGCTGGCCGGCCGCACCGTCGACGAGGTCGGCGACGCCTACGCGGGCGACCTGCTCGGCGGCGACCCGCTCGCGAAGTACGACGAGCTGAACGACCGCGCTACGGTGGCCGCGAACCAACCGCTAGTCGCCGACGACGTGGTGCACCTGAGCTACGGCGACTTCCCGGTCTCGGTCTACTTCGAGCACGTCTCCACCTACCGCGCCTTCCAGGCCTGGTCGATCGCGAAGCTCATCGGTCTCGACTACTCGCTGCCGGCCGAACTCGTCGACGCGCTCTGGGAGATCGTGCTGCCGCAGGTCGACGACTGGCGGGAGATGGGCATATTCGGGCCGGAGGTCGCCGTGCCGGCCGACGCCGACCGCGAGACGCAGCTGCTCGGCAAGACCGGCTACTGGGTGCCGTGATCCGAACGTGCGAGGGCGCGCGATCCGGTCGCGCGGTGGGGGCAGAATAGGAGCATGCGCATCCACATCGCGACCGACCACGCCGGACTCGAATTCAGCGAAGACCTGCAGAACCACCTCCGCGCCGCCGGCCACGACGTGATCGACCACGGGCCGACGAGCTACGACCCGCTCGACGACTACCCGAGCTTCTGCATCAACGCGGCGCAGGCGACGGTCGAAGACCAGGCGGGCGGCGTCGAGGCGCTCGGCATCGTCTTCGGCGGCTCGGGCAACGGCGAGCAGATCGCGGCCAACAAGGTGCGCGGCGTGCGCGCAGCGCTCGTCTGGAACCAGTCGACCGCCGAGCTCGCCCGCCAGCACAACGACGCGAACGTCATCGCGATCGGCGCACGCCAGCACACCGTCGACGAGGCCAAGCACTTCATCGACACCTTCATCGGCACGCCCTTCTCGGGCGAGGAACGCCACGCCCGCCGCATCGCGCAGCTCGCCGAGTACGAGACCACCGGTTCGATCGCCGGCCACCAGATCGACTAGCGGGGCGCCGATCAGGCAGCCCCACGGCCCAGCCACAGCTACAGAAGGAGCCCCGTGCCCGAGGGACATTCAGTCCACCGAATCACCCGCCAGTTCGCCCTGCACTTCGTGGGCAAGACGATCGCCGCGTCGTCGCCGCAGGGACGCTTCGCGGGGGGCGCATCCGAAATCGACGGTCTCGAGATGACCGACGCGAAGGCCGTCGGAAAGCAGATGTTCCTCGAGTTCGACCACCGGCTGTGGCTGCGGGTGCACCTCGGAATGTACGGGGCGTGGGACTTCGCGGGCGACATCACGGCCGACGCGACGACCGCGTCGGCGGGCGGGCGTATGGGCCAGACCAACCAGCGCGGCACGACGGTCGCCGAAGTCGACGACCACGAACCGTCGCTGTCGAGCATCGGGGCCCCGCGCCGGCTGCGGATGGCCGAGCAGGAACGCCTGGGAGAGGCGCTCGACACCTTCCCGCCCGAGCCCGTAGGGGCGGTGCGCGTGCGCCTGCTCGCCGTCGACACCGTCGCCGACCTCCGCGGCCCGACGGCGTGCGAGGTGCTGCAGCCGGAAGAGGTGCAGGCCGTCATCGCGAAGCTCGGTCCCGACCCGCTCGTCGACGAACCGATCGAGGGCCAGCAGCGCTTCGTCGACGCCGCGATCAAGAAGCAGACGCCGATCGGCCTCGTGCTCATGGACCAGAACGTCGTCAGCGGCATCGGAAACGTCTACCGCGCCGAGCTGCTCTTCCGTGCGCGGCTCGACCCGCACAAGCCGGCGAAGCTCGTGCCGCGGGAGACGCTCGAGGCGCTCTGGCAGGACTGGACGTACCTGCTCGGCGTCGGCGTCGCGACCGGCCAGATGCTCACGATGGACGGCCTGAGCGACGAGGACTACCGCAACGCGCTCGCCCGCCGCGACGACCGCCACTGGGTCTACCACCGCACCGGCAAGCCCTGCCGGGTGTGCGGCACCCCGATCGTCATGGAGATGGCGGCAGGGCGCAAGCTGTACTTCTGTCCGGTAGACCAGACTTGACCCATGCGCCACACCCCGAGCTACCTGCTGACCGACCCGGCCGAGGTCAAACGGCTCATCCGTGAGAACCCGTGGGCGACCATCGTGTCGAACACGGCCACCGGCCTCGTCGCCTCGCACTATCCCGTCGTGCTCGAAGAGAGAGTGGATGCCGCGACCGGCGCGGTCTCCGACGAGATCAGCATCGTCAGCCACGTGGGCCGCCCCGACGAGAAGCTGCACGAACTCGGGCAGCACGAAGTGCTCGTCATCGTGCAGGGACCGCACGGCTACATCTCGCCCGGGTGGTACGGCAACGACGACTTCGTGCCCACCTGGAACCACGTGACGGCGCACCTGTACGGCACACCGCAGATCCTCGGAGACGACGAGAACTTCGCCGTGCTCGACGACCTCGTCGACCACTTCGAGCGACAGCTGCCCGACCCGGTGAGCCTCGACATCGACGAGACACAGGCCCGCCGCATCGCCAAGGGCACGGTGGGCATCCGCCTCGTGGTCACCCGCTTCGACGCGCGGCTCAAGCTCAGCCAGAACAAGCCCCCTGAGGTGGTGGACCGCATCATCGCCGCCCTCGAGACCGAGGGGCCGTTCGCCTCCCCGTCCCTCGCCGCCGAGATGAAACGGGAGCGTGGCGATGCTCCTGCGTAACCTCCGCATCTCCGGTTCCGACGGCGCGCTCGTCGACATCCTGCCGATCAACGGGGTGATCGCCTCGATCGCGCCGGCCACGGGTCGGCCGGTCGGCCGCGACTTCGAGGGGCGCTGGGTCTCGCCGGGGCTCTGGGACAACCACGTGCATTTCAGCCAGTGGGCTCTCATGCAGCAGCGCCTCGACGTCTCGACGGCGGGCTCGGCGCGGGAGGCCGCCGCCATGGTCGCCCGCGCGCTCGAGACGGCGCCGCCCGAGCCGACGCCGTTCGTCGGCTACGGCTTCCGCGACGCCCTCTGGGCCGACGCCCCCGACGTGCGGCTGCTCGACGAGGCCGGGGGAGACCGCCCCGTGGCGCTCGTGAGCGGCGACATCCACGCCGTCTGGCTCAACTCCGCGGCGCTGTCGCTGTTCGGCCACGCGGGCCACCCCACCGGGCTGCTCGTCGAAGAACCGGCGTTCGCCGTGACCAAGCACCTCGGCACCGTGAGCGACGACGTGCTCGACCGTTGGGCGGGCGAGGCCGCCGAGGCCGCCGCTGCACGCGGCGTGGTGGGCATCGTCGACCTCGAGATGGACTGGAACCTCGACACCTGGTCGCGCCGCATCGCCGCGGGCACCCGCTCACTGCGCGTCGAGTTCGGCATCTACGCGCAGCACCTCGAACGCGCTATCGAGCTCGGGCTGCGCACCGGCGACCGGGTGAACGACCTGCTCACGGTCGGGCCGCTCAAGCTCATCTCCGACGGTTCGCTCAACACCCGCACCGCCTACTGCTTCGACGAGTACCCGGGACGCGAGGGCGAGGAGAACTCGCGCGGCCTCCTGACGCTCCCGCCGGACCAGCTGCTGCCGCTCATGCGACGCGGATCGGAAGCGGGCATCCTCCCGACCGTGCACGCGATCGGCGACCACGCCAACTCCCTCGCGCTCGACGCCTTCGCCGAGATCGGCATCGGCGGCAGCATCGAGCACGCGCAACTCCTCGCCGAACGCGACTTCTCGCGGTTCGCCGAACTCGGCGTCGTGGCGAGCGTGCAGCCCGACCACGCGCTCGACGACCGCGACGTCGCCGACCGGCTGTGGGCCGGGCGCACCGGCCGGGCCTTCGCGATCCGTAGCCTGCTCGACGCCGGCGCCGAGCTCGCGATGGGTTCGGACGCCCCCGTGTCGCCGCTCGACCCGTGGACCACGATCGCGGCGGCCGTGACCCGCAACCGGGGCGCACGCGAGCCGTGGCATCCGGAACAGCGCATCGGGATCGCCGACGCCCTCGCGGCCTCGGCCAGGTCGACCGTAGACGTCGGGCAGGTCGCCGACCTCGTCGTGACCGACGCCGACCCTCTCGCTGTCGACGACGTGCGCGGCATGCCGGTGGCCGCGACCTTGCTCGCGGGCGGCCTGACCTACGACAGCGCGCGATGACGGGAGTGGCCGGCGCCGGCATCCCGCGGGTGGAGGTGCGGCCCGGGCTCGTGCTCGAGCCGCAGCATCCCGACCTGGCTCCCGGCTATTTCGCCCTGCTCGAACGCAACCTCGCCCGGCTCGCGCTGTGGGAGCCATGGGCCTTGGAGAAGCAGTCGCTCGCCGGGATACGCGCCTTCCTCGCCTGGCAGGCGCAGGCCGCGGTCTCGGGAACGCAGCTGCCGTTCGTGATCGTCGCCGACGGAGAGCAGGTGGGCAGCTGCTCCGCGCGGTTGGATGCGACCGACGGTGCGGCGGAGATCGGGTACTGGGTCGGGGCCGAGGTCGAGGGAACCGGTCTCGCGGCCGAGAGCGTCGGCGCGCTCGTCGCGCACGTGTTCGCGCGGGGCGACGTGTTCCGCATCCAGGCGAGGACCGCGGTGCACAACGACCGCAGCCGTGCCCTGCTCGAGCGGCTCGGTTTCTCGCTCGAGGGCGTGCAGCGCAGCGCGCAGCGGATGGGCGAACGCCGGGTCGACATGGCGGTGTACGCGCGGGTCGCGGAGGCTCCGCGGGGAGAGGCCTCGACCGCGGATTGAGCCGTTAACGCGGATTGAGCCTGTCGAAATCCGGCCCCGCGAGTTCGGCGGGGGGATTTCGACAGGCTCAATCAACGAGTTGCGGTTCGATCGACGAAGAGCGGCTCGATCTACGAGGGCGGGCTACTTGCTCGCGAGGTGCGCGAACAGGAACCAGCGGTCCTTTTCGAGTCCGCGGGCGATCTCGATCGCGACATCCTGGCTCACGGCGTCGAGTTCGGCGAGCTCGGCGACCGCGGTGCGCACGGTGGTCAGGGTGGCGTCGATCGAGGCGATGATCTGGGCGATCGTAACATCCGACTGCTGGAATCCGGCGGACAGCGGCGGGTTGGTGGCCTTGGCGCCCACGGTCTGGATGCGCACGTCGAGCGGGAGGCCCAGGGCGACGACGCGCTCGGCTGCGGTGTCGGCGTAGTCGTGAGCGTGCTCCACGACCTCGTCGAGCAGCTCGTGCACGGCCTGGAAGTTCGCACCACGCACGTGCCAGTGCGCCTGCTTGCCGTCGACGGCGAGGGCGGTGAGGTCGACGACCACGGGGCCGAGGAACTGCGCGACACCCGAGACGATGTCCGCGTCGATGGAACTCTGGGGAACGGCCTGTACTTCGGTCATGGTGTGACTCCTATTCGCTCGTCGTGCTCACGCCGCCCGCGTGGGGCGGCTACTTCTGGTCCAACGGTACTCAGCCCGGTATATTCCGCAAGCAAGCTGAGGCAATGCTCACTGAGGCAATGCTTGCCTCGGTGGGGGTAACCCCCGTATGGATGCGGGCGTGGGCGGCATGGTCGCCCGACCCCCGGGACGGTTGACTGGAAGCACGATCCGCACCCCGCGTGCGGGCACAATTGACCCGGGAGACGACCATGACCAGCACCGAAACCACCGGCGGCATCCGCCGCGCCTATCTGGGGCTCTGGCGCACCGTGCCGCGCGAGCTCGGATTCCTCGTGCTCACCCTGCCGATAGCCGTCGTCGGCTTCTCGTTGGGGCTCACCCTGTTCTTCGGCGGCGTCGGGTCGATCCCGGCCTTCCTCGTCGGCCTCGGCGTGCTCGTGGTCGCGCTGTTCGTCGCCCGCGGCTTCGGCACACTCGAGCTCGTGCGGCTGGGCTGGGCCGGGCGCGCCCCGATCGCCCGGCCGGTCTGGCCCGACAACACCCACGGCTTCTGGCGCGGGCTGTGGGCCGTTCTCTCGAACGCGCATTACTGGCTGTACCTGCTGCACACCGCGCTCGTGAACTTCGTGGTGTCGCTGTTCACCTGGGTCGTCACCGTCGTCTGGGTGTCGGTGGTTTTCTCGTCTCTCACGCTCTGGTTCTTCCGATTCGTGCTGCCCGAGGGCACCACCGAATGGAACGTCTCGAATGCGCTGTTCGACGGCATCCCCGCGGGCACCGGCCGCGACGTGGTCGAGTCGATCGTGGCGTTCGTCTCCGGCGTCGTCATGCTCGCCCTCCTGCCGTTCGTCACGCGCGGCCTCGTGCTGCTGCACGACGTGATCGCCCGCGTGACGCTCGGCGCGTTCCCGTCGGACGCGCTGCGCTCCCAGGTCGGTGACCTCGAGGCGTCGCGCGGCGCCGCCCAGTCGGCAGAGGGGCACTCGCTGCGCAGGCTCGAGCGCGACATCCACGACGGTCCGCAGCAGCGACTCGTGCGCATGCAGATGGACCTCGCGGCCGCCGACCGCCAGCTCGACGCGGATCCCGATCGCGCCAGGGTGCTCATCGCCGAGGCCATGCAGCAGTCGAAGGACGCTCTCGAAGAACTGCGGGCGCTGTCGCGGGGCTTCGCGCCGCCGATCCTGCTCGACCGCGGGCTCGTCGCCGCACTCGAGTCGTTCGCCGTGCGCAGCAGCATCCCGGTGACCGTCGCGAACGAGCTGCCCACGGGCCTCGAGCTGCCGCAGGAGATCGAACGCAACGCCTACTTCGTGGCCAGCGAGGCGCTCACCAACGCTGCCAAGCACTCGGGCGCGACCGCGGTCGAGGCGCGGGTCGCGCTGCACCGGGTGCTCGACTCCGACGACACCTGGCTCGACGTGACGGTCACCGACGACGGGCGGGGCGGGGCGGTCGCCGTCGACGGCCACGGACTGGCCGGGCTCGACGAACGCCTGCGCGGCCTCGGCGGCACCCTCGAACTCTCGAGCCCCGACGGCGGACCCACCGTCGTCGCGGCGCATCTCCCGCTCGCCGTGTCGCTGTCGGGTTCGACCGCGGCGCCGGCCGACTCCACCGCGCCGCCTACGCTGGGGGCATGACAGAACAGCTACCCACGCGGGTCGTCGTGGCAGACGACTCGGTGCTGCTGCGCGAGGGGCTCGTGCGCGTGCTCGAGGAGGCGGGCGTGCAGGTGGTCGGGTCGTACGGCGACGCCGACAGCCTGCTCGCCGCGCTCTCCGACACCGCGCCCGACCTCGCGGTGCTCGACGTGCGGATGCCGCCGACCTACCGCGACGAGGGGGTGCGTGCCGCGATCGAGGCGCGCAGGCGGCAGCCGGGGCTCGGCATCCTGCTGCTGTCGCAGTACGTCGAGGTCGCCTACGCGCAGGAGCTGCTCGCCTCGGGCACGGGAGGCATCGGCTACCTGTTGAAAGACCGGGTCGCTTCGCTCGCCGAACTGGATGACGCGGTCTCGCGCATCGCGTCGGGCGGCACCGTGCTCGACCCCGAGGTGGTCGCGCAGCTCATCGGGCGGCGCAACGACCCGCTGTCGACGCTCACGCCGCGCGAGCGCGAGGTGCTCGCGCTCATGGGTGAGGGCCGCACCAACGCGGCCATCTCGGCCGCGTTGTTCATCGGCACGGGTGCGGTCGAGAAGAACGTCACCTCGATCTTCCAGAAGCTCGGGCTCGACGACTCCGGGTCGGACCACCGGAGGGTGCTCGCGGTGCTCGCCTGGCTGCAGTGGTAGGCGGGCGGCCCCGCGGCGCGGCCGGTCCCGCAGCGCCTAGCGCAGCGACCCGATCGTGACCGCCACGTTCTTCGCCGCCCGCAGACTGCGCTCGTAGCGCAGCGACAGCACCGTCACGATCACGCCGCCGATTCCGAGCCAGACCCACCACTCGGTGACCTGGTAGACCGACCGCAGCTGCGGGGCGAAGGTCGCCACGCCGTGCACGAGCGCCACGACGATGCCGACCAGGAAAGGGCCCTGGAGCCGGCGCACCGCACCGACCACGATCGCGGCGACGGCCACGACTCCGATCGCGACCAGTCGCCAGACCGGCCGGTCGACCGTCGTCGCGAACAGCGGCGGCAGGAAGAGCACGGCGAGCGGCACCCCCAGCGCGGCCCAGCTGCGCACCGCGGGGTTGCGGGCGAGCACGACGGCACCCGCGGCGACGGTCGCGACGGCGATCGGCACGCTCACCGCCTCGACGGCGGCGACGGCGTCGTTCACGACCGCGGAAAGCGCGACGAGCCCGGCCGCGCCGACGGCGATCCAGCCGGTGACGCGGTCGACGGGCATACGGTCGACCGCCACGCTCACGAGGTACACGGCCGCGAGCACGGTCACCGCGACCACGGAGCGGGCCGTGCCGAGGGCGCCTGGTTCGAGCAGCGCCGCCTCCGCGACCGCGGCGAGCAGCACGCCGGCCGCCACGAGCCCGCGGCCGACGAGGGCCGTGTTCGGGCGGTCGCCGGCGCGCTTCGAGCACTGGCCGAAACCGGCCGCCACGAGCGCTACCGTGGCCGCCACGACCCAGGCGTCGACGGTCGCGTCGTCGTGCGGGCCGTCGGCACTCGTGGCGACGACCGCGCGGCCCGCGGTGGCCACGACGAGAGCGGCCGCGCCGGCCGCCGCGGCCGCGTCGAGGTACGGCCGCATGCCCGCGGAGGGGCGTGGGATGCTGCCGCCGAGCAGCAGCGCGGCGGCGACGAGCGTGGCGACGACCGCGCGGGCCGGGCCGGTGCCGTCCGCGACATCCGCCACTCCGGAGACCGCGACGGGCACGGCGGCCACCGCGAGGGCCGCGAACACGAGGGGTGGTGCGAGGCGCGAACCACCCGCCCGCCACGCGAGCAGGGCGACGATGAGGAGAGCGCCGGCGAGCGGGAGCACGTAGGCCTCGACCGCGGTCACCGACGACTGCGCGAGCCGCAGCCAGAGCCCGGCCGTCGCGAGCGCGAGGGCGAGCCAGCCGAGGTGCTTGCGGCGCGAAGCGGAACCGACGAGGCCGTCGGGCGCGATGGCGAGCAGCAGCGCGGTCACGGCGCTCACCAACAGCACGAGCCAGGCGAGACCCGAGCCGACGAGGAGGGCGGCGCCGAGACCGGGCACGGCCACGAGCGCCACGCCGAGGTCGGCGGGGCGACGGTCCGCCGTGTCGCGGCGCGCGACCGCCGCGAGCGTTCCGGCGGCGACGAGGAGCGCCGCAACGGGAAGCGCGAGCGAGCCGGCGTCGGGGTCGAACGCGGCGCCGGCGGCGTCTTCGGCCAGGCCGGACAGCGCCGAGAGGGTGAAGGCCAGCGCGGGCGCGAGGGCGACAGCCGCGATGCCGCGCTCGGGCTGCAGCGGGCGTCGCGCCGGGGCGAACGACCACAGCCCGAGCGCCACGAGCAGCCAGACGCCCAGCGCCAGGAGGGTAGCCGGCCGGGCGGCGTCTCCCGATCCGAGGCTCGCAAGCGGCACGGCGACGAGCGCGACCGGGGCGCCGACCGCGAAGAGCGTGTGGCGGTCGGCGGTGGAGAAGATGCGGGCGGATGACACGGACGCCAGCGCGACGACGGCGATCGCCACCGCGGCGACGAGCGGCGTCTGCCACGAGACGTCGCCGCGTGCCGAGCCGAGGTCGCGAGCCGTCGCCGCGGCCGCGTCGAGCGTGACCACGGCGGCCAGCCCGAGCAGGGCCGCGCGCATCGCGACCGCATAGCGCACCCGCAGCCAGCGCGCCGCGATCAGCAGGGCGAGGGTAATGACGACGCCCGCGACCCACGTGCCCTGGCTGGACCAGGCCGTCAGGAAGCCGAGCCCGGTGGCTGCGGCGGCGAGGTAGAACAGGGGGAGGCGCAGCGGCCATCGAAGGCGAGCGACGCGGGGCAGCAGGCTGGCGACGAGCGCGAGGACAGCGAGCGCGAACCAGCCGACGAGCACGGCCCACAGGATCGAGAGCAGCGGCACGGCGAGCACCAGGAGCGTCGCCGCGGCCCAGCCGAGCACCGGCCGCAGTCGAGGGTAGAGGCGCGTCACGGCGAGGAAGCCGGCCACGACGAGGAGCGTGAGCGCGAGCGCGACCACCGAACCGTACGACACCGGTAGCGGTGCGGCGACCGCGCTTGTCGGGTCGAGCTCCCAGTACCGCTGGATCCTCGCGGACGCGGCGACCGGAACCGCGGTGAACAGCGCGACGGCCGCCGGGAAGAACAGGGCGATGCCGGCGACGACGGATGCCGCGATCGCCGCCGCCCGTGCGGCGGCGAGGGCCGGCGCGGCGGCTACGCGGTGGGCCAGCCAGACCAGCGCGAGGGCCACCACGGTGGTCGGGAGGAGGCCGGCGACGACCGCGACCTCCAGGTCGAGCGACCGGTAGGCCAAGATGACGACGGCGAGGGTGGCCGCCGTCGCGGCGAGAGCGGAGAAGGCGACGGCGCCGGCCCTGACGAGCGGTGAACCCGACCCGGTGCGCAGGGCGACCCGGGCGTGCGCGAGCGAGGCGACCGCGACGAGGGCGAGGGCGGTAGAGATGCCCGCGTCGTCGGCGGGCGCGACCGCGAAGGCGGTGACGGCGGCGAGGCCGAGGCCGACGGCGGCGAACGCGAGAGCCGTGAGCCGTTCCGCGGTCGGAGCGGCCGCGGCCGCGGCATCCGTCGTCCGTTGCTTCGCGAGGGGGTGCACGAGTCCCGCCAGCCCGACGGCGAGGAACGCCGCGAACAGCCGGGAGGTCGGCTCGAGACCCGTCGCGAGGCCGGCGACGAGTAGGCCCGCGCCCGGCGCGACGACGGCGAAGGCCGCGACGTTGCCGACTCGCAGTCCGGAGGCACGGTGCCACGCCACGAGCACGAAGGCCGAGAGAACGAGGGTAGCGCCCCAGTAGACGAGGCCGTCGGTCGAAGCGGCGCCGAACAGGTCGTTCGCCCGCACCGCGAACGCGTCGAGGTAGAGCAGAACGACGGCGAAGGCCCCGATGCCCTCCGCGGTGCCGGGTAGCGCCCGGCGGCGCAGGACGGTAGCGGTGACGAAGGCGGCCACGGTGATGGACGCGATGATGACGCTGCGCCAGACGATGCCGTAGTTGATGAAGGCGTAGACCAGGAAGAACACCGCGGCGATCGAGAGCAGCGAGATGCCGACGATGAGGAGGGCGATCTGTACGGTCGGGCGCTTGCGGGCGCCGCCGGGCGCCGTGGCAACGGGTGACGGCGGGGGAGTGGCGGCAGGCGGACCGGCGGCCGGTCGTGCGGCTGCAGGTCGAGTTGCCGACGGCGGAGACGCGGGCAGCGGCGCGGCAGGGCGGGTGGCCGCAGCGGACGGTGCCGACATCGTCGTGGCGGAGACCTCGCTCGCAACGTGGTCGCTCTCGCTGCGCAGACGTTCCTCGGCGAGGCGCGTGAGCTCGTTGGCGGTGTCGAAGCGGATCCGCCCGATGATCTCGATGCGCTCGTCGAGCCGTGCCGCGGCGGCGTTCGACACGTCGGCGAGGCTCGCCGCGAGCGGATGGTCGAGGTCGAGCCCGCAGTTGTCGCAGACGACCCGACGCAGCGCGTGGAAGCAGGCTGGGCAGTGCTGCGTGCTGGTGAGATCGGCGCGCGAGCGGGGAAAGAGTGCGACGCCCGCGAACGACGCGTACAGCGGGGGTGTATCTGGCATGGCTGTTCGACTCCCTGGGTTGCCCGGCGGCTCAGGTTACCGGCCGCGCGTGGGCCGTGCGGCGCGGCACCCCGCCCTGTGGAGTATTCGTCGGGTGTGGGAGCATGGGGCCATGACCGACGATCCGGAGGATCTGCCAGAGCGCCTGCGCGACGCGCAGCGGGCTAGCACCAACTCCGCCGTCGTGACCGTGATCACGATCCTGTTCGGCGTCGTCTGGCTCGCCGACCGCGACAGCATCCCCACGTGGATCGTCTCCGGCTGGTTCATCGTCGTCATCCCGCTCAACCTGTACCTTCTAGCTATGAACCGCCGCCGATACCGAAACCTCAAAGACCAGCACGACGGCGGGCGACGCGACTGATGCGCGCCGTCACTTTCTCCCGGCCGGGTGGGCCGGAGGTCCTCGCGTGGGGCGACGCCGACATCGAGGCGCCCGGACCGCGCGACGTCGTCATCGACGTGCACGCCGCCGGCATCAACAACGCCGATCTGCTGCAACGACGCGGTGCCTACCCCGTGCCCGCCGGTGCGTCGCCGATCCTCGGGCTCGAGGTAGCCGGGGTCGTGAGCGCCCTCGGCAGCGAGGTCGCCTCGTGGTCGGTCGGCGACGAGGTCTGCGCCTTGCTCGCCGGCGGCGGCTACGCCGAACGGGTCGTGGTCTCCGCCGACCTGGTGCTCCCCGTGCCCGGCGGGGTCGGCCTGGTCTCTGCGGCCGCCCTCCCGGAGGCGGCCTGCACCGTGTACTCGAACCTCGCCATGACCGCGGCTCTCCGGCCCGGCCAGACCCTGCTCGTGCACGGCGGCGGCAGCGGAATCGGCACCTTCGCCATCCAGTGGGCGAAGGCGATCGGTGCCCGAGTGGTCACGACCGCCGGAGGCGACCGCAAGCTCGCGCACAGCCTCGCGCTCGGCGCCGACGTCGCCGTCAATTACCGCGACGACGACTTCGTAGCCGGCACGCTCAAGGCCACGGACGGCCGCGGCGCCGACGTCGTGCTCGACATCGTGGGCGGCGACTACCTCGCCCGCAATCTCGACGCCCTCGCCCCCGACGGCCATCTCGTGATGATCGCGAACCCGGGAGGCACGCGCCCGCCGCTCGACATCGGGTTGCTCATGAACAAGCGCGCGAGCGTCAGCGCGACCACGCTGCGGGCGAGGCCGCAGGGGCAGAAGGCCGCGATCGTGGCCGCCGTGCGCGCCGAGGTCTGGCCGCTCGTTGCCGACGGGCGCATCCGCCCCATCGTCGACAGCGTGTTCGCGATGGATGACGCGGCCGGCGGCCACGAACTGCTGGCCGCGGGCGGCGCGATCGGCAAGGTACTGCTCGCCGTCCCCGGGCGCTGAGGCGCGGATCCGGGCGACGGCCTCCCGCGCGTATCGCTGATTCCGCGCGCCAATGCAATAGCAGACCGCCCCGGGGCGTATTCGCTAACGTGTGGTTGTTATGACTGCCGAGACCAACGCCCCGACCGCCGCCACGCCGGACGCCACCCCGACCGCCGCTTCGGCGGTCTCTGCGACGCCGGACGAGCCCCGTAGGCTGGCCGCCGTCGTCTACAACCCGATCAAGGTCGACCTCGACGCGATCAAGACGGCCGTGGCCCGCGAACAGCAGGCCGCGGGCTGGGAAGAGACCCTCTGGTTCGAGACGAGCGCGGATGACCCGGGCCAGGGTCCCACGCGACAGGCGCTCGAGGCCGGCGCGACACTGGTGATCGCGGCGGGCGGCGACGGGACGGTGCGCGCGGTCGCCGAGGCACTCCACGGCAGCGAGGCGCGACTCGCCCTGCTGCCGTCGGGCACGGGAAACCTGCTCGCCCGCAACCTCAAGCTCACCCTCGACGACCTCGACCACTCGATCAACTCGGCGTTCACCGGAACCGACCGGGCCATCGACGTCGCGCTCATCAAGATCCGTCGGGAAGACGACAGCGTCGACAAGCACGTCTACCTGGTCATGGCCGGGCTCGGCATCGACGCCAAGATGATCGCGAACACCGACGACGAGCTCAAGGCGAAGGCGGGCTGGCTCGCCTACGTCAAGGCGATCGCGCTCGTGCTGCGCGACAAGAACTCGCTGCGCTTCCGCTACCGCCTCGACGAGGGCCACGTGCACAACGTGAAGGCGCACACGATCATGGTGGGCAACTGCGGATCGCTTCCGGCGAACATCCTGCTCATGCCCGACGCCGCCGTCGACGACGGCGTCTTCGACGTGCTCATCCTGAAGCCCGAGTCCGTCTTCGGGTGGATCCAGATCATGGCAAAGGTCTTCTGGGAGAACGGCGTGCTGCGCCGAACCAAGCTGGGTAGCCGATTCACGACTAAAGACGTCGACTCACTCAAGTACCGCACCGGCACCGAACTCTCGCTCAGGTTGCAGCGTGCGGAAGAGATCGAGCTCGACGGCGACGGTTTCGGAAAGGCGATCGCCTTCAAGACCTGGCTGGAACCGGGCGCGATGCTCGTGCGGGTACCGGCCGACGCCTAGGCCCGCGCAAAACATAGTGCGAATTCATTGATTGCCGCCCGCGAGCAAAGTAACTTGTCAACAAGCCGCGATATCCCGACCGGCGAAGTTCCGTGACGCATGCCCGTTCGAATCGACCCCTTACCCGGGTGCGGATCGGAATCGCGCGACACGGCGATTGACGATTGCCCAGTTGGGGGAGCGAACATGATCGCGAATGCCTACCTCGCGGAGATAGAGGCGCCCTCGCTGTGGGGCACCTCGAGCGAGTGCCTCGTGCTCTTCCTCTCCACCCCCGATTCGGCGCCCACGTGCCTCACTGACCCCGAGGTCATCGGCTTCCACCCCGCGCACGGGCACTGGTGCCTGCTCGGCATCGATCCCGAGAGCGGCCGGGCGTTCTACACCCGATTCGAGCACACCGCCCCGCTGACCTGCGAGTCGAACCTCTAGGTCTCCCACGTCCGCTACGACGCGGCGGTCAACACGGTGCGCAGCCGGTGGATTCCGTCGCGCGCCCGACTGCGCACGACGCCGGGGGCGACCCTGAGCGCCGCGGCCGCCTCGGCAGCGCTGAATTGGCGGCAGTAGACGAGCACCACCGCTTCGCGCTGCAGCGGGGTGAGCGTGTCGAGCGCGTCCATCGCGCGGGCGTGCGCGATGCGGGTGTCGAGCGCGTCGCCGAAATCGTCGTCCAGCAGGGTGACGGCGGCGCGCGCCGCTCTCGCGTCGCGATTGCGGCTGGCCTGCGAAGCCCTGATGCGATCGATGGCGCGACGTCGGGCGATCATGTACATCCAGCCCACGGCCGTCGCGCGGTCGCGCGAGAACGCCGGCGCGTTGAGCCAGATCTCGAGGTACACCTCCTGCACGACCTCCTCGGCCTGCGCGGAATCGACCAGGAGGCGTTGGACGACCCCGCGTAGCCTGCGCGATGTCTTCTCGTGCAGCGCGGCGAAGGCGTGCCTGTCGCGATCGGCTATCCGTGCGATCAGATCGGAGATGTCGTCGTCTATAGCAATCATCCGTGCCCCCAGTGGCCCCCGGTACCGCCGCGATACGAGCGGTCTCCTCAGGCTAGCCACTGCAAATGAATCTGATTCATCATGGTAATCCGCCGTGATCTGTGCATCGCCGGCGACGGGTTTCCAATCCGATCGGAGGAGGGAGCCGAACCATGATCAACACCCCGGCACTTCCCGCCACAGCCAATCAAAGGATTTGATCATGCGTAAGTTCTACAAGGTCACCGTCGGTCTCGCCGCTGCCACCATGCTCGTCGGTGGACTCGCCGCCTGCTCCACGAGCACCGACTCCGGTTCCTCCTCGCCCTCCTCGTCGTCGTCGTCGGAGAGCACCGCCGACCCGAAGCCGCTCGCCTCGATCCCCGCCCTCGACGGCGTCGACACGCAGGTCACCCTCGACCAGGGCTTCGTCGACGCCCTCGGCACCCTCGGCCTCACCCCCGGCGTGACCGGCACCGCGACCCTGACCGACGGCGTCCTCGCCTTCCCGATCACGGGCGGCAACGTCGACTACTACGACCCGTCCGAGAGCTACCGCCCGTTCGTCCAGGGCGAGATCGACCACGACGGCTCCGGCATCACCCTCACCGCCGGCGACACCGTCGTGGGCCTGTCCGACTTCAAGATCGACCCGGGCACCAGCCGCCTCACCGGAACGGTGACCGCGAACGGCGCCGAGGTCGGCAAGGACGTCTACATCTTCAACCTCGACGGCTCGACCCTGAAGCCGCTGGCCAAGGACGCCGACGGCAACGCCGTGCTCGAGGGCACGACCGTCTACGTCAGCCCGGACGCCGCAGCACTGCTGAACAAGACCTTCAACACCGACGCCGTCACCGACCAGCTCGTCGTCGGCATCGCGAAGATCACCGCCAAGGCCGCCGCATAACGAC
>Ga0247809_1000400_pt1 | contig 20383 bp, 14 predicted proteins | sample UWRJL104311B1_FD_180951 | JGI IMG/M metagenome (GOLD analysis project Ga0247809, IMG submission 180951) | Plant litter microbial communities from Arlington Agricultural Research Station in Wisconsin, United States - UWRJ-L104-311B-1 | ecosystem: Environmental > Terrestrial > Plant litter >...
CGTTCACACCCGGGGTTCCGGTTCCCGGTTCGGTCTCGCCCGGGGTGGTCGCATCGGGCGTGGTCCCGTCGGGCGTCCCGTCGGGCGTGGTCTCGCCCGGGGGCGTTCCGGGAGCGGGCGTCGCGCTGCCGCCCTCGAGCACGGCCTCGGCCTCGGGATCGGGCACCTCGGCGATGTCCGCCACGGGGGGTGCCGCCGGCGCTCCACCGCCGCTGCTGCCTCCGCCGCCGGAGGATCCGCCGCCGCCGCTCGAGCCGCCGCCGCCAGAGGGACCGCCGCCGCCCGAGGGCGCGCCGCCACCGCCGCCAGGGCCGCCACCGCCGCCGCCGTTGATCACGACGTCTTCGACCTCGCTGAGACGCGAGTCGATCTTGTCGATCTGCTGCTGGATGTCGTCTTCGAGCGCCACGACGTCTTCGGAGTAGCCCTTGACCTGGGTCGCGAGACCTTCGATCGCCTGGTCGAACGAGTCGACCGCTTGGAACATCTTGTCGCGGGCGTCGTTGTACTGCGGCTGCATTCCGCTGAGCAGGATGCCCATGGCGTTGTCGAGAGTGCAATTCTCGACCAGGAAAGACTTGGTCTTGAGCAGGTCGTTGCGCTGCGACTGGTAGTACTCGGCGATGCTCGGGAACAGGGCCGGGTCGACGTGGATCTTGGATGCCACTGGGGCCGCCTAGCTCTCGGTCTTCGGTTCGCGCCCGCCGGCGGATGCCCCGGTCGAGCGGGGAGCGGCATCTTCTTCGTCCTCGAGCTTGGGCGCCATGAAGCCGCCGAGCCCGGAGCGCTTCTCCTTGTCGCCGCCGGCTCCGCCGCCGCCACCGCCCATCATCCCGCCGCCACGGCCGCCGGCCGCCGCGGCGCCCGAGGTACCGCCCGCACCGGAACCACCGGCACCGGTCGCGCCTCCAGCGCCCCCGGCCGAACCGAGCAGACCTCCGCCGCCGAGGCGCGCGCCCGAGGCCGCCCCTCCCGCGCCGCCCAGGCCGCCGGCACCGCCGAGGCGGCCACCTGCACCGCCCATGCCGCCTGCTCCGCCCATGCCGCCGCCGAGCTTCGTCGCGGCGAGTGCCGCCGCGCCGGCCCCGCCGCCGACAAGGCCGGAGCCGAGTCCGCCGCCGCCGGATCCGCCGGTGAGCCCGCCGTTGCCGTTGCCGCCGTTGTTGCCGTGGTTGAACCCGCCCGTTTCGTCGGGGAGACGACCGACGCCGCCTCCTCCACCGGGGAAGGTGCCGGTTTCGAAGCCGCCGTCTACCGACGGCCGTCCGCCGCCACCGCCGCCGGTTTCGTCGGGCAGCCCGGTGGGCGGCATCCACCCGATAGCGGTGCCGCCGCCACCGCCCGAACCGGAACCGCCGCCCGAACCGCCGCCCGATCCGCCGGTGCCCGTCGGCGGGTACGGAGTGTTGCCACCGGGCCCCGAGGGCGAGCCGCCGCCCGGGCCCGAACCGTCGTCGGGGACAGGCTCCGGATCCGGAACCGGCGGGAGTTCGAGGCCCGGTATGTCACGGAGCTCCATCCGGCTGTCCTGCATTTTCGCTTCCGGTGCGCTCAGGTCTGTCTTGAGCTGGGCTACCGCCGCATCGGCCGCCGCCTCGCGCTGCGCGCCGAGGTGCGACTGGATGAACGAGATCGCGGTGTCTGCGGGGAGGGTCTGCCCGAGGTAGACCACCGACGATGCCGTCCGGGCGGCGTTGACCCAGAACGGGTCGACCTTCGCGTCGGGCAGTTCGTTGATTTGCGCGGCCGCCTTGTCGCTCGCGGTGTTCGCCGCGGCGATGGCCGTGTCGACCTCGGCCAACACGGCCGTCACCCTCTCGAATCTCGCCAAGAGCGCGTCGGACACCGCCTTGGCGTTGTCTGCCGCTTGGCCGGTCCAGCCGTCGGGCTGGAGGGCCGTCGGCACCATGCGCACCAAGGACTCGAGCGCCCCGCGCATACCCGCCATTGCGGGGATATCCCATTTCGGTGCGGACGCGATCGCCCGCAACTGCTCTTCGCTCGTGGCCATCTGGTAACCCCTAACCTAGATTTTTGTGCCCGGCACCCGAGGGCGCGAGCGGCGAACGGCTAATACGACGACAAGGATGATCACGCCGAGCACGACGAGTCCGCCGACGACGAGGGCGACGAGCAGCCCGATCGGCGCGGCGTCGCTCGGCGCGGGAGCCGCCGTGTTCGGGTCGGGCTCGGGCGTCGCTGTCGGCGCGGCGTAGATCTCTTCGCTCGTCGGCACCGCGAAGCCGCGCACGTTCTCGAGCAGCGGATTGACGTCCTCGTACTGCGACGGGTCGCGCTGGATCATCCGCGTCGCCGTCACGAATCCGTAGCCGACAAGGCCGCTCGGATCGAAGCTCGCGGTGCCGGCGTCGTTCGAGCTGCGCACCATGTCTTGCAGGATCTGGTTGCCCGTGGCATCCGGCCACTTCTGCATGGCGAGAGCGATGTAGCCCGCGGCGATCGGCGTAGCCACCGACGTGCTGCCGGGGATCACGATCTGCTTCTCCCACGTGCCGTCCCGTTCGCCCTGGCCGAGGATGCCGATGCCCGGGGCGATCACCATCGTGCTGGGGTTGTCGTTCGGCCGACCGTCGGTGGTTTGGATGGTGCCGTTGATGTCGGCGGCCTGCACCCCGACGGAACCGTTCGCGCCAGCGGGGAAGTTCATGCTGACGACGAGATCGTCGGTGTTCGCGACGCTGCCGACCACGATTACTCCCTCGCGGATGGCCCGCTCGTACGCGCCGTTGCCGAAGCTGAGCGCGTCTCCGTTGTACCCGGCCGCGATGACGATGATGTCCGCTCCGGCGTCCATCGCCTCGGTCATCGCCTGTCCGACCTCGTCCGACTTCGTGGTGCCGTCCTTCTCGAGGCAGGAGATCTGTTCGCCGCCCGCGACCACCTTGTCGAGCCGCGAGACCGCGTAGTAGAGCACCTTGGCTCCGGGCGCCACGCCCTTCACCCCGGTCTGTCCCTCATAGCCGTCGCCCGTGCCAGCGATATACGACACCACGTTCGTACCGTGGTACGCCGAGTCGGGTCCGCTCAGGTCGGTGGATGTCGCGGGCGCGAGCTTGTGGTCGTCGGTGTAGCAGAACGAGGGTTCGCGAACCTCGATGTTGGCGTCCTTCAACGTCGGGATGTCTGTGTTCACCGGTCCGTCGAGAACGGCGATCGTGACGCCTTTGCCGGTGATCCCGGCGTCGTGCTGCGCCGCGATGTTCGCGGCGTCGAAGTACCAGAGGCCGTCGTCGGCGGGCGCGGCCGCGGCCGACGATGCGGAGGCGGCCAGCACGAGCACGAGCGCAGATGCGACGATGGAGCGTTTGATCACTTGAACTGTCCTTGGGGCGCGGCCCCGGCGTTGGGGGCCGCGTTGGGGGCGGGCTGGGGCGCGGGGGCAATGCCTTCGAGCTGCTCGAGCAGCATGCGGGCGGAATCGGCGACGGCCGCGTCGGTCTCGGCCATGTCGCGGGCGGAGGCGCGGACGCGCACCTCGGTCTCCTCGAGTTCCTTGCGGATCTGGGCCGCCACCGTGGCGAGATCGCTCGCAAAGCCCTCCATGGTCGCGTGGAAGTCACGGGTGACGCCCGTCGACGCTCCCTGGCTCTGCGCGAGCTCTGCCGGCTTGGGGAAATCGTTGATCTGGGTCGCGAACAGCCGCATCTGTTCGAAGAGCTCCTCGAATGCAACACCGATGTTCGAAATCGCCATGACTGTTCCCCTTCTAACGATAAAAATCAGGATGTCGTCCGCCCCGCCCATGACGGGCGAGGCGGACGACGGTGCCCTCGGGCTGTTTAGATTGCGAAACGCTGTGCAGACGACGAGTCGCTCTGCACGTACTGGCCGGAGATCTCTTCGGTCTTGGTGGCGATCTGGCCGAGCAGTGCCTGCATCTCGCCGAGCGTCTGGCTCCACTTGCGCTGCGCGGTGTCGTACGAGACCTGCGCCTCGCCGCCCCACGACGAACGGAGCTTGCCGACCTCGGACTCGAGGGCGTCGAGCGTCGACTTGATGCCGGTCGAGCCATTACGGATTTCTGCGGCGAGGGCGGATACCTGGGCCGGGTTTACTGACATTGACTGCATGTTCAAATCCTCTCTGGAACCGGGGCTACTAGATGCTCGACATCATCGAGCCGAGGCCCGAGATGGTCGAGGTGTGCTCTTCTTCGGTAGCGGCCTGGTCCTTTTCGGTACCGGACAGTGCTGCCTCGAGAACCACGAGGACCTCGTTGAGCTTGCGGGCCTGCTCGTCCCAGGACGTCATGAGACCGGTGAACGACGCTGCTGCGCCACCCGACCAGTAGCCGCGCAGCTGGTCGATCTCGCCACGGACCTTCTTGACCTGCTGGTCGATTCCGGCCTTCGCTTCGTTTACCGCCTGGGCACCGCGCTTTAGCGCACCCTCTTCAGCGGAGATTACATCTGCCATGTAGTCACTCCCTAACGTTCGTCGGTCCGGGCACGACCGAGCCATGAAATGACTCCGAACCCCCGGGTATGAAAAGTGCGCGGTACTGCCGCACAACATGAGGCTATTCCAACAACAAGCGAGACGCAACGAAACCCGGGCCTTGGGTCGGATTGTAATTACGATGGCGACGCGCGTGCGCCGCGTGGTATGCGGAAACCGCTCTCTCGAATATCCTCTCCGGCCGCTGCGGCGGGGCACGGAATTGCTATGCTCTGAATATCTGTCAATCACACGCGTGCTACACAACGCCCGATCGTGAGGAACTGCGATGAGCGATGCCGTCGTAATGACCGGCTCCCTGGTGCGTGTCTCCATCATCAGCGAGGGCCGCCGACTCGACGTCGGCGTGCCAGCCCAGGTACCGCTGATCGAGCTCATGCCCGGTTTCGCGCGCAGCCTCGGCGTGCTCGACCCGACGCTCTCCCACGGCGGCTACGCCCTCCACCGCGCAGAAGGCGTCGTGCTCGACGTGAGCCGCAGCCTGAGCAGCCAGGGCGTGCACGACGGAGAGCTGCTCACGCTCGTACGCGGCGGCCTGATCGCCGAACCCCGCGTGTACGACGACGTCGTCGAGGCGGTCATCGACGCCACCGCCGCGCAGCACAGCGAATGGACGCCGAAGGACAGCGCCAGGACCGCACTCGCCATCAGTCTCAGCTTCCTCGCGCTCTGCGCGGTGCTCCTCGTGAACTCCGGTTCGAGCCTCGGTATCGGCGCCATTATCGCGGGCAGCGGAGTCGTGCTGCTCATCGCGACCGCTGCCGTGCTCACCCGCATCGGACAGCCCGAGGCGGGCCACGCTCTCGGCCTCGCCGCAGCCCTGTTCGGCGCGATCGCCGGCTACCTGGCCGTACCGGTCGAGCCGATCTGGGGCTGGCCGCTCGCCGCCGCGGGTCTCGGCGCCGTGATCGTGGGCGGCGTCGCCCTCGCGTTCACGAAGAACGGGCCCGAGGTGCACCTCATCCCGATCGCCTTCGGACTCGTGGTCGGCATGACTTCGACCATCGCGGCACTGTTCGCGCCCGGCGAGCCCGCGCCGTACGCGATCATGATCGCCGTCATCGCGACGCTCTCGAACGGACTGCCGTGGCTCGCCCTGAGCTCGACCCGCATCCGCGTCATCTCCCCGCAGAGCGACATCGAAGTATTCGCGCCGCCCACCCCCATCGACGCCGACGACATCCGCCGCCGCACCGCGGCCGGTCAGCGCGTGCTCGTCTCGCTGCGCATCGCGCTCGGGCTGGCGTCGCTTCTCGCGACACCCTTGGTCGCAGCATCCGGGGCCACCGGGGCGATCCTCTGCACTCTCGCCTTCGCGGGCATGATGTTCCAGTCGCGACAGGCGTACGCGCGCATCGGTGTGCTCGTCGTCATGGTGCTCGGTGCGGCAGGACTCGCGGTCACCGGGCTGAGCGTCTCCGCCGCGAACCCCGACCTGCGCGCCTTCCTGCTCGCCCTGCTTCTCGCCACCACCGCGATCCTGGTCACACTGACGCTGCTGAGCCCGAAGGCGCGGCTGCGCCTCGCCCGCGTGGCCGACACGGTCGAGGTGCTCATCCTCGCCCTGCTCCTGCCGCTCGGCATCGCCACCGCCGGGCTCGTGTAGCACCCATGGCGACCAAAAAAGACCTCATCGAGGCGCAGGGCTTCAGCCGGCGGCGTCTGCTCTCGGCCTTCACGAGCGGTGCTCCGGGCGGCAAGGAACTCGAACCGGCCGCACCGTTGCGCGCCGTCGCTGCCGGGGTGGTGCTCTCGGCGATGATCATCCTCGCCGGCGTGTTCTTCGGCTTGCTGCGGCCGGGACTGCCCGCCGGATGGGAGAACAACACCCTCGTGCTCGTGAAAGACAGCGGCGCCCGGTACCTGTCGATCGACAGCGTGCTCTACCCCGTGATCAACACCGCGAGCGCGCGACTGCTCATGCCGTCGGGCAAGTTCAACGTGATCACCACCGACAAGGACACTCTCGACGGCATCAAGATCGGGTCGACCATCGGCATCCTCGGTGCGCCCGATGACATCCCCCGCGCCGGCTCCCTCATCAACGACGGATGGACCGGATGCGTGCTGCCCGGCTCCGAGACGTCGGTGACGGTGCCTGCCGGCAGGTTCGCGACACCCACCGACGAGGCGTCGGTCGTGCGACTCGACGAGCGCCTCTACGTCGTCGCGGGCGGCACTCGCTTCGAGGTGGCCGCGGAGGACGCCGACGCGGTGCTGCGCGCCGTCGGGCTGAACGCGGCATCCGCCGTCGACGTCGACGACCGTTGGCTCAATCTCTTCGACGAGGGCCAGCCGTTCGAGGCTGTCGTCGTGCCCGACGCCGGCGACCCACTCGGCGGCTCGTCGCTCACCGTCGGCACCGCCGTGCACCTCGAGGGCAGCGCGGCAGACTCGCGGTTCTTGGTGACCGAAAACGGCGAGCTGCAAGAGCTGAGCCCGCTCGCCTACCAGCTGTACCTGCTGGGCTCCGGCGCCCTGCTCGGCGGCGAACAAGACGTCAGCTCGGCCGAACTGCGCTCCCTGCCGACCGCGACGGAACCCGCCGGCGGCGCCGACTGGCCCAAGCAGCCCCTCGCGGCCCTGCCGGGCGACGCCGTGCCCTGTGCCGTGCTCAGCCACAACGACGCCGGCGACCCCTCCACATCGTTCGCGACCCTCGTCGACGACGAGCAGCAGCTCGAGTCCGGCGTCGACGTGAGCACCGGCGGCGGCGCCCTGGTGCGCGTCGGCGGCTCGTCGAAGGGCGGCGGCCTCATCTACCTGATCGACGAGTCGGGCACCGCGTACCCCGTGCCCGGAGCCGACGCCGACATCGTCGGCCGCCTTGGCTTCTCCATGAAGAACGTCGACCAGCTGCCGCAGTCGTGGCTGCAGTTCCTGCCCGCGGGGCCGCCGCTCACCGAGTCGGCCGCGGGAGCGTCGCCGGAGCCCGTGGCGGCGGTCGGCAAGTGACGTCGGCGCGCGCTCCGCGTTTCCTGGCCGGGACGGTCGCCACGGTCATCGCCGCCGGCGCCCTCGCTCTCCTCCCCGGCAGCGTGCCTCCGGCTTTCGCCGCGGGCGAGTCGTGCGAGCCCGGCAGCCCGCAGTACACGACCGACGTGCCCGCCGCACTCGCGGTGCTGCAGGCCGACCGCGCCTGGACCCACGGCACGGGTAGCGGGGTGCTCGTCGCCGTGGTCGACTCGGGGATCGATGCCTCCAACGTGCACCTGCAGGGCGCCGTGGTCGGCGGCATCAGCCTCGTGCAGGACGGCGAGGACGCCCAAGGCATGTCTGACGTCGACGGCCACGGAACCGCGATCGCCGGCGAGATCGCCGCGCGCGAATACGCCGGGTCCGGCGTGATCGGTCTCGCCCCGTCGGCCGACCTGCTGTCGGTGCGGGTGTTCAGGGGCCGCGACGACGAGTCGATCAAGGCCGGCTTCGGGCCGACGACGGCCCGCCTGGCCGAGGGCATCCGGTACGCGGCCGACTCACGCGCGCAGATCATCAACGTGTCGATGAGCGACTTCGCCGCGTCATCCGATCTCGAATCGGCGGTCTCCTACGCGGCCGCGCGCGGCAGCCTCGTCGTGGCCAGTGCGGGCAACCGTGCGACCGCGACGGACACGACCGACGGCCCGCGCTACCCGGCCGCCTACCCCGGAGCACTCGCGGTGAGCGCCACCGACGCAAAAGGCCTCGTGACCGACGAATCGATCCACGGCCCGCACGTCGAGATCGCCGCCCCCGGCTCGCAGATCTTGACGACCGCACGCGGCGCGGGCGACTGCCTGTACGCGGCCGAGGCACCCTCGACGAGCTTCGCCACCGCCTACGTGAGCGGCGCCGCGGCCCTCGTCGCCTCGGCGCATCCCGACGAGACCCCCGCCGAGTGGGAGTACCGCCTCACCGCGACTGCGGTGCGGTCCAACCCCGACGCGCGCGACGACGACGCGGGGTGGGGCGTGGTGCAGCCGTACGACGCAGTGAACCTCGTCGCCGGGCCGACGACGCGTGGGCCGGCGAACCCCGCGTCCGACAACGCCGGTGCGGGCATCCGACCCGCGACCGCCGAGGTGAAGCCGAACCACTCCGAGTCGCCGTTCGCGATCACCAAGGAGGCGACGATGGTGGTGGTGATCTCGGCGCTCACTTTCCTCGGCACGATCGCGATCATCATCGTCTTCCGTCGCCGTCGCCCCAAGGCCGAGGCCGCGGTCGAGGCCACCGGCGGACTGTTCAACCGCGAGAAGTGACACCCTGCCCCGCGAGGGGCCGGATGACGCGGGCCGACGGTCCTAGCCGAGCAGCGTCGTCACGATCAGCACGAGCCCCACGACCGAGACGGCACACGCGACCACGAAGCCGCCGATAGCGATGGCCCCGAAGGCGGTAGAACGTCGGCGCACCGACGGCATCGACGGCGCGGGCGCCCGCGTCGCGTCGGCACCGAGCGGCAGTGCGGGCGCCACGGCGGGCGCCGGCTCGATCGTGCGCGGCTCGTAGCTCGAGATCGCGCCGGCGCCGACCGCGTCGACCGGGTCCGGCCCGAAGCCGGGCTCGACCGGGGGCAGGGTGATGCGACGGCGGCCTCGGCGCGAACCCTCGGCGGGCCTGCTGGCGCTCTTGCTCTTCTCGCTCGCGGGCCGCGGCACGACGACGGTGCCATCGTGGACGTCGTCGGCCTTCGCGGAGCGGTCGACCACGAGGGTGCCGTCGTGGGGATCGTCGGCGGGCGCCGAGCGATCGACGACTACCGTGCCGTCGTGCTTATCGTCCGCGGGCGCCGAGCGGTCGACCACTACCGTGCCGTCGTGCTCGTCGTCCGCGGGCGCCGAACGGTCGACCACGACCGTGCCCTCGTGCTCGTCGTCGTCACGTCTGTGCTCGGCAGCCGGCTGCGCGGCAGGAGGAGCGGCATGGCGCGCCCGGTCGACCACGACCGTCTCGTTGCCCTCGTCGTCGGGAGACGGCCCCGAGCGGTCGACGACGGTCGTGCGCTCGTCGTCGTCGTCGTCAGGCAATGCTGGTGTCGGATCGGTCATGACGTCGTTCCCCTCAGACCCGGATGGTCGTGTCGTCGAGCGAATCGTCGGCGCTCGGATCGCCGTCGAGCCCGTCACGGAGTCCACCGATGCCGGTCGTGTAGTCGCCGTCGGTCTCGCCACCGCCCGAGAGCACGTCGATGACGACGACGGAGATGTTGTCCCGCCCGCCGTTGAGGTTCGCGCGCTGCACCAGGGCTCCGACGACCGATTCGGGGGTTCCGCCCATCGTGAGCGTCGCCCGGATGCTCTCGTCGTCGAGTTCGGAGCTGAGCCCGTCGGAGCAGATGAGCAACCGTTCGCCGTTCGTGACCGGTACGAGCCAGCTGTCGGCCGTGCTGTCGGCCGCGCCGATAGCGCGGGTGATCACGTTGCGGTCGGCGTAGGTCGCCATGTCCTCGCGGCGCATCTCGCCCCGGTCGACCTTCTCCTGACCGAGCGAGTGGTCGACGGTGAGCTGCTCGAGTTCGCTGCCGTAGTGGCGGTACACCCGCGAGTCGCCCACGTTGAACACGAGCCAGAACGGCTCGCCCTCGTGTTCGATCAGCACCGCGCCCGCGACCGTGCTCCCGGCCCCGCGCTTCGTGTCGCCCGCGACCACGGCGACTCCCGCGTCCGCGGCGACGAGTGCGTCGCGGATCGAGTCGAGGGTGCCGAATCCGGTGCCGGCGAGATGGGTGCGGAACGCATCGACGACCGCCGCACTCGCGCGGTCGCCCGCCTCGTAGCCGCCCATGCCGTCGGCCACGAGGAACACCGGCGACGAGACGAGGATCGAGTCTTCGTTGACCTTGCGCTTGCGGCCCGTGTCGGTCAGTTCGGAGACGGTCAGTCGCACCTCTCCGACCGCGACCGCGAGAGCGGCGCTCACGCGGAGGGCTCGGAGCCGAAGCTCAGACGCATGCCGACCTTGCCGAGCACGAACCGCGCCGTGAGCGGGGTGGCCTCCCCGACCGCGATGAGGTTCTCCGCGTCATCCGTACCCACGACGATCACGCCGTTGGTCGAATTCAGGTCGGTGACCGTCCATTCGCCGTCGGCGAGGTCGAGCCGAGCGTGCGTCTTCGAGAGCGTGCGCGTGGTGTCGGGCACGGCGACGGCCTGCACGCCGGCTTCGGTCGAGCTCGGGTTCCTGCCGAGCACGACGGCCGAGCCGGTGAGGGCGACCGAGAAGCCGTCGTCGGTGTGCAGCGTCCAGGGCACGACGGGGCGGCGATCGACGACGACGGTGCGGTCGAGCTCGTCGTCGTCGTCGTCGTCGTCAGGAACGGATGCCGCGGCGGCGGTCACGAGAACGGGGGCCACGACGGGCGGTGCGGGCACGACGGGCTCGGGCTCGGGCTGGACGGCCGGCTCGGGCTCGACGGGCTCGGGCGGGGTCGCGAGGTCCGGCGCCGTGGGCTCCACGGCCGCGGGTGGCGCCGCGGCAAGCACGGGTTCGACGAAGACCGGTTCGACGGGCGCCGGCGCGGCCGCTGCGGGCTCGACCGGGGGCGCCTCGACGGGAGCGCGGTCGACCGGGGCCGGTTTCACGAATGTCTCGTCGACCGGCGCGGGCTCCACGGGGATCACGGGCGGGTCGGCCGGAACGACGGGAGCCTCGGCGATGGTCGGCGGTGTGGAAACGATCGGCGCGGGCGGTGCCGCGTCGACGACGGGCGCGGCCGGGGCCACCGGGGGCGCAGCTATCGGGGCGGCGGCCACCGGTGGAACGCTCGCCTGGGCGGGCGCCTGCGGGGCCCACGGGTTCTGGATCTGCCCGGCATCCGTGGCAGCGGTGGGAGCGGCCGGCGGCGCCGAGACCGTGGTTGCGGCCGGCGGCGCCGAGACCGTGGTTGCGGCCGGCGCGGCGGGCGCGGGCGGCGCAGTGGACGACGCCGGCGGCGCGGGCGGGGCAGGGGCAGCAGCCGGCGCGGGCGCGACGGGCGGAGCGACGGGGGCGGCGAACGGCGCGGCGGGCGCCGCGCGTGGCGCCGGCGGGGTCGGCAGGGCGTAGCCCGAGGCGTCCGACGCCGACGCCGGCGTGAACGGCGGCGGGCTGAACGCGGTCGGCTGCCCGGCGAGCGGCCCGGTGCCCGCACTCGGGGTCGCGGCATCCGAATTGCCCAGCATGCTCTCGACCCGCTTGTGTCCGACTCCGGCGACGGCCGGGGTACGGCCCCAGCCGAGGATGCTCGCCCACACCGGCGGCAGCAGCACGCCGAGCACGGTCATGCCGATGCCCCGGCCGAACTGCTCGTTGATGCGGTGCACCGCGGTCGCCTTGAGGTAGAGCCCGTAGAGCGACACGATCGGTATGAAGTAGTACACGACCGACCAGCCGGGGACGCCGCCGCGGACGAGGATCTCCATCTCGTTGAGCACGGGCACCCAGCCGCGCCACGACTCTCCGCCGAGCTTGGGGAAGAGCTTCGACAGTGCGAGCGCGTACCAGACGTAGTAGACGATCACGACGAAGAAGCCCGTGAGCGACGTGATCACCGCGATCGTGACGGCATTCTGTGCATCCGATGGGTTCATCGTGCGCTCTCCTTGGGGCTGAACCGGGCCAGGACGGCGGTGATCACCGATCTGGGCGTGAAGTGACGGAAGAAGGATCGGAGGTTGGCCGCGGCCTTGATGCGGCCGAAGAGCGTGCTCGACTCTGCGAGGTCTGCGCGTTCGTCGTCGAGCAACGCCCACGCGGCCTCGCTCGCCTCCCGCGTCGGCGGGTGCTCGGCGAAGACGGCCGCGTCGACCGTGTCCGCGAGCACGCGGGCCGAGGGGCGGCCGACGGCCTCCGCCACGATCTGCCGGTTGGCCGACGAGGGCACCTCGATGGCGAAGTCGGCGTAGGTGTCGACGAGCTCGTCCCACGCCCCTACGACACTGACCTCGGGGATCGGTTCGTTGCGGCGCCGCCGGCGTCTCGTCGCCTTGATCACGAGCAGGAAGAGCAGGGGCAGCAGGAGCAGCAGTAGGGAAAGCACGCCCGTGCCGACCGCCGCGAGGATCGGCAGCAGCGCCACCCACCAGCCGTCGTCGACCCTGTCGTCTGCGTCTGTGCCGGTGGAGTCGTCGCGCTGCGCCGGCGGCGGGTCGAGCACGTCGGTGCGTGCCTCCTGCGGCACGGTCGGGTTCTCGGGCAGCTGTTCGCCCTCGGTGATGTCGACGGGCACGATGGAGAACTGCGGGCTGATGTCGAACGGCACCCAGGCGGACGACGGCGAGAGCACCTCGACCCACGCGGTGACGTTGGCCCCGGTGCAGACGCCGTCGTCGCACGGCGCGACGGAGGGCTTCTGCTCGTCGGTCGAGAGGCGCGCGCCGACGACGACGCGTGATTCGAAGCCGAAGTAGCGGGCCAGCAGCGCGGCCGCCGCGGCGAACTGCTCGTCGTCGCCGACCGCCGAGACGAGCAGCTCGTCGGGCGCGTCGAGGCCGGAGACGCCCTGCTGCGTGTTCATCTCGGTGAAGAGCGTCTCGACGCGGCCGACCGAGTGGCCGGCGTACGACGACTGGAAGGCGTAGTCGGCCTGCGACTTGAGCGCCGTGATCCAGGGCAGGGCTGCCTCGGAGTCGACGAGGGAGTGGCTCAGGTAGCCGCGCTCGCGCATGCGGGTGATCAGTTCGGCGAGGCCGTCGCCGGTGCGCGGCACCTCTTGCGACTCCACCCAGTCGGCCATCTCGGGGTAGTCGTTCTCCGACACGAGCGGCTGGCCGCCCTGGTCCGACCCGAGGGCCGCGTCGGTAGCAGGAGGCTGCACCTCGATGCGATAGCTGTCGCCCGACGAGAGACCGTAGCCGCCGTCGGCGCGCACCGCCACGTCGACGGCCGCGGCATCCGCATCGCTGACATAGAAGCTGTCGGTGAGTTCGTCGGCCCGGGCACCCGTGAAGTCGGGTGCGGAGTCGAGCGTTCCCGGCACGGGCACCCAGACGCCGGAGAACCCGTCGCCGATGGTCACGGTGAGCGGCACACCGTCGCTCGCGGTCGCGGCGGGGAGGCGCGCGAACACCTGGTCGCCCGATTCGTTGCCGGCGCGGAAGACCTCGCCGTCGTACCGGCCGAGGGTGGCGATACGCACGCGGTCGATGCCCGACGTGTCGCCGGTGACGGTGAACAGCTTCTCGTCGTACCGGTCGTCTTCGAACCAGGAGCGGTATGCGCCGAGCGGACTGGTCTGCTTCTGCAGGATGAGCACGGGGTCGACGGCCTCGCGCAGCGCCTCGCGGTCGGACCAGCCGGCCGCCGCGGGGGCGATGGCGAGGCCGACGAGGATCGCGCCGACGACGAGGATTACGCCGAGGGCCTGCCTACGCACGGCGATCCACGGCGAGTGCGTTCCCTGCCGCACGCCCTCGGTGCTGGCGCGCACGATGCGCAGCGCGCGCAGTCGCTGCATGCGCGCGCGCCCGACGAGCCAGACGAGCGACACCACGACGGCGAGCACAGACAGCAGCACCTCGCGCGGGGCGGGAACGGCGGTGAAGCCGAGCGGGAGGGCCCGGCCGGTGTCGAGCGAGCCGAAGACCAGGCCGAACAGGCTCATGGCGAGCACGACGGGCACGGCCGCGGACGAGAACCGCTTGCCGCGGAGGGCGAGCAGCGTCGCGGCCAGCGTGCCGACGAGCATCACGACGAAGAACGGCACGAGCACCGCCTGGTACTCGCCGAGCGGCACCGTGAGTGTCAGGATCTGCTTCCAGCCCACGACGACGCCGACGACGCCGTCGCCGAGTCCGCGCAAGAACTTGATCGGCGAGACGAGCGCCGAGGGGATCGCGAGCGGCACCACGAGCACGAGGTACGCGCCGACCGTGACGACGGCGGTGACCCAGGCGGCCCAGCGCAGCCGCAGGCCGGCGAGCACGATGCCGACGCCGAGCAGCGTCGCGACGGCGGCGACCACGACCATGCGGCCGGACTGGTAGATCGGCCAGGCGAGTGCGGCGGCGATGACCGCGCCGACCACGACGTAGGAGAGGTCCCAGACGAGGCGCGTGAGGTCGCCGGTCTCGCGCTTCATTTGATGGCTCCGCGGGCGATCATGTACTTGAGGTCGTGCAGGGCGCCGATGGTCATGATGCTGAGGTCTCCGATGGCCTTGAGGCTCGGTTCGGCCCCCGGCTCGCAGCGCACCGCGACGGCGGTGACGTTCTGCGGCAGGGTCATCGCCGCGGCGCGCAGCCGGGGCAGCGACATCTCGGCGCCGGTGACGAGGAACGCGATCGACATCTCCGGGTACGACTGAACGGTGAGCGAGGTGACGGCGTCGAGGCGCATCGCGCGCTCGCTCTCGTCGATCTCCGACATGGCGTCGAGCAGCGCCTTGCCGGTGACGGTCGGCAGCGTGCGGATCGACTGCACGACGTTGCGCGACAGCTCGGGGATCTCCGCGCTCGCGGCCACGATCACCTCGCGTCCGTCGCGCACCCCCTGCACGCTGATCGATGCGGCCGCGCTCACGGCCATCTCGAACTCGTCCTCCGACCGGTACTCCGCCGAGTTCAGGTCGAGCACGATGGCGAGGCTCGCGCGCCTGGTCTCTTCGTACTGCCGCACCATCAGAACGCCGGTCTTCGCGGTGGACTTCCAGTGGATGTGGCGTTGCGAGTCACCCGGAGCGTACTGGCGGATGGCGTGGAAGGAGAGGTCGGCGTCGACGATGTCGCGCGTCGGCGTGCCCTCGAGGTCTTTGATGAGCCCGGCGCTCGTACTCGGGATCGGCACCGTCACCGGGTGCACGTAGATGCGCTCCACCTGCGGCCACGACACCTCGCGGCGCAGGATGCCGACGGGGTCTCCGCGCGCGATGGTCATCGGGCCGACGTCGATCACCCCGCGCTTGTGCGCGCCGATCGTGAGCTCTTCGACGTGCTTGCCTCCCGGGAGCAGCAGCGGGATGTGGGCCTCGACGAGCCCCTCCCCGACGGGGATGTCGATGAGGCCGGGCAGCGCGAGGCGCGTCGACTGGTTCGCGATCGAGAGCCGGCCGCCGACGTCGGTGCCGGCGACGACGCGGTCGCTGTCGAGGGCGAGCGCCACCGTGTAGTCGTGGCCGCCGAGCAGGAACGGCACGCTCGCGAGCAGCAGCAGGCCGGCGACGATGCCGGCCACCCACGCCTCGACCCAGCCGACCGCGATGCCCCCGGCGATGCCGACGACGAATACGGCGCCGAGCAGCCAGCCCGCGGGCAGCACCGTTTCGACGACCCACCGTGTGGTCGTCTGGGCGACGCTTCCCGCGCGCTTGACCGCCGTCTTGCCCCAGAACACGCTGCCGCCGACGACCCCGCGGCGCGTGGTCGTGTACCGGGTGACGGTCTCGCTGCGCGTGCGGGTGCTGGTGGCGGTGCGGCTCAGCCGGGACTCGGTGTCATCTTTCATGCAGCGCCGTTCTCGGCGGGCGGGGCGACGTCGAGAAGGATCTGGCCGATCACGTCGATCGCCGTGACGCCGTCGAATTCGGCCTCCGGCTCGAGGATGAGACGGTGCGAGAAGGCAGCGGACGCCAGCTGGCGCACATCGTCGGGCGTGACGTAGGTGCGGCCGCGCGACGCGGCCCAGGTCATCGCGAGCCGAGAGAGGGCGAGCGCCCCGCGCACGCTCACGCCGAGGCGCACCTCGGAAGCGCTGCGCGTCGCGTTGACGATGCGCATGATGTAGTCGAACACGAGCGGGTTGACGTAGGCGCCGCGCGCGAGCTCCGTCATCGTGACGATGGTGCCCGTGGTGACGATGCCGCTCACCGGCACCTTCGCCGCCACGACCCCCTGCAGGATCCGCAGCGTGGCCGCGTCATCCGGGTATCCGATCGAGGTCTTGATCATGAAGCGGTCGAGCTGGGCCTCGGGGAGGCGGTAGGTGCCGGCCTGCTCGACGGGGTTCTGAGTCGCGATGACGAGGAACGGCACGCCGACCGGGCGGGTGACGCCGTCTACGGTGACGTTGCCCTCCTCCATGACCTCGAGCAGAGCCGACTGGGTCTTCGGGCTCGCACGGTTGATCTCGTCGGCGAGCACGATGTTCGCGAAGATCGGGCCGGCGTGGAACTCGAACTCGCCCTTCTTCTGGTCGTAGACCGTGATGCCGGTGACGTCGCCGGGCAGCAGGTCGGGCGTGAACTGGATGCGCGAGCTCGTGCCGGTGACGGTCTGGCTCAGGGTGCGCGCGAGGGCCGTCTTGCCGGTGCCGGGGAAGTCCTCGAGCAGCACGTGTCCCTCGCTGATGGCGGTCGCCAGCACCAGCTCGACCACGTGGCGCTTGCCGATGATGGCCTGCTCGATGTTGTCGGCGAGCAGGCTGAAGGTCTCGGCGAACCAGGTGGCCTGCTCGGGGGCGATCGTCATGCTGTTTCCTCTCGGGTGGTTCGTGTCTCGGGGGTCTAGTTGACGCAGACGGGGTCGCTGACGGCGGGTTGCAGGCTGGCGTAGCGGCCGCTGAACTTCACCGTGTAGACCACTGTGATCTTGCCGTCTTCCGCGGTCTTCAGCTCGGCGGAGATCGCCGAGTAGTCGCGTGCGGCGCGGCTGACCCAGCCGGTGTTCGTGTTGCCAGCGTCGGCCAGCGGGCGGCACTGGTCGGGGAACTTGACCTCGACGATGGTGGGGGCGCCCGTCGCGTTGACCTGGGCCGACGCGGTGCACTGGTAGCCGATGCCGAATTTGTCGCGGCAGTAGGCGACCGAGATGTTCACCGCGTTCTCGACGCTCAGCGCGAAGTCCTTGGTCTGCGATCCGCCGATCGTGAACAGCGTGTCGAACTTGTTCTTGCCGTCGACGGCCGGCCCCTGGGCGAGGTCGTACTTGCGCACGCTGCCGCTTCCCGCGGGCGTCGTGCTCACGGTGTAGTCGAGGCGGCCGGTCGGCGCGCCCGGCGTCGGGAAGGTGTCGGCGAACTGCCGCACGGACGACGCGATGCCGTAGCCGTTGGTTCCGCAGGCCTTGATGTAGTAGTTGTCTTCGGTCGGCACCGTGATGGTGCGCCCGGTTCCCGGGTAGCCACCCGAGATCGCGACGCCGCCGCCGGCCATGGTGCACGTCGGCTCGGGGGCGGAAACCTGCCACGCCACGTACCTCTCGGTGGCGCTCGGCGCCGCGTTGGCGTTGAACACCGCGTTGTTGAGCGTGATCGACGTCGTGTTGCCCGATGCCGACCCGTTGTTCGCGTAGGAGGGCGAGCCGACTGCCGTCACGTTCGCGGCCGCCTTGACGCCGTCGCTGTTCGCCTGCCCGATCGGCGGCTGGAACTGGCTGATCGGCACGACCTCGATCACCTGCGGTCCGGGCGCGAGCGCGAACTTGATCTCGGTGACGTCGGCGCCGCGCGGGTAGACCTGGTTGTTGTTGAGCACGCGGAAGGCGATCGAGTCGTCGGGCGCCGTGATCGCGATGTCGATCGCTCCGGCCGACGGCGAGGTGCGCGACGGGTCGAAGACGGATGTCGCGGTGAGCGCCGTGATCACGGGGGCGCGGTACGCCCAGGTCTCGAGCACGGTGGTGTCGAGCGACTGCCCGACGCTGTTCACCGTGCGCGCCGTGTAGAGGTGCCGCTCGCCGTTCACGAGGCCGGAGACGGTGCACTGGTAGCTGCCGGGGGTGCCGGGGGAGCAGCTGGCGCCGGGAACGGCCACGCCGCCCTCGAGCACGACGACGCCGGTGACGCTCGGGTGCGCCTGCGCGGCCTCGCCGAGCGGCACGCTGAGCGTGACGCTCGTGCCGGTGAACCCGATCGTCGTGATGCTCGTGGGGGGCTGCGGGAAGCTCAGCACGTCGACGGTGACCTGGCCTGCGCCGACGCGGCCCTGCGCGTCTTTCACCGTGATCGGCACGATGCAGATGCCGCCGGCGGGCCGCGCGCCGCCCGGCCAGCTGGCCACGATCTGGGTCGCGCTCGAGATCGCCACGTTGGCGACGGGGCACGACATGGTGGCGCCCGAGCCGACCTTCACGACGGTGAGGCCCGAGCCCGGCTTGCCCGCGAACGGGTCGTACTCCCCCGCGACGCCGACGACGGTGATGGCGCAGGTCGCGCTGCGGCTCGCGTCGCACTGCTGGGTGAAGGTGGCGCCGCGTGGGGCGTCGAGCGGGGCGACGCCCACCACGACCGTGACCGTGGTCGAGAGACCGCCGAAGCTCGAGACCGAGACGGTGATGTTCTCACGGGTTCCGGGGCGGGCGTCCGCTCTCGCCTCGATGGACACCGACGATCCGTTCTGCACGACGACGAACGACGAACCGCCGTAGGCCGCCGAGTAGTCGAGCAGCTTCTTGTCGCCTTCGCGGCCGCCCTCCCACGTCGTGGTGTTCGCGTAGAGGTCGATGCTCTCGGTCGCGCCGACCGGGATGGTGCGTGTGACCGGGTTCAGGATGGCACGGGGGTCGTTCGGCAAGACCTCGACGGGCACCGCGACCGAGGTCCACGCCGTCTGTCCGTCGAGCCGCACGGGCACGGTGCAGGTGTCGATCCACGGCGCCTCGCGTCCGGCCTTGTAGACCGCCTTGTTCGCCGACGCGGCCGTGCACGCGGCGTTCGCCCGTTGCACGATGAAGCCGGTCTCGCCCTTGATCTCGACCCTGTCGGCCGCGTCGAGGTCGAGCATCTCGCGCACGTTGAACTCGATCGATTTGTCTTCGTTGACCTTCACCGGCTTGACGTTGGGCTTGGTCTGCACGCGCATGTCGTCGAAGGCCGGGATGCGGAGGAACCCGAAGGCCTCGACGGTGTCGCCCGACGAGTCTTTGCCCGCGAGGCGGAACGGCACGAGAGCGCCGTCGACGGGAGCCGCACCGGAGATGCTCGAGCCGGAGACCGTGAAGCCCTCGGAACCGCTGCCCCACAGCGAGAGGTCGAGTTTGGAGACGGTGCCCGTGGCCCACTGCACCTTGCCGGAGACCACGTCGATGCCCTTGGCGAGTTTGGTGCGGTCTTTCGCCGTGATCACCGTATCGAGCACGAGGGGCATGTCGGGCGCGACGCCGTCGGTGACGTCGACCACGATGAGGCCCTGCGCCGTGCTCGTCGACTTCGACGAACGCACGGTGTACACGTACGACTGGGTTCCGACGATGTCGCCGGGCGACAGCACGACCGAGCCCTTGGCGAGCGAGGTCGCCGGGTCGATGAGGCCGAGCAGGCGCTGGTACTCGGGGTTGTCCTGGGTGTTCGGCGCGTTGGGCACGAGCGAGACGAGCTCGAGGCTGCCCTGGGCCGGGTCGCGGTCGTCGATCAACGGCAGCACGGTCACCGCGGTCTTCGACCCCCGCTGGGCGCGCACGTAGTCGCTGTAGGTGATGGGCGTGGCATCCGATTTCTCGTTCGACACCACCCCGACCCGCACGAGGCCGTTGGCCGACTCGCCCTCGGCGTCGCGCACCGTGTACGCGAACGAGACCTGGCCGCCGTCGACGCCCGCCGCGGGGGCTGTGTACTCGATGGCACTGCCGTCGGCCGAGATGGTGGAGACGCCGCGGCCCGAGGCTGGCACCTCGACGTCGGACAGGGTGATGCTGTCGCCGTCCGGGTCCATGCCGTAGCCGTCGACGGGGATCTCGACCGTCTGCCCGGCGATGGCCCTCGCCGTGAGGATCGGCGGCTGCGGGGCACGGTTGGCGCCGCCCGGCAGAACCGTGACCGTGATGGCCGCGGTGTCGATGCGGTCGGGCTGGCCCTCGAGGTAGGTCGTGTAGCGCAGGGTGTAGACACCGGGCGCCTTCGGGGCGAGGTAGCGGATCTCTGTGTCGCCGGCGAAGACGAGTTCGCCGTCGGTGCCGGAGCCCTCGACCTTCGGGTGCACGAGCAGTCGCTCGCCGCGGGGCGTGAGGTCGTTGTCGAGCACGGGGATGTCGACTTGTGCGCCCGCGCGCACCGTGACGGTGTCGGGCATCGCGAT
>Ga0247809_1000401_pt1 | contig 20362 bp, 13 predicted proteins | sample UWRJL104311B1_FD_180951 | JGI IMG/M metagenome (GOLD analysis project Ga0247809, IMG submission 180951) | Plant litter microbial communities from Arlington Agricultural Research Station in Wisconsin, United States - UWRJ-L104-311B-1 | ecosystem: Environmental > Terrestrial > Plant litter >...
GCCAGTTGGAGCGGTCGTGACCGTAGAGGTGGTCGACCTCGATGGTGGCCCGCTCGGTGTCGATGCGGATCGAGCTCGTCTCGCGCGGCGACACGACGCTCGTCGAGACCTGCGCGACGGCGCCCGACTCGAACACGATCGTGCCCGTCGAGACGTCTTCGGTCTCCACGTCGCGGGACTGCCGCCAGAGCTGCGCCTGCGCCTGCCTCCACTCGCCGAGCAGGTGGGCGAGCAGGTCGATCTGGTGGATGCCGTGGCTGAGCGTCGTGCCCCCGCCCTCGGTCGACCAGCGTCCGCGCCACGGCACCGCGTAGTAATCGGCGTCGCGGAACCACAGCGTGCTGCACGTCGCGAACAGGGCGCGGCCGAACGCGCCCGCGTCGAGCAGCCGCTTGACGTGGGCGGCGGCGGTGCCGGTGCGCTGTTGGAACACCACCGCGAACTCGCGGTGTGCGCGCGCCGCGGCATCCGTCATCGAACGCAGCTCGTCGAGCGACAGGGCCGGCGGCTTCTCGGCCACGACGTGCGCGCCGTGCTCGAAGGCCGCGAGCGCCTGGGCCGCGTGCACCCCGGGTGGCGTGCACAAGTGCACCACGTCGACGCTCTCGGCGGCGAACAGCCCCTCGAGCGAATCGTAGGCCGCGGTGACGCCGTGCACGGCGGCGAACTCCTCGGCCCGGCCGGGCATGACGTCGGCGACGGCCACGAGCTCGGCGCCGTCGATGCGGGCGAGACCGCGGGCGTGCAGGGCCGCGACGGCGCCGGTTCCGACGATGGCGACGCGCAGGGCTGTGGTCGGTGCTGGGATGTCGCTCACGGGATGGTTTCCTCTTCTCGTCGTGCGGATCGGTCGGGTGCGGAGGCGGTGCTCGCGCGCACCACGAGGGTCGGGGTGAACAGCACCGGTTCGGCCGGCGCCCCGCCGCCGATCTCGGCGACGAGCGCGTCCCAGGCGGAGGCCCCGAGCCGCGACCGCGGCACCGCCATCGTGGTGAGCGCGGGGCTCGCGTAGCCGGCGAACGCGATGTCGTCGAAGCCGACGACCGAGACCTGCCCGGGAACGTCGACGCCGCGGTCGCGCAGGCCGGAGAGCAGCCCGAAGGCGACGAGGTCGTTGAACGCGACGACAGCGGTGGCCGCGCCGATGCGGCCGGCCGCCGCCGCCCCCTCGTCGAGTCCGGCGCCGCACGGGATCTGCTCGACCGCGATGCGTGGATGGCGGGCCAGCGCGGCCCGGATGCCCTCGAGCCTGCGCCGGTTCGACTCGCTCGTGGGCGGCCCGGCCAGGTAGGCCATGCGGGTATGCCCGAGGGCCGCGAGGTGGTCGACCGCGGCGAGCGCCGCCGCCGCGTAGTCGACGGCGACGTCGGGCACCCCGGCCGAGGAGCGGTTCACGAGCACGACCGGCGCGAGCTCGGGCAGCACGGCGCGCAGCTCGTCGTCGGCCATGCGCGGCGCGACGAGCACGACGGCGTCGCAGCGCCGACGCGCCTCGCGCACGAGTTCCGGTTCGCCGGCCGCGGATTCCTCCGAGTCGGCGACGAGCACGCGGTACCCCGCCGCCGCGGCCGCGTGGGTGACCCCGCGCAGCACCTCCTGGAACATCGGGTTGCCGAGGTCGGGCACGACGACGGCCACGGTCTGGGTGCTGCCCCTGGCGAGGTTGCGCGCCGAACTGCTGGGGCGGTAGCCGAGCTCGGCGACGACGTCGAGCACCCGCCGCGCGATGGCGGCGTCGACGGTGCTCTTGCCGTTGACGACCCGCGACACGGTGGCCTGCGACACGGCCGCCGCCGCCGCGACGTCGAAGATCGTGGCCGGGCGGCCGTCGGATCGAGCCGTCATGTCCTCCGCCCCCTCGCGAATACCGTCGGCGGCTTTGTGGTGCGCGCCGCTCCGAGCCTAGAGTGTATCCGAGAAAGCGCTTTCTCGATATCGACGACGATGGGGACCGATGAAGATCCTGGTGACGGGCGGGGCCGGACGGCTCGGGCGCAGCGTGCTCGCGGCACTGCTCGCGGCGGGCCACGAGACGGTGTCGCTCGACCGCGTCGAGGCAACGGGCATAGCCTGCCGCCAGGTCGACGTCGACCTGCTCGACGAGGCCGCCGTCTCGGCCTTCGTCGGCGCCGAGCACCCGGACGCGATCGTGCATCTCGCCGCGATCGCCGTGCCGTTCAGTGCGCCGGAAGGCGACATCCTGAACACGAACGCGCGCCTCGCCTTCACGGTGCTCGACGCCGCGCGGGCGAACGGAATTGCGCGCGTGCTCGCCGCTTCGAGCCCCACGGTGCTCGGCTACGGCGCCCCCACCGGGTGGGCGCCCGACTACCTGCCGCTCGACGAGCGGCATCCGGCCCGGCCGTGGAACGCCTACGCCGCGTCGAAGCTGCTTGTCGAGAACCTCGTGGCGATGTTCGCGAGGCAAGACACCCGCACGGTGTTCGGTGCGTTCCGGCCGTGCTTCGTGCTGTCGCCCGACGAATGGGCCGGCGCACCGACGCAGCAGGGCCACACCGTTGTCGAGCGGCTGACCGATCCGGGGCTCGCGGCCGTCTCGCTGTTCAACTACGTCGATGCGCGGGATGCCGCGGACTTCGTGCTGGCCTGGCTCGAGCGCGCGGGGCCGGCCGAGAACGGCGAGACCTTCTTCGTCGGGGCCGCCGACGCCCTCGCGACCGAGCCGCTCGCCACGCTGCTGCCGCGCTTCCTCCCCGGTTCGGCCGTGGCGGCCGCAGGGCTGCCGGGCGACGCCCCGGCGTTCAGCTCGGCCAAGGCGGCCGACCGGCTCGGTTGGACGCCGACCCGCTCCTGGCGCACCGAGCTCGGCGACGACCAGCGGGCGCTGCTCGCGGCCGCCGACCTCACTCCCTCCCATCCCGACCCCTCCCCCGAATCGAGCACCCCGTGACCCCGTCCGACTCCCCCGTCTCGTTCGACGGCGTGCTGTTCTTCCCCGTCACCCCGTTCGACACGCGCGGCGAGGTCGACCTCGACGTGCTGCGCGAGCACGTCGCCTCGCGCCTCGCGTTCTCGCCGGGGGCGGTGTTCCCTGCGTGCGGCACGGGCGAGTTCCACGCGCTCACCGTCGCCGAGGCGACCGCGGTCACCCGCGCCGCCGTCGAGGTCACGGCGGGCCGCGTGCCGGTGGTCGCCGGCGCGGGCGGGGCGCTCGGGCAGGCGCGCGAACTCGCCCGCGGCGCGGCCGACGCGGGGGCCAATGCCCTGCTGCTGTTGCCGCCGTACCTGGTCGGCGGGCCGCTCGACGGGCTCATGGCCTATGTCGCCGACGTCGCGGCCGCATCCGATCTGCCCGTCGTCGTCTACCACCGGGGTACCGCGCAGTTCACGGCCGACGCCGTGCGCGAGCTGACGCTCAACCCCAAGGTCATCGGCTTCAAGGACGGGGTCGGCGACATCGGGCTCGCGCAGCAGGTCGCGCTGGCCGTGGCCGAGAGCGGACGCGACGACTTCCACCTGTTCAACGGTTTGCTCACGGCCGAACTCACCCAGGGCGCGTACCGCGCGATCGGCATACCGCTCTACTCGTCGGCGGCGTTCGCGATGCTGCCCGAGATCGCGCTCGCCCACTACCGCGCCTACACGGCGGGCGACGAGCAGGTGCGCCAGCGCGTGCTGCGCGAGTTCTACGTGCCCCTCGTGCGGCTGCGCGATGAGACGCCGGGCTTCGGGGTCTCGCTCATCAAGGCCGGCCTGCGGCTCGGCGGCCTCGACGTCGGCTCGGTGCGTGCCCCGCTCGTCGACCCGACCGCCCAGCAGACAGCCCGCCTCGCCGGAATCCTCGACGCGGGACGCTCGCTCGCCGACGAGCTGGCCTGACGATGCACACAACGGATGCCACGATAGCCCGCGTCACGACGACCGCGCTCACCGCCCGCATGCCGCGGCCGTGGGTGCCCGAGGCGCCGTGGCTGCACGTGGTGCGGGTCGACGTCGAGTGCTCCGACGGCGTGGTCGGCACGGGTTTCTCGTGGACGCCGACGATCGGCGCCGCGGCCGTGCGGGCGCTCGTCGACACCGACATCGGCGCGTTCGTCACCGGCCGCCGCGCGAACCCGCGCGAGCTCTGGCCGCTGCTCTGGCGGCACCTGCACGAGGCCGGCAGCGCGGGAGTCACGACGATCGCGATGGCGGGCATCGACCTCGCGCTGTGGGACGCGGCCGGGCTGCGCGCAGGGCTCGGGCTCGCCGACGGCATCGGGCGCATCCGTTCGACCGTCGGGGTCTACGGCAGCGGGGTCAACCTGCACTACCCGCTCGACGAGCTCGTGGCGCAGGCCGAGCGCTGGGTCGCGACGGGCTACGACGCCGTGAAGATCAAGGTGGGCAGGCCCGACCTCGCCGACGACATCGACCGGGTCGCCGCGGTGCGCGAGGTCATCGGCCCGCACCGACGGCTCATGGTCGACGCGAACCAGCGCTGGGACCTGCCGACCGCTAGGCGCTCGATCGAGGCGCTCGCGCGGTTCGACCTCGCCTGGGTCGAGGAGCCGCTGCGGTCGGACGACACTCTGGGCTACCTCGAGCTGCGCGGCGGCATCGACGTGCCGATCGCGATGGGAGAGAACGCACACACGGTGCACCGGTTCCGGGAGCTCGCGGCGCTCGGTGCCGCCGACGTGCTGCAGCCGAACGTGGTGCGGGTCGGCGGGATCACGCCGTTCCTCGAGATCGCGGAGGTCGTCGACGCCGCCGACCTGCGCCTCGCCCCGCACCTGCTGCCCGAACTGAGCGGCCAGCTCGCGATGGCCGTCGCGCAGCAGACCGAGGTGGAACGGGTGGAAGACGCCGACCTCGACACGCTCGGCCTTCTCTCGGGGCCGAGCCCGGTGCGCTTCGCGGGGGCGACGCTGACGGCGCCGGGCGCGCCCGGGCTCGGGATACCGCTCGTCGCCGGCTGATGCCGGGCGGGCGCGTGCGTCGCGGGCGCCGGGCGCATGCGTCGGCCCTGCACCCGCGCTCATCGGCGGCGAATTGCTGCTCGCGCCGGCCGGGAAGCGCATTTTGCCGCCGATCAGCCCCGCGCCGCTCTCGCGCCCGCGCCCAGACCGGGACATTTGCGACTTACGCACGTTCCCGCGGCCCGGGAACACGCACAACTCGCACATTCGCGCCGCGTCGGGCGCGACATCCGGGCCCGGGCTCCGCGGCCTGCCCCGATCGGCGGCGAATTGCTGCTCGCGCGGGCCGGGAGGCGCATTTTGCCGCCGACGGGCCCGCCCCGCCCGCTCCTCTGCGCCGCCCCTACACGTCCAGGTCGGCCACGAGCACGGGCAACCCCGTCGCGAGCGACCGGTTTCCCGCGATGCCGACCGAGACCGCCGCGACGCCGTCGGCGTACCCGGCCGGGCGCCCGAGGGGGTCGACCGTGACGCGGTTGAACACGTGCTCGAGCAGGTACGCGTCGCCGCCGCCGTGGCTGCCGATGCCGTCGGGGATCGGCACCTCGACGGCGGCCTCCCAGTGACGCTGCAGCACGAGACGCTCGCCCTCGGGCCGGAGGTTGCCCGCCGACGCCTCGAGCGGGGTCGCGCTCGGATCGACGACCACGACGCCGTCGTCGCCGATCGGCACGGCGCCGCGCTCCACGACCTCGAGCTCGGCGCGGCCGGCCGTGCCGTTGACCATCACCCGGTAGCCCTCCCACGGACTGTGCGCGTTGAGCGAGTACGACATCGTGGCGCCGCTCGCGTAGTCGACCACGAGCGCGAGGTTGTCTTCGATCGTGATGTCGGGGTCGAACACGTCGCGGTCGCGCCGATACCCGTCGACGTGCTCGTTGTCGAGGTACAGCCCCTTGAGCCGCGGGTCGGCGGCGAGGTCGAGCACGAACGGGTCGCCCGCCGCCGTCTCGCGGGTCGGCCGCTCGCCCAGTCCTCGCGCCGCCGCGTTCGCCGCACCGTAGAAGCGCAGACCCCCGCTCGCGTACACCCGCTCGGGCGTCGAGTCGATCCACCAGTTCACCAGGTCGAAGTGGTGCGACGCCTTGTGGATCAGCAGGCCGCCCGAACTCTGCTTGTCGCGGTGCCAGCGACGGAAGTAGTCGGCCCCGTGCACCGTGTCGAGCACCCATTCGAAGTGCACGGATGTCACGTCACCGATCGCCCCCGAACCCACGAGCTCGCGCAGCGCCGAGTTACGCGGGCTGTACCGGTAGTTGAACGTCGTCACGACGCTCCGGCCGCTGGTCTCGATCGCGGAGGCGATCTGCCGCAGGCCGTCTGCATCGATCGTGATCGGCTTCTCGACCACGACGTCGGCGCCCGCGAGCAGCGACCGCGACACGAGGTCGGCGTGCGTGAAGTCGGGCGACGTGACGATCACGCGGTCGATCGCCTGCTCGGCGATCGTGCGCTCGAGGTCGGCGGGAGCGAAACGCAGCGGCACCGACGCACCCGCGGCCTCGAACTCCCGCTCGTAGAAGTCGAGCCTGCCGGGGTTCGAGTCGCTCCAGGCCACGAGCTCGGCGACGTCGGCGTGCGCACCGCGCATCGCGTCGAGGTACATCTGCGCGCGGTGGCCGGTGCCGACCAGGGCGTAGCGTTCGCGGCGTGCTGCTGGGTCGGTCACTGTCGTTCCTCCGCTGTCGGTGCTGTCGGCGCTGTCGGTGCTGTCTGTTCTGTTTGCGCTGTTTGCGCTGTCTGTTCTGTCGCTTCTGCGAGCGCCGCGGCCCTCGCCCGGTCGGACGGCCCGTCGGCCACCGTCACCGAGTAGGCGAAGCGCACTTTCTCGCCCACGGCCACCTCGAGCGGTTCGGAGAAGAACGGGGCGGCGCAGAGGCCGGCGTAGTCGTCGGTGCGCACGAACCAAGGGACCGGATGTCGCGGATTGCCGACGTGGTCGCGCATCAGCACGGTCGCGTCCGCGCTCGAGTAGGCCGCCCAGTCGCCGCGCTCCCCCATGCCGGCCGCGCCCGCCGCGAGCACGTCGCCGTGACGCATCCCGTCCGGTCCGCGCCAGAACAGGCCGCCGTAGCCGGCGTCGGCGCGCCCCTCGGTGCCCGGAGATCCGAGGCTCAGCGGCTCGCCCGACACATTGCGCATCACGGTGGCGAAGCGCAGCGTCCAGTGGTCGGGCTCGGCCGTCACAGTGAGCCGGCGTTTCTCGGTGAAGACCGGACGCGCGTCGGCCGACACCCACTGCAGCTGCTCTTCGATCTCGACGCCCTCGTCGGTGGCCGCGAGGGCCGTGAAGCCGCGGTGCTCGACGCGGCCGTTGTTCGGCAGCTGCACGTAGCCGCGGTCGCGCACGTAGGTGGGTCCGCCCCAGAAATTGTGGGAGCCGGATGCCGCGTCGACATTCGGCAGCGCCCACGACAGCCCGGCGTGCCACGGGTGGTCGTCGGGGCGGTGCTGGGTCACGGTCACCCCGCCCAGCGTCGTGAGCGGATGGAAGTACGGCCGCGGCGACTCCACGGCCGGGGCCGCGGAACGGTAGACGTAGCTCAGCACGGGCGTTGCGTCGATCGACACCACGACGCAGTCGTCGGCCGTGTCATCCGCCCTGAATGTCGTCATCTTCTGCCCCGTCGCGATCGGATACGTTCATCTCACCCTACCGGGTAAGCGCTTTCTCGGGCGAGTGCGCACGGGCGGGGCCGGGGCGCAATATGCTGTGCAGCGTCGGCGACACGAGGAGATCCGCATGAGCACGCACCCGCGCAGCGCGTCGGTGACCCTGCACGACGTCGCCCGCGAGGCCGGCGTCTCGCTCGCCACCGCCTCGCGCGCCCTCAACGGCAGCGCCCGCACCGTCAACGACGAGTACCGGCAGCGCGTCATCGCCGCGGCGCTCAAGCTCAACTACACGACCAACCTCTCGGCCCAGGCCGTGGCGAAGGGCACCACGACAGCGGTGGCCCTGCTCGTGGGCGACATCGCCGACCCGTACTTCTCGTCGATCGCGGCCGGGGTGATCAAGGGCTCGGAGGAGGCCGGTCTCATCGTGACGATGTCGGTCACCGAGCGCTCGGCCGACCGCGAACTTCAGCTCGTGCGCGCGCTGCGCGGTCAGCGGCCGCGCGTCATCATCCTGGCCGGCAGCCGCAGCGCGGGAGGCGGCCAGAGCGACGAGCTGAGCCGCGAGCTCGAGGCGTTCGAGGCCGGCGGCGGCCGGGTCGTGTTCGTGAGCCAGCACGAGCTGCCGTTCGACACCGTGCGGATCGACAACTACGGGGGCGCCCGGGCACTCGCCGAGTCGCTCGTCGGGCTGGGTTACACGCGGTTCGCGGCGATCACGGGCGAGACCGCCCTGCTCACCGCGACCGACCGCCTGGCCGGTTTCACCGACGGGCTGGCCGACCACGGCATCCGCATCTCCCCCGAGCACATCGTGGCGGGCGGCTTCACCCGCGACGGAGGCTACGACGGGGCCGTCGCGCTCGCCGACCGGGGTCTCCACGACGTGGAGCTGATCTTCGCGGTCAACGACGTGATGGCCATCGGAGCGATGAGCGGACTGCGCTCGCGCGGCATCGAGCCCGGACGCGACGTCGCTATCGCGGGCTTCGACGACATCCAGACGGTGCGTGACGTGACGCCCGCGCTCACGACGGTGGGCATCCCGCTGTTCGACGTCGGCGCTTCGGCGATCGCCGTGGCCCTACGGCCGAGGGAGGCCGGAACCGAGCGCGACCTCGCGGTCGCCACGTCGGTCGTGCTGCGGGCGTCGACGCCGGGGATCGCCGCGGGCTGAGGCCCGGGGGCTGGGGCTGCGCGGGCGGTCGCTGCGCGGCGGTTGCCGCGTACGCGCTCGTGTGATCGGCGGCGAACTGCTGTTCGCGCGGCCCGGCAGCAGCAATTCGCCGCCGACGGGCGCTGGGTACGGTCGCGGTTCGCTCTCGGTTTGCGGGTTCGGCACCTTCCCGCTCGTTCGGAACGTGCGCAACTCACAATTCCGCGCGGACACCCCGCGCCGGCACCCCGGCCCGGCGCACGCAGGCACGCACGCGCGCGCTCAGACCCGGCAGCGCTACACCGTGGGCACCCGGCGCCAGCGCGCGCAGTAGCCCAGCGCCCGAACTGCAGCCCTCCCGGGTGCAGCCATCCCGGGTGCAGCCTCCCGGAGAGCCGCACCCGGTGTTTGCCCAAACCGACCGCGCTGGCTATAGTCAGGTAAACGCTTTCCCGCGAGGCCAGAGAACGAAACGCAGAGAAGAGAACACCAGTGTCAGAGTCGACAATTGGCATCATCGTGAACGGCGCCACCGGACGCATGGGCTACCGCCAGCACCTCGTGCGGTCGCTGCTCGCGATCCGCGACGAGGGCGGAGTGGTCACGAAAGACGGCACGCGCCGGCAGATCGAGCTCATGATCGTCGGCCGCAACGAGACCACGCTCGCCGAGCTCGCCGCCAAGCACGGCATCGAGCACTACACGACCGACCTCGACGCGGCCCTCGCCGACCCCCGCTGGACCATCTACTTCGATGCCCTCGTGACCCAGGCCCGGGTGAAGGGCATCAAGAAGGCCATCGCCGCGGGCAAACACGTCTACACCGAGAAGCCCACCGCCGAGTCGAGCGCCGAGGCCTTCGAGCTCGCCCGCCTCGCCGAGGAGGCCGGCATCAAGAACGGCGTCGTGCACGACAAGCTCTACCTGCCCGGGCTGCAGAAGCTCAAGCGGCTCATCGACTCGGGCTTCTTCGGCCAGATCTTGAGCGTGCGCGGCGAGTTCGGCTACTGGGTGTTCGAGGGCGACTGGCAAGACGCGCAGCGCCCCAGCTGGAACTACCGCAGCGAAGACGGCGGCGGCATCATCGTCGACATGTTCCCGCACTGGAACTACGTCTTCGAGAACCTCTTCGGCCGCGTCGAGAGCGTCTACGCGCGCACCGCCACGCACATCCCCACCCGCGTCGGCGAGGACGGCGCGGCCTACACCGCGACGGCGGATGACGCGGCCTACGGTGTCTTCGACCTCGCGGGTGGCATCGTCGCCCAGGTGAATTCGAGCTGGGTGGTGCGCGTCGACCGCAAGGAACTCGTGGAGTTCCAGGTCGACGGAACCCTGGGCAGCGCCGTGGTCGGCCTGTTCGGCGCCAAGATCCAGCCGCGCAACGCGACCCCGCGCCCCACCTGGAACCCCGACCTCGCCGAGACGCACGACTACACCGCCGACTGGCTCGAGATCCCGACCAACGACGTCTTCGAGAACGGGTTCAAGACGCAGTGGCAGCAGTTCCTGCTGCATGTGATCGAGGATGCGCCCCACCCCTACGACTTCACGGCCGGCGCGCGAGGAGTGCTGCTGGCCGAGGCCGGCCTCGAATCGAACGCGACCGGCCGCCGCATCGACCTGCCGAACGCACCGGTAGCGCCGTGATCGAGCTGCGCCTCGTCGACGCGTCCGGGCGCGCCGGAGCCGTCGAACTGAAGGAAGCACCCGCGTACACGCGCCCCACCGGGCCGCTGCGCAGCCGGGTCGCGTACGCCGCCGCCCACGTGATCCCGCGCGCCACCGCCGACAACACCCCCGGCCGGCCCGCCGACATCGACTGGGACACGACGCTCGCCTTCCGACGCCACGTCTGGTCGTGGGGGCTCGGTGTCGCCGACGCCATGGACACCGCCCAGCGCAACATGGGCCTCGACGCCAGCGCGACCCGCGAGCTCGTGACCCGCAGCGCGCAGGCCGCTCGCGAGGAGGGCGGCGCGCTCGTGGTCGGCGTCAATACGGACCACGTCGACGACGAGGTCATCTCCCTCGACGCCGTCATCGACGCCTACAAGGAACAACTGCACTTCGCCGAAGACGCCGGCGCGGGCGTCGTGCTCATGGCGAGCCGCCACCTGGCGCGCGCCGCCCGCGACGCCGACGACTACCGCCGGGTCTACCGCGAGGTGCTCGCCGCGGCATCGGCTCCCGTCGTGCTGCACTGGCTCGGCGCCGCGTTCGACCCGACGCTCGAGGGGTACTTCGGTTCGAGCGACTCGCGCGAGGCGAGCGCCACCGTGCTCGAGATCATCGCCGAGAACGCCGACCGGGTGAGCGGCATCAAGATGAGCCTGCTCGACCCGTTCGCCGAGATCGCCGTGCGGGCGCAGCTGCCGGCGACCGCGACCATGTTCACCGGCGACGACTTCAACTACGTGGGGCTCATCGCGGGCACCGGCGGCAAGCACTCCGACGCCCTGCTCGGCGCCTTCGCCGCCCTCGCGCCCAGCGCCTCCGCCGCCATCCAAGCGCTCGACGCCGGCGACACCGGCGAATACGAGAGCATCCTCGGCCCGACCGAAGACCTCTCGCGGCAGATCTTCGCCGCCCCGACGTTCTACTACAAGACCGGTGTCGCGTTCGTGTCGTGGCTGAACGGGCATCAGGACGCCTTCGCCATGGTCGGCGGCCTGCACTCGGCGCGGTCGCTGCCGCACCTGAGCGAGATCGTGCGGCTGGCCAACCGGTCGGGCGCGCTCGAGCGCCCGGAACTCGCGGCCGAGCGCTGGCACGCGCTGCTCGACCTCAACGGACTGCGCGCATGACCGCCGCGCACCCGCGCGCGAGTCTCAACCAGGCGACCATCAAGCACGCGAGCCTCGCCGAGGCGATCGACGCGACGCTGCTCGCCGGGTACGAGAGCATCGGGCTGTGGCGTGAGCCGGTGCTCGAGGCGGGCCTCGGCCGCAGCATCCAACTCGTCGACGACAGCGGCCTGCGCGTCTCGAGCCTCTGCCGGGGCGGCTTCTTCACGATGGAAGACGGGCCCGCCCGGCGCGCGAGCATCGACGACAACCGCCGCGCGATCGCCGAGGCGCACGCGCTCGGGGCTCCGGCCCTCGTGCTCGTCGCGGGCGGCCTGCCCGACGGCAACAGGGACCTCGTCGGCGCCCGCGGACGGGTGTCCGACGCGATCGCCGAGCTCGCCGACGACGCCGCGGCGGCGGGGGTCACCCTCGCGATCGAGCCGCTGCACCCGATGTACGCGAGCGACCGGGCCGTCGTCTCGACGCTCGGCCAGGCGCTCGACATCGCCGAACAGTTTCCATCGGACGTGGTCGGTGCTGTGGTGGACACCTTCCACGTCTGGTGGGACCCGCACCTGCTCGCGCAGATCGAGCGCGCGGGCGCGGGCGACCGCATCGCGAGCTACCAGGTCTGCGACTGGGCCACCCCGCTGCCCGCCGACGTGCTGCTCGCGCGGCACTACCCGGGCGACGGCGTGATCGACTTCGCTTCGATCACGGACGCCGTCGAAGCGGCCGGCTATGCGGGAGACGTCGAGATCGAGATCTTCAATCGGGATGTCTGGGACTCGGGCTACGACGAGGTCGCGGCCCGCGCGCGCGATAGTTTCGCGAGCGCGGTGGCGCCTCGGCTGCGCGTGCTGGACGGCTCCGGGCGGGTCTAGGCGAGCGGGACGCGGGTTTCGATACGGTCGCTGCGCGACCCACTCAACCAGCAGATTCCGGCGCGACTCGACCTACTCAACCAGCAGAACCGGTCGCTAGAGCGACCTACTCAACCAGCGGAAACGGGCAGAGCCGCGACCCGCTGCCCTCACGTGAACAACAGCAGGTCGGGCAGCGACGTGGCGAAGTAGTCGGTCGTGCCGTCGGTGCGCACGGGCGCGGGGGCGGTGAAGGCCGGCCGGGCCTCGCCGAGCGACGCGGGAGGGGCGACTACGCCGTTGCCGAGCGCGGCATTGGCGTTGTCCCACGCGGCGAGCGCACGGCCCTCCCCGCCCTCCCAGGGGGCGAACGGACGGGATAGCAGCAGTTCGAGCGCCTCCCCCGGCCGTCCGGCCGCGGTGAGCAGTTCGGCGTACTCGACCGCGAGATCGTCCCGATGCAGCGCCGGCGCGGGGATGCGCTCGAGCCGGTCGGCCGCCGAGCGTCCGAGCCGCTTCCACAGCTGGTCGCTCTCGTACCAGAGCCGGGCGTCGCCGGGCGCGATCTCGAGTGCGCGGTCGTAGTACTCGATCGCGCGGTCCGCGTCGCCGCCGTGGTTGTAGCTCGCGATCGCCGCGTTGCGCAGCGCGACCGGGTCGGTCGGGTCGAGCTCGACCGCGCGCAGCCAGTGCGCGAGCGCCTCGTCGTGCCGGCCGTGGTGGTAGAGGAGTGATCCGAGCAGCGCGTGCGCGCGGGCGTCGGAGTCGTCGGCGGCGAGCGCGGCGACGAGCGCGTCGTGGTGCTCGAGCAGGCTCGGGAAGGCCAGGGTCGCGTCGACGGCGCGGGCCGCCGTGCGTGCCGCCGCGGCATCCGTCGGTCGTCCCGTTGCGTCGAGCCAGAGAGCCGCGAGATAGAGCGCGATCGGCGCCTCGTTGCCGGCGCCCGACCGAGCCGAGTCACCGACGGAGCGCGCGAGTGCGATGGCCGCGTCCGACTCGCCCGCGGCTGCGAGCTCCATCGCGAGGTCGAGCTTCGTGGCCGGGTCGGCGCTCGTCGGACGTCCGGCGAGGTGCAGCGCGAGCTGGTCGAGCGGGTCGAGACGCAGGGCCGCGGCGACGAGCTCGGGTTCGTCGAGCCCCTGGCGCCGGAGCGCGATCGCGAGGAGCGATCGCGCCCGGGAGTCGTCGGAATCGTGCCGCACCGCCTCGGTCGCGTGCTTCGCGGCGGCGGCGGTGCGGCCAGCGCGCAGGTCGAGTCGTGCGAGTTCGACGGATGCCGCCTGCCGCAATTCGCCGTTCCAGGTCGCCTTCGCGAAGGCGTCGTAGGCCTCGTCGGCTCGGCCCAGCCGGTCGAGCACGAGCCCGAGCCGGTACGAGGCCTCTCCGCCCGCCGGATTGCCGTTGCGCACGGTGAGGCGGGCGAGCGACGCCCGCGCGTACCGCAGCGCCTCGGCGTAGTCGGCGCGGCGGTAGTGCAGCTCGGCGAGCGCGAGGTTCGAGCGCGCGTCTCCCGGGTCGCGCCGCAGCGCCTCCTGCCAGTAGTCGACGGGCGACCGAGTGGGGTGCCGGTACTGCGCGAGGTGCACGCCGGTGAGGTAGAGCTCGTCGACGCTCGCGATGTCGGCGGGCAGGGCGGGCTCGGTCGCCGGTTCGGGTTCGGGCTGGTCGACGTGGGGTCGGGGCGTCCACGCGATCAGGCCGTCGACGTCGAGCGTGAGGTCGTGCAGCGCGTGGGCCGTGGCGACCACGGCGATGTGGGGTGCGTCGGGCGCGACATCCACGGTCCATTCGGCGAGCACCTCGGTGCCGGCACGGAGCACGATCCGCTGGCCGGGCCGCACGGCGGTCGTCGCGACTCCGACGCGCACTCCCCCGTCGGCCTCCGACAGGTGCACGGCCGCGTCGAGGTTGGCCTGGTGCACGACGCCGATGCCCTGGATCGGGTACCAGTACTGCTCGAAGGCCTTGGTCTCGCCGGGGCGGATCCACGAGAAGTCGGGCTGGTTGTCGGTGTAGACGCCGGCCATCAGCTCGACGTACGGGCCGTCGTGGTCGGTGAGCAGGGCATCCCAGGCGTGGCCGAAATCGGCGTTGCCCCAGGTCCACTGCTTCTTGCCCGGGGCGATGTGCCGGTCGGCCCAGTGCACGAACCCCGCCCCCGCGGCGTGGTCGTAGCCGCCGAAGAAGTCGTCTTGCGTGCTCGTGACCATGTAGCTGGTCGGCACCGGGATGTCGCGGTAGAAGTCGAGCCGGTCGGCGCCGTCGCGCGCCGGGTAGTCGACCCCGTAGTACTCGCGGTCGGCGACCGGGAACGCGGTGATCGAGCGCTCGGCGTGGTCGGCCACCCACTGCACGTCGGTGGGGAAGAACGACTGGTAGTCGTCGTGCACGCGCGCCGCGACGTTGGCCCACCAGAGGAAGGTCTGCGTCTCGCTCGTGCGGTTGTGCAGCCGCACCACGAGCTCGATCACGGCGCGGTCGGGGTACAGGCGCACCCCGTGCATGCCCTTCATGCGCGCGAACGGGTCGTGGTCGCTGTTCCACACGGTGACCGACCCGTCGTCGCCGTACTCGATCGTCGACTCGACGGGCAGGAAGGTGGCCGGCCGGTGGTGCTGCGGCCAGTTGAACTCGACGCCGCCGCTCAGCCACGGACCGGCGAGCCCGACCAGGGCCGGCTTGATCACGTTGTTGCGGTAGAAGAAGTCGTAGTCGGCCTTCTTGTCGTAGCCGATATGGATGCGCCCACCGAGTTCGGGCAGCACCACCACGCGGATCCACTCGTTCTCGATGTGGATCGCGTCCCAGGTGCGACTCGTCTTCGTGCTCGACACGCTGTCGATGAACGGCAGCGGGTAGACGCGGCCGCTCGAGCCTTGGTACACCCGCTGGTCGAGGAACATCGGATACCGGTCGGGCTCCCCCGGCTCGTAGGTGCCGATCTCGATCGGTTGCCGCCAGGCGACGGCGCCGCCGCTGGCGAGCAGCGCAGCCTCGTGCTCGGGGGCGGCGGGAAGGACGATGTTGTCGCTCACTGGGTCACCTCGGTCGTGGAGTTCAGGATCTCGCTGTTCATGCGTCGCTGCCAGTCGACGTTCTGCCACATCGGGTGGTGGGGTGCCGCGTTCGAGCACAGCACCATGCCCCACGCGCCGGCCGCGAGTGCGGCGCGGATGCCGTGTTCGGCGAGTTCGAGGCCTTCCGGCCCCTCTTCGAAGGTGCCGCGCAGGGGTGTGTAGCCCACCCAGCCCTCGCCGATCACCTGCGGAACGCCGCGCGCGGCGGCCCACGCCGCGACGCCGTTTACGCGCGCGGCGATCTCGGCGTGCATCTCCTCGCGGTAGGCGGGGTACCGTTCGCGCAGCCAGGCGTCCCATTTCCCGGCGTCGATGAAGTCGTAGCCGTAGACCATCTGGTCGGTGACGACGGTGGCGTCGGCGCGCCAGGCGCTGTCGAAGCCATAGCCGTCGAACGGAGGAGCGCCGTCGACGAGGAGGTCGCGCAGCTCGGCGTTGGGGAACCCCTCGGTGCCATCGGAGCGCAGGTCGATGCGCTGCTGCAGCACGTCGAGCACACCGTAGGTGTAGACGTGGAACTGGGCCACACCCATCGCGCCGCTCACCCGCTCCATGTCGAGGTGGGGCGGTTTGCCGTAGCTGGCCGAGACCAGTTGGCCCGGATGCCTCGACCGGAGGCTCTCGATGGCGAGCGCACCGCGGTCGACGAGTGGTGGCACTCGCGAGAAGTCGACCTCGTTGTGCAGCTCGGTGAAGGCCACCGACTCGAGGAGACCCTCGGCGTCGAACGCGTCGAGCATCCGGTCGAAGGCGCGTCCGAGGTGGTCGTAGCGGTCGTCGAACGGCACCGCGGCGATCGCGTCCCACCACGCGGGGTCGGCGGCGAAGGCCGGCGACTGCTGGTACTCCCAGCTCGCCAGGATCACCACGACCCCGTGGCGCTTCGCGGCGCGGCCCAGGTCGAGCAGCCGGGTGCGCACGTCGACGGCGTACCCGCCCGCGACGTCGTACCAGCGCGTGCCCCTGCCGAACGTGCCGCCGTCGGGCGCGGTGCCGAGTCCCGAGATCTCGATCCGCGGGTCGAGCCCGAGCTCGCCGAAGGTGAGCAGCGGGGCGGCACAGATGCGCACGGCGTTGTAGCCGCGGTCGACGGTCTCGGCGAATGCTGTGTCGAGGTCGGCGAAGGGCTCGCCGGCTCCGGCCCGGGTGTACCAGGAGAAATCCCAGAGACAGATCGTGAGTCGCGCCGGCAGGTGGTCGGGGATCATCGCGGATCCTCTCCGGTCAGGCGCACGGCGCGGGTCGAGACGATCGTGGCGTCGCGGATCTCCGCTGTCGGCGTGGTGGAACGCGGACGCACCCGTGCGTCGACGAACACCCCGGAATCGGGCTGCCACGGCAACACCTCGACGAGCACGCCTCCGTCGAGGCGAGCGCGAAACGGGCCGAGGTCGATGCCCCACACCCGCCCCGACCAGAACTGGTCGGAGACGAGTTCGCCGTCGATCCACGCGCGACCGACGTCGCCCGTCCAGTCGAGGCGTAGCAGCCACTGGTCGTCGGCGGCGAGCCCGGCGGTGTCGACGTCGATGCGGAACGCGGCGGCGTAGGCGTAGTCCGCGTCGAGCGGCGCCGAGAGCCGGCCGGCCGATCCTCCGGTGCGCACGGGCACCTCTCCGACGGCAGGGTGCACGGTCACGATCGACTGCTCGACCGCGGCATCCGGCCCCTCGACCGCGTAGCGCGCGAAGGGTCCGGTCTGGCCGAGGTGGCGGGCCGGCCCCGGGCCGGGCCGGTCGGGCAGCGCGCGCAGGTCGGGCTGGTCGGGCAGCGCGGGCAGGGCGAGCAGTTCGCCCTCGGCGCGGTCGGTGCGCAGCACGATGCCGCGATCGTCGACGAGCCCGTCGCGCCAGACGAACAGGGTGTCGACGCCGTCGACGGGAGCGCGCCAGACGCGCGCCGCCGACGCGGCGTCGAGCACGACGACGGTCGTGGTGCCGACGGTGACGACGCAGCCGGGCCCCGGTGCGACGAGCGGTCGGATCAGGTGACCGCCGGATGACTCGACGACGGCGACCTCCCCGCCGATGTCTCCACGCTCGACCCCCTCGACCAGCAGTTCGACGTCGATGCCGTCGGTGGCGGCGAACACGACGACGGGCCCGGTCGGGGTGAGCACCTCCGTGACCGCCTGTGCCGTTGCGGTCAAACGCGGGATGTCGCCGAAGCGCTGTAAGAGCGGCCAGACGAAGAACGCGTCGGCCGGGACGGTGACGGGTGCCGCCGGGAGCGTCACGGTGCGGTCGGCGAACTCGACGGCGAATCGCACGTCGGGCACCGCCGCGAGCGGTTCGGCCGCGGGCTGGCGGTTGTTGACGAACAGGAAGCCGGAGTCGTCGCCCCCGCGCACGGCCCAGCGCGGGGCGCCGGGCGCCTCGGCGGGGATCGTCGCGGGAAGCGCGGCGAGCCGATCGCCGTACGCGTCGAGGAACAGGTGCTGCTGGCGCAGCAGGTGGTAGTGCTCGCGCAGCTGGCCGTGGGATCCGATCGGCGCGAAGAAGTCGTAGTCGATGAGCGGGAGGTCGTTCGGGTAGCCGGTCTGCTGCGACTCCTGCGTGCCCGACAGGCGCCCCTGCTGCTGTTGCACGCCGTGGTAGAGGTAGTACCCCTGCCAGGCCGAGCCACTGCCCAGCTTGGTGAGGGCGAGGGCCGCGACATCCGCGGATTCGACGAGCGGTCTGCGGTGGTAGGCCGTCTGCATCCCGCCGCCGAGTTCGCACGTCACGTAGGGATATCGGTAGTCGCGCTGCGCGGCGACTGCGTCGCTGCTCCGAACGTCGGCGCCGACGGACAGATCGTCGCGCTCGGTGCTGAACGTGAAGTGCATGCGCCCGAACGACGGCCACTCGATGTCGGACTCTTCCCAGAAGCCGTCGGAATAGCCCGCGTAGACCGGCATCACCCGGTCGGCGGGCAGGTCGGCGCCGCCCCAGCCGGTCGCGATCCAGAGCGACGCGTGCAGTCCCTCGTCTTCGGCGATGGTGCGCAGCGTGTCGATGTGGTCGGGCTGGTCGTAGAGTTCGTTGTCGACCTGGATGCCGATGACGGGCGCGTCGGGGGTCTCCGCGGAGTGCAGCAGCCCATCCAGCTGCGCGGCGATGTCGCCGTACCAGTCGCGCACCAGGGCGAGGTAGTCGGGGTCGTTCGTGCGGTGGGCGATCGGCAGTGCCTGCAGCCAGTCGGGGAAGCCGCCGTTGCGGGTCTCGCCGTGCACCCACGGGCCGATGCGGGCGACGACGAGCAGGCCTATCTCGGCCGCGAGTTCGACGAAGCGACGCAGGTCGCGGTTTCCGCTCCAGTCGCGCTCGCCGCGCACCTCTTCGTGCAGGATCCAGATCGTGTACGTGGCGACGACGTCGACCCCGCCCGCCTTCAACTTGCGCAGCTCGAGTTCCCAACGCGACGCGTCGTCGCGGGCATAGTGGTATTCGCCCATCACGGGCATCCACGGACGGCCGTCGCGCTCGACGAACCGGTTGGTCAGGGTGATCGCGCGGCCGGTCTGCGGTGCGTCTCCCATGTCGACCTCGGCGGGGGTCGCCGTCGTGAGGCGGGGGATGCGGGCGGTGTAGGTGGTCACTTCTGGGCTTTCCGTGAGTCGTGGTGTTCCGGGGCGCGGCGGGCCGCGCCCCGGAACTCAGGCGCTGCTGCTACTTCGAGACGACCTCGAAGCCCTGCTCGTTGCCGTACTTCACGAGCGCGTCCTGCCACTGCTTCAGGCCGTCGTTGAGGTCGGTGTTGTTCGCGTAGGCCTGCCCGACCGTGTCGGGGAAGATCGTCTGCGCGTAGACCTGGAACGGGAGGTACTGCCAGCCCTCGGAGACCGACTCGCCGGACTCCTGCGCCACCTTGTTGATCTCCTGGCCTCCGAAGTACTCGGGGGCGAGGCCGAGCAGGGCGGGCGAGTCGATGTCGGCGGTCGTCGACGGGAAGCTGCCGGAGTCGATCAGCAGCTTTATGCCTTCGTCGCTGTTGTTGAGCCACTTCACGAAGCCGGCGGCGAGCGCCTGCTGCTTGCTCTGCGCGAGTACGACCTGCGCGCTGCCGCCGTAGTTCGCCGATGCGGGAGTGCCGTCGTAGGTCGGCATCGGGGCCGCACGCCAGTCTCCGGAGCCGTCGGCCGCCGCGGACTGGAGGAGGCTGGGCAGCCACGCGGCGCTGATGAGCGACGCGATCTGGCCGCTGCCGAGCTGCTTGTACCAGTCGTCGGAGTACGCGGTGGTGGGGGCGAGGAGCTTGTTCTCCACCATCTGGTTCCAGACCGAGGTCCACTTGCGGGTGCCCTCGTCTTGCAAATTGATCGTGACCTTGGTGCCGTCCACGGCGAACGGCCGGCCGCCGGCCTGCCAGATGAGACTCGACGCGAAGAGGCCGTCGCCGTTGTCCGAGGTGAGGTAGGTCGACGGGTCGGCCTCGTGCAGGGTCTTGGCCGCCGCGACGTACTCGTCCCACGTGGCGGGAACGGCGATGCCGTACTTGTCGAAGACGCGCTTGTTGTAGTACAGCGACATGGGGCCCGAGTCCTGCGGCAGGCCGTACAGCTTGCCGTCGCTCGCGACCGAGCTCCAGGTGCCGACCGTGTACTGGTCTTTCAGCTCGTCGAGGCCGTAGGTCGACAGGTCGACGAGGGAATCGGAGAGCGCGAACTGCGGCACCGCGGTGTCTTCGAGCTGGGCGACGTCGGGCGCACCCTTGCCCGCCTTGATCGTGTTCTGCAGTTTGGTGTACTCGTCGACGCCGCTGCCGGCGTTGACGAGCTTGACGTCGACCTTCGGGTATTCCTTCTCGAACGCCGCGACCTGGGCCTCCGACGACGGAGCCCACGCCCAGTAGGTGAGCGACCCGCCCTGCTTCAGCGCGTCCTCGATCGACGTGGCATCGCCGCCGCCGCCGGTGCCGCCGCCCGGTCCCGAGCATCCTGCGAGCGCGATGCCCACTG
>Ga0247809_1000403_pt1 | contig 20360 bp, 11 predicted proteins | sample UWRJL104311B1_FD_180951 | JGI IMG/M metagenome (GOLD analysis project Ga0247809, IMG submission 180951) | Plant litter microbial communities from Arlington Agricultural Research Station in Wisconsin, United States - UWRJ-L104-311B-1 | ecosystem: Environmental > Terrestrial > Plant litter >...
AAAAGATTGCAAGAGACGTGATCAGCAAAATTGGTTACACTAAAGGTGAATATATGTTCGATAGTAACTCTTGCAGTGTATTATCCGCTATTCATGAGCAATCTCCTGATATTAATCAGGGTGTAGATAAAGCAGACAAAACTACTCAGGGAGCTGGTGATCAGGGCATGATGTTCGGTTACGCTACGAGAGAGACTGAAAACTACATGCCATTGGCATTAGACCTTGCACATAAAATCCTGATCGAACTTGCAGCGATCCGTCGTGAAGATACTGAAATCAAATATCTGCGTCCTGATGCAAAATCTCAGGTTACGTTAGAGTACAACGACAATAATGAACCTGTAAGAATTGATTCCATTGTAGTTTCTACACAACATGATGATTTTGATGAAGAGCAGGCAATGCTGGCTAAAATCAAAGAAGATATCATCAATATCTTAATTCCACGTGTATCAAGTCAGTATCCTCAGTTCAGTAAATTGTTCAACAAGGATATTAAATACCATATTAACCCAACTGGTAAATTTGTGATTGGCGGTCCTCATGGTGATACCGGCTTAACTGGCAGAAAGATCATCGTTGATACTTACGGTGGTAAAGGTGCACATGGTGGTGGCGCTTTCTCAGGAAAAGATCCTTCAAAGGTTGACCGTTCTGCAGCATATGCAACAAGACACATTGCTAAAAACTTAGTTGCAGCAGGTGTTGCAGATGAAGTTTTGGTACAGGTTTCTTATGCGATTGGTGTAGCACAGCCGATGGGTATTTACGTAAACACTTACGGAACAGCAAAAGTGAAAGACGCAAACGGAGCTATACTAACAGATGGCGAGATCGCTAAGGCAGTAGAGAAAGTTTTTGACATGACTCCTTACGGCATCGAAACCCGTTTCAAATTGCGTAACCCTATTTACTCAGAAACTGCTGCATATGGTCACTTTGGTAAAAACAATGAGGTGGTAACTAAAACATTCAGAGCTTCTAATGGTGAAGAGAAACAAATTGAAGTTGAATTGTTTACCTGGGAAAAATTAGACTATGTAGATGCAGTAAAAGCTGCGTTTTCGCTATAAGCTTTAATAAAATCTTTTTAAACCTCCGTGAGTCGGCCGACTCACGGAGGTTTTTTTTTGCCACGCCATTCCCGGGTTTGGAGGCATAATGAGTTAGAGATGATGCTGAGCAACGTTTGTATTGCCAGGTCTTAAACAGGTCCTTAACAGGTCGTAAGCAGGTCGGCAGACCTGTTAAGGACCCCTGAAGGACCGGTTAAATACTTATCCATAACCTATTAATTCAAACGATGCTCACTATCGTTACAGACTTTGATACGCTGCAATTAACCTCCTGAAATAACTAATTCTTATAGATAGCACAACGATTCGTTTGTAACAATTACAACATGTGTTATAATATTCACGCCTATCTGTGCTATATTGCTTAAAATCAAATATATAACACTATGGCAATTTCAAAAAAACGTAACCTTAATGACTTAAGTGGAAAGGTTGGTAATACTGTATTTTATGAACTCAATGGGCAGTTCATAGCACGAAGTACCCCCGACAGGCATAAACCTTATACGAAAGGTGAATTGGCTAATCAAAATAAATATACCATCGTAAATAAATTTTTAAAGCAAATCAAAGATGTTTATTCAATTGGCTTTGAATTCGTAGCGAAAGGTACAACGAGCAATGCTTATAATAAAGCAGTGAGTCGCAATCTTACCGCAGTAAGCGGAGAACGTGGGGCACAATACTTTGATTACGCCAAAGCTGCTATATCTGAAGGAAAATTGCCAATGGCTAAAGACACGGCAGTAAGCCTCAGACCAGAAGGCATACAATTTACATGGAATCCAGAGAGCGATGAGAAAACCATGCTTCAGGATGATCAGGTAATGATACTACTTTATTTCCCGGGTACATGGGATAAGACCGTATTTCTTAAAGCTGGGGCTGAAAGAGCTGAAGGGATGGAATTATTGGTAGTGGAAAAGTCAAGGTACCCTAAGGCACATGTCTATATCGCATTTATCAGCAATAACCGAAAGAGTATTTCAAACAGTCAGTATCTGGGTGAGCTGAATTTTGGAGCAGATCATTAGTTTTTCAACTACAATAAACCAAACCATTTCTGTAAGGCATTGTTATAGTAAAAAACAATCTTTATTATGGAACGTCCAGTAGAAATGAATACACTTAGCCAGATTTTAGAAAAATTAAGGCAAAAAGGTTTAGATAACGAGATAAAGATGACTGACCACGGCAAAATGCAGGGAGTCGGCATAAACAAAATTTATAATCCTGAAGATTTATCTATCATAAAAACCTATCGTTTTGAAGGGGATTCTGATCCGGGCGATAATTCTGTACTCTATTTATTAGAGGACAAAGACGGACAAATCGGTTATATCATGGATGCTTACGGTATGTACAGCTCCCAGGAAAATGGCGGGTTTGATGATTTTCTAAAGAAAATACCTACCGCAGACAGAGATTTGCAGGAGTTATTCAAATAGCTAAAAGCAAAAGGCTGTGTTGACACAGCCTTTTGCTTTACAGTATCATTTTTCCGGCAGTCGTGAAACAGTGTTGATGGCTTAAGGCTTTGGCACAGTTATACTTTGTTTCCAGTTCCATTCCGGTGGATCAACTCCCAACAGGTGTTTCACGAAAAAGTCCCTCCGCTTGTGCTCCCCATAGTCACCCCCAAGAGAATGGCCCATTCCGGGAATCTCCAGAAAATCAAAATTCTTATTTGCTTTTACTAATGCATTAATCACTTGTATGGTAGATGAGGGATCAACATTCTCATCCAGCTCACCAAGAATCAATAACAATTTCCCTTGCAGCTTATAGGCATTAGCGACGTTTGAAGAGGCTTCATATTGTGGCCCAATAGGATATCCCATCCATTGTTCGTTCCACCAGATTTTATCCATCCGGTTATCATGACACCCTGAAGAGGATACAGCGACTTTATAAAAATCGGGATGAAACAATAATGCACCTGCAGAATTTTGTCCCCCTGCAGAGTTACCAAAAATCCCAACCTTACTGATATCCATATAAGCGTATTTTTTTGCAGCTTCTTTGATCCAGATTATTCTATCCGGGAAACCCGCATCTTTCAGGTTTTTCCAGCATACATCATGAAAGGCTTTTGAGCGGTTAGCTGTCCCCATCCCATCTATCTGAACCACGATAAATCCAAGCTCTGCCAGTTCATGCAGGGAGCCCCGGGAATCTGTCACAAAGTTTTTCGGCACAAATGAATCCTGCGGACCAGCATAAATATATTCTATTACAGGATATTTTTTTGCAGGATCGAAATTAGTAGGACGGATAATCATTCCCCAGATATCGGTCTTCCCATCCCTCCCTTTGGTATGGAACACTTCCGGTAGTTTCCAACCCGTTTTTACCAAAGGAGAAATATCTGCCTGTTCAAGCGGCATCACCACTTTACCATCAACAGCACTTCTAAGTACCGTAACCGGCGGCAGGTCGATCCGGGAATAAGTATCTGTAAAAAACTTCCAATCAGATGAGAAAACCGCTTTATGGTTTGCATTTTCGCTAGTGAGGGCTTTCAATCCGGAACCATCAAAGTTGATCCGGTAATAATGAATAAAGTAAGGATCCTGATCAGCATTGCGCCCGCTTGCTTCAAAAATGATCTGCCTGTTTTTTTCATCTACATTGATCACCTTCCGCATTACCCAATTCCCTTTGGTAATCGGATTTTTAAGTTTACCTGAACCATTATATAAATAGAGGTGATTCCAGCCATCACGTTCTGAGGCCCAGATGATTTCCTTACCATCTGCAATATCATAGCGGTAATTTCTACCGCTGTAATTGATAAAGGTTTTACTGGTTTCTTTAATGAGCGTATTCACTTTCCCGGATAGGGCATCCAGTTCCATTACCTGGTATTCCTGATGTCCGCGTTGATTGTATTCAAATGTGACAGCTCGACTATCCCTACGCCATTCTGGCGACGACAGATTGTACTGCGCTGGGATCAAAGATAAATCTACCTGCAGTTGTTTTTTCTCAGCAACTAAAAACACCGAGGGCTGTTTTTGTGATAATGCATCGCCTGGTTTCAGGTAATTTCTGCTGTGCAGCTTAGGCTGCAACTGATCTGCCGGAGAAGATTCAATGAGGTAAACCATATGGGGCTTATTAGCCCTGATTTTGTTGGTCGCTAGTTTTTTACTGTCGGGAGACCAGGTAATTTGCGGAGAATAGTAATCGCCCTCAGAACCATCAAAACTTAAAGCATATTCAGGTTCGTTTTTCGCGGAGCTGCGTAAGTAAACGTTGTAATTTTTGATGTAAGCCAGCCATTTACCATCAGGAGATGACTTCATTTTGCCTTGCTGGCCGTCATCTTCCGGGTCATCATGATCCACTACCGCAGCAGCAAGTTTATTCTGTTGCTGCATCCGCTGAAACGCTGGTGTATCAAATGTTTTGCTTTTTTGATCTGCATCTACCAATAGGTGTTTCTCCCCTTCCGGGGTCTGCAAACGATACAGGAACTGATGCTGACCAGGCAACCATTGGATCAAATCAGGCGCAAAGTGAACCGAATTTACCAACTGACCATTTAGTGCTTCAGCACGCTGATAATCTTGCAAAGTACCTTGTGCCAGTATATAAAACGGAGATAGCATTACCGCTATTACACCCGCAGCCTTTTTAAAATGATTCATCATAATCGTAAAAATAGCTGCAATTAGTTAAAGTTTTAGCCCATAAATTGTTTTTTAGTAACCATTTATTAGCCTTTTCCCTATTTTCAGTCATCACCAGTCTTTAAAAAGCACAAGCCCCTTTAAAAATTAAAGAGGCTTGTGCTTAGAGGAAATTAACTATGAAATTCTATTTTCTGCTTAATTGACAGCATCCCACCAAACGCGATCTGTTAATTTTGCACTTTGCTGAGGCTGTACATTTCCATTCAGTTCATTCAACGGGTATAGCACACGACGCGGAATTGCAGATAAACCGTTCATCACCTTCGTCAATGCAGGATATCCTGTTCGTCTATAGTCTACGAAGCTTTCCATAGAAAGAAAGTTAGCTATGCCTTTTTCTTCTATGATCAGCTGTAGTGCATTAGTGCTGGTCAGCGTACGTGAAGCAAGGTAAGTATCATAAGCCGTACTATTTACTCCTAACTGTGTCATATGTGAAACCACTGCAGCCCTGTAAATCGGTGTAGCCGCAGCAACTCCGGAAACGATCAGCGTAGCCTCTGCTTTGATGAACAGTGCTTCGGGATAAGTGAGCAAATAATTATTAGCCGCAGCACCCGCATAGAAATCTGAAGGGCGTGAATAAGATTCCAGTGAACCTATGCCTTCTTCTCCAATCACTCTTCCGGTGTATAATCCAGTTTCAGCAGCAGGTGCTATCATCTTTGTCAGACGTGGATCATTACGTGTTTTGAAACCATTAACTACAGTAGAAGACAGGATAATTGTGCTGGCCGATAAAAAGTTTTGCTGCCACGGATTCTCCAAACCAGCACCACCATTATATTGAAGTCTGAAATTATCGTCCTGTCCCGTCATTCCCTTATCTAGTGCAGTTAAGGCTAATTGTGCCTGTGCCGTAGCTGTAAAACCCGGAGCCTTTGTCAGGTGCATATAATAACGCGCTTTTAAAGTGTATGCTAACCTTGTCCATTTGGCATTATCTCCACCATAAAAGAAATCATCACTACTAGGTACCTTGCCAGCATTCTTTGCCAAATCAGCAATACCAGCATCAAGCAATGTCTGTATCTGCGCATAAATATCCTTTTGTGCATCATATTTTGGCTTCAGGTTATCTATACCATTAAATGCCTGCGAGTAAGGAATATCACCCCAAAGGTCAGTTGCCGTAGCCAGAGTATAGGCGGTAAGAATCTTAGCAATACCAGCATAGTTGTAATTACCATTCGTTTCTGCCTGTTTGTTGAGTGTGACAAGGCTATTCAGTCCCCTTGAGTAGAAATTTATCCAGTCCCCATCCATATCTATATTGTACATCAAATAGGTACCTACGTTTGGCGGAGCCTGATTTAGAGCCATTACCTGCATGTACTGTAATACCACATTGCTTACATTGCCAGAGTACAATAGAGAGCCTATCACTGTCTCTGCTGGCGGTAGGATCAGTTCTTCTTTTACGCTAGTAGGCTGATTTGGATTGTCGTTCACATCGATGAACTTTTTACATCCGCCGAAAGCCATCATGCCGCAGCCAAGTAAAATTATATATATCTTTTTCATAAGAATAATTTTGAGTTTATATAGTTCATGAATCTTGCAAAGCTTTCTTTATCTTTTAGAAGCTAAAAGCTTAAGCAGGTTTCATAATTACAGATTAAAGCGTGAGTTTTAAATTGAAATCAATAGAGCGTGAAGTTGGAACCGAGAAAGAGTAGATACCCTGTGAACCATTTGAAGAACCAAAAGAGCTTACCTCAGGATCGCCACCAGTAAAGTGAGGTGCATAGATCCATAAATTGCGTCCCGTTACTGCGAAAGTGATCGCTTTAAAAGGACTTTTCTTCAGCATTGCAGGCTTAATGGTATAACCCAGACTCACATTTCTCAATTTAACATAAGTACCATCCTGAATAACTGATTCCGTTACCCCATTGATACGCTGATAATAGGCCTGACCGTTCACGGCTACCGTATTTGGCAAACCAGTGGTAGCGTTAATCCCCTCTACTACTCTCATTCCCCTGTCTTCTGTTACTTTAGGCGTACCATAGAAATACCCGTAACCATCTACGTTATTCTGTATATCACCCCCTTTTTTCATATCAAAGAAGAAGCTGAAATTGAATTGTTTGTATCTGAAATTATTGTTTATACCACCCGTCCAGTCTGGATTGATATCGCCAATAATTCCCTGAGTGTCTGCGGCAAAGGGTAAGCCAGCATCATCTGTGAGAATTTGTCCGGCTGCATTTCGCGCATATCTGCTGCCTACAATCGTGCCATATGATTCACCCCTTACAATAGTCGTAAAACCGTTACCTACCTGAGGAAGATCTTCGTAAATTGAATTTACCTTACTTCTGGTTCTGGTGAAATTTGCGGTTACATTCCATTGGAAATCTGTGCTTTTTACCGGAACAAGATTTAACGTTGCTTCAACTCCTCTGATTTGCAGCTTCGCAGAATTTACGCTGGTGTAGCTGTAACCCGTTGATGGCGCTATTGCAACGCCCGGAATAATACCGTCTACAGTATTTTTTCCAAAATAAGCAGTTTCGAATGAAATTCTGTTATTCAAAAAGCCCATTTCCAGACCTGTTTCAAATTCATTTACGCGCTCGCTTTTCAGGTATGCATTTGCCAATGTCTGGCTTAACAGAAATCCTGACTGTCCGCCATATGGAAAGTTGATATTTCTTATAATCTGATCATTCGCTTGATTTTCATAAGGCGTGACTAGGGTATAAGGGCCAATGCCTCCGTCATTACCTACCGTTCCATAAGAAATCCGGAATTTGGCAAAGTTGACTGCTTTTTTTAAACGATCTGAAAAGAATTCAGAGAAAATAAAGCTTGTCGCAGCAGAGCCATAAGGATAGAAGTTCTTGCCTTTCGCAAGTACTGAATTACCATCATAACGACCCGTAAGTGATAAGACCAAAAATCTATTGTATTCTATATTTGATTGCAGATAAAAACCCACCTTACGTTGCGCGTAATATCTCTCCCTGTAGGAAATATTAGAGGCAGAACTGATATTATCCAGTCCTTCTACACCTAATCCTAAACCGTTTGCATAAGAGTTCTCTGTATAAGTTGAATAAATATTGCTTCCTAAAATAGCATCGATATTAAATTTCCCGAACTGGTGCGTGGCACTCGCGATCAGGTCGTTATTAAATTGTCTGAAGATCGTGTTACTGATCACATAACGTCCGTTAATGTTAGACACAGATTCCGCAGATTCCCGGTATTTATCCTGTTCAGTGTACACATCTGCACCGAAACGCTCTGTAATAGTTAACCAGGATAATGGTTTGTAATCAGCCGTAAATGTTGGTAAAAAACGATTTACCTTTGCGGTATTAGAAATATTATCCAGTACCCAGTATGGGTTATTCCTCGAATAGCGGAAAAGACGTTGTGTGCCATCTGCATTGGTAGCGGGCTGCAGATTATAAGAAACTGGTGCCGTGAAAATTGTCCATACCGGACTTTCCAGCGCGTAACCCTCCGGCAGTCTAGTATTGTCTGAATTGGTATAGTTCAGCTGGAAAGTTGTATTTAAATTCTTAAGAATCTTAGCACTGTATTTCGCAAATACAGAATTCCTGATGAATGAGGTTCCTGGAACAGTACCTTTCTGGTCGAAGTTTGAATAAGATATGAAGTAACTCGAACTTTCTCCGCCGCCACCGATATTTACTGTATTGTTATAAGTCGTTCCTGTTTTAAAGAACAGATCCGATTGGTTATACGTTTTAGCTGGCTGACCGTTTATTTTTAACGTATCCATCAGCGCACCCCAGGAAGTACTTGTTTTTCTGGTATCTCCGTCATAATATTCACCATTGGTTCCCAATGAATATTTACTTTGGATCTCAGGAAGCAGCGGTTTCTCAAAAGAAAAGCTGGAAGAAATGTTAATCGTTGGTGCCATGGCCGCGTGACCATTTTTAGTGGTGATGATGATTACCCCGTTTGCACCTGCAGAACCATACAAAGCTGTTGCTGCAGTACCTTTCAGAATATTCATACTTTCTACGATTGACGGATCTAAATCTGCAAGGCGGTTAGTTCCCGGCCCTGAATTCAGGTTTCCTGTTTCATCATTGTTTACTGGAATACCATCAATTACCATGAGTGCCTGGTTATTTCCAAACAGTGAAGATCCACCGCGTACCACGATCCTTGCAGAGCTACCCGGAGAACCAGATGAACTCGTTACCTGTACACTCGAAGCTTTACCTGCCAGTGCATTTACAAGATTGGGCTCTTTTGCCTGTACCAGTTCATCACTCTTTATCTCCTGTGAACTATAGGTCAGCATTCTTTTTTCCCTTTTGATACCTAATGCAGTGACCACAACTTCGTTCAGGTTCTGGTTATCTTCCTGCAAGGTTATAGTTAGCGTTTGCTGGGCATTTATGACTACTTCTTTCGTTGTATAGCTGATTGCAGATACCACCAGGATGGACTGACCAGTATAATTAAGGGAGAAAGATCCGCTTGCATCTGTCGATGTCCCTTTTGCTGTGCCTTTAATTTTAACAGATACTGCAGGGATACCTATTCCCTTTATATCTGTTACTTTACCTTTTAAAATAATGGCCTGAGCATGGGCATTACCGCAAAAAGCAAAAGCGCAAATACAGCAAAAAATAATTTTTTTAAGTAAAAGCTTTGGTTTCATAAAATTGGTTTTAAGTTGAGTTGTGTTGACCTGAAAGGATCAGATTTCTAAATCTATCCAACAGAAATCTCCATTTGTACCAGAAAATTCACCAAAACATACCGGATGTTAACAATAATGTTACGATTTTGAAGATATTACAGTATTGTAGGATATTATCCTAAAAAATGATCAAATGATCCGCATACACTAAGAAGTAATTATTTTTCAGCCATAAAAAAAGCACCGTTCCCGGTGCTCTTCTGCTAACAAATAAAATGGACTAGCTATTTATGGCTTAATCATTAAAATACATGCTTACAGGATCAAGAGATTTCAGCTCCTCGTCAGTAAATAATCGCGAGTGAATGATAAAACCAACATCCAGTGTTGATTCCAGCGAATAACTTGCTGCGCGACCTGGCATTACATCCAGCGTGAGCTGCGTATGTTTCCAGTATTCGAACTGGTCGCCCGCCATATAAAACTTACATCCGGCAATTTCGCCAAGGCAAACGTCATTAGAACCGATCAGGAAGCCCCCCTTTTCAAAACAATGCGGATAGGATCCCTCACAGCAGCCTCCACTCTGATGAAAGAACAGCTCTCCATACTCTGCCTGCAGCTGCCGGATCACCTCCACTGCCTTTTCGGATACTAAAATTCTTTTGCTCATGGCATTTCCATTTAATCTGCTATTTTGATTAATATTTTAACTTGTGTAGGATTGTTCAGCAGCGCCTCAAAACCGTCTTTAACAATATTGTCCAGTTCAATTTTCGAAGTCACCAGTTCCTCTACCTTCATTCTGCCGGAAGTAATCAACTGGATCACTTCTGGAAATATATTACGATAAGCGATTGTTCCTTTGATCGTGATCTCACGTACCACCTGATCAAAGGCATTCGTGGTTACCGGTTTACCAAAAAGCGCAACCAGTAAACCTGTACCGCCATTTCTCAGACTGGCAATGCCAGCATCATAGGTAGCCTGCACACCTGCAGCATCAATGTATACATCTGCACCACCACCAGTTAAGGCTTTAACCTGGGCAGGAACGTCCGCATCTTTACCACTGATCACTTTAGTCGCCCCAATCTCCAGTGCTTTTTCCAGTCGTTTCTCTGCAACATCTACTACAATGACCGTTGCCGCACCCGCAGCAATTGCTGCCTGTACACAAAGTAATCCGATAGGACCTGCGCCAAAGATGACACAGGATTGTCCCAGTTTCAATCCGCTGCTCTGCACTGCATAAACGGCCACTGCTGCAGGTTCCACTAAAGCGCCCTGTTCAAAAGTCATCGAATCAGGAATCGGGTGCACCATATAATCCTCCACCACTACATACTTGGCAAAACCACCATTTGAGGTTAACCCCACAAAGCCAAGCGGCTCCGAAAGATTATACTCACCGGTCACAATAAAAGGACTTTCCGGATTTTTGAACAAGGGCTCAACCACTACCCTGTCGCCAGCCTTGATATGTTTCACCTCTGCACCTACTTCTGTTACGATCCCTGAAAATTCATGTCCCAGTGTAGTAACACCAATATGACCATTTAAAGGATAAGGCTTATCCGAAGGAATCAGCATTGGCCCGTGTGCATATTCATGCAGATCTGAGCCACAGATCCCTGCATACTTTACTTCAATTTTAACTTGTTTGCTTCCTGCAGACGGAACATCTGCATCTTCTACTCTGATATCTTTAGCTGCGTACCACCGGGCCGCTTTCATTGTTGGAACTGACATATATATTTATTTGATTTAATGTAATTACGACCTAAAAGAATCCTAGTTTATTTTTATCGTAAGAGATCAGCATGTTTTTCACACTGCGGTAATGGTCGAGCATCATCTTATGGTTTTCTCTTCCAAAACCCGATTTTTTGTATCCGCCAAATGGCGCATGGGCAGGATAAGCATGGTATTGGTTTACCCAGATGCGACCGGCTTGTATAGCACGCGGCACCTGGTATAACTCATGCGCATCACGTGTCCATACGCCGGCACCTAAACCATATAGGGTATCATTTGCAATTTCAATTGCCTCTTCTACTGTTCTAAAGGTGGTAACACAAACCACCGGACCGAAAATCTCTTCCTGAAAAATCCGCATTTTATTATGCCCTTTAAAAATGGTAGGTTCAATATAATAGCCATCTTCAAGGTTTTCACCTAGTTTATTAATCTTTCCGCCTGTTAGGATTTCTGCACCTTCTTCTATCCCGATTTTAATGTAGGATAGTATCTTCTGATACTGTTCGTTGGATGTCTGCGCCCCCATCATAACTCCCGGATCCAGCGGACTCCCTATCTTAATTGCTTTTGTACGTTCAATTATCCTGGCGATGAACTTATCGTAAATACTTTCCTGGATTAGCAGACGCGAAGGACAGGTACAGATTTCACCCTGATTCAGCGCGAACATGACTGCTCCCTCCACCGCTTTATCAAAAAACGCATCATCTTCATCCGCTACCGAAGCAAAAAAGATATTCGGCGATTTACCCCCCAGCTCCATCGTAGAAGGAATAATATTCTCCGCAGCATATTGCATAATCAACCTGCCTGAAGTGGTACTACCTGTAAAAGCTACTTTGGAAATCCGCGAAGAAGTAGCCAGTGGTTTTCCTACTTCCAATCCGTAACCATTTACGATATTTAAAACTCCCGGAGGCAGAATATCACCGATCAGCTCCATCAGGATAATGATTGAAACTGGCGTTTGCTCTGCAGGTTTAACCACTGTGCAACAGCCAGCTGCAAGTGCAGGAGCAATTTTCCAGGTTGCCATCAATAAAGGAAAGTTCCATGGGATAATCTGCGCCACCACGCCAATAGGCTCATGCAGGGCTATACTTACCGTATGTTCATCATGTTCCGAAATAGTCCCTTCATCTGCACGGATTGCCGCAGCAAAATACCTGAAATGATCTACCACCAGCGGTAAATCTGCTGCCAGGGTCTCACGGATTGCCTTACCATTGTCGATTGTTTCTACAGTAGCCAGGTATTCCAGGTTATCTTCTATTTTCTGTGCAACTTTTAACAGGAGGTTACTTCTATAGGTGGGAGAACTTTTGCTCCAGGTTTTAAAGGCTTCATGAGCCGCATCCAGGGCAAGTTCTACATCTTCTTTACTGGATCTTGCTGCTTTCGTGAACACTTTACCGTCGACAGGTGAAATGTTATCAAAATAGACACCTTTAACTGGTGGCACAAATTTACCACCGATAAAATTATCATAATGTGGTTTGAATTCCGGTCTTTCCATTTGAATAGGATTTATGATTTGGTTATATACAAACCTAACAGCAATCGGGCATCCCCTTATAGGACTATGGTTGCAAGTGATAGCATTATTGTCGCATCATCTGTAATTTTATTGTATCATCCCAATTTTAGCGGACCAGCCAGCGTTTTATATTCAGTGGGTAAATTACAGGGAACAGCGATGAACAACAGAGAAATGATCAGCTGAAATAAACAGAAATATCCTGTTGAAATAAATTATATTTGAGTTTACCTCCGGGGAGCTAACCAAAAAAACCACCTTATGATGCATAAATTGAACCTTGTAGATCTGAGTAAAGAAACAAGTTTGCAGACCCTGGTTGAAAACAGGACAGCCTATACCCTGGAGCGCTGTGAGCTCAACGTTTTTGAGACCTATTCGGAATCATACAAAGTACCCCTTACCTTTAATGATTTCGTGATCACTAGCATGTTGCGTGGTAAAAAGGTCATGCATCTGTGTGATAAAAAAGAATTTGACTACCTGCCGGGGGAAACAGTGATTGTACCCCCATCAGAAAAGATGCAGATAGATTTTCCGGAAGCTTCGGGGATTACACCAGCACAGTGCATTGCGCTGGCGATAGACAGCGACCAGATCAAACAGACCATCCGTTACCTGAATGAATACTTCCCAAAAGCTACTGCCGATGAACAATGGTCGCTCAATTACGATGAATATCATTTCTATAACAATGAAGATATTGCCTATCTGATCAATAAGATCATCCGTATCTGTGCAGAGGGATCGAAAGAAAAAGATGTCCTGGCCGACCTTACTTTAAAAGAGCTGCTGGTGCGGATCATGCAGACGCAGAACCTGAAGACCATGGGTGCACCTGGTGCTGATATGAACCACAACCCACTGGCCTGTGTGCTCGGTTATATCAAGGCCAACCTGAATGAAAAAATCAACATCAATAATTTAAGTAACAAAGCCTGTATGAGCAAAGCCACGTTTTACCGCTTGTTCAAACGGGAACTGGGTATCAGTCCGAATGATTTTATCCTGATAGAAAAGATCAAGCGCGCGAAGGAAATGCTGGCCAGACCGGGATCGAAAATCGCTGCGATCAGTTATGAACTGGGTTTCAGTGATTCGAATTATTTTATCCGCGTGTTTAAGAAACAAGAAGGGATTACGCCGGGGCATTATCAGCTACAGGTTACCGGCATATCATAAAAAAACCGGGCCGGCTTTTAATGCCAGACCCGGTTTAGAGAATTAAACTGAGAGCGCTCAATTCAATTTTTATTTAAGGAAAATCTTCCTTATCGCATTGTTCGTCACATCCAATACATACAAATTGCCGTCTTTATCAATAGTCATATCTCCGATCATTTTGAATTGTGCTTCGTTCAGACTACCATCTTTATATCCATTAGTAAATTTCGCTACAGTAGTTACCTCCCGCGTAGAAGTATTCACTTTTCTGATGGCAAGGTTGGCATTATCAGCAACGTATATATTGCCTTTCCCATCACTGACCAGTGAATTGATAGAAGTAAACATGGCATTTGTGCCAACCCCGTCGGCATAGCCATAATTGGCACCTACCCACATATTCACCCTTTGTTGAGTAGCTACGTTGGTACTGCCAATATAAATTGACTCATTTCCTACCGAATAATAGGTACCACTAAAGATGGCAGGGCGTACCGCCTCATCCATTCCATTACCATTAATAGTCGTTCTGGTACCATCTTTCTCAATTTTCCACACAGTGGTGAATCCATATATTGCATATAATATTCCATCTTCATCAATAGACAGTCTACCTACATTGCCCAGATTGATAGAGAATGTACTCACTAAACCTTGAGGTGTTACTTTTCGGACAATCTGGTTTCCGGTATCACCAATAAAGAGGTTCCCCTGTGCATCGATAGCCAAACCTGAACTGGTATTTAACCTGAATAAAGCAGCAGACCCAATGCCGTTAACGTTACCTGCCAGGCCGGCTGCACTACCTGCGAAAATCGAGACTATACCCTGGGGAGTAATTTTTTTCACCCGGTTTTTACTCATTTCTAAGATATATACATTTCCGCTGCCGTCTACAACTACACTACCATTTCTAAAAGCATCCAAAGTAATATCACTGTTCCCAGGTCCCCCGGCCAGCGTAACTACACCCGCCCTGTTAAAGTCGGCCGGCGCATTTGCAGCTATACCGTTCACCGTTACTTTCAGCGGACCTGATGTAAATCCTGCAGGAGCAATCACTACCAGACTTGTCGCGCTTGCACTTACTACATTTGCAACAGTTCCATTAAATGTCACCACATTCTGGCCGGCATTTGTACTGAATCCGGTTCCGGTAATGGTAACACTAGTTCCTTCTAATCCACTTTCAGGACTTAATCTGGCAATACCTAAAGTCTGATCTTTAAAATCTGGCCCTTCAGCAAGCTGGTCATTTACCCGCAGCAAAATTTTTCCACTGCCTGTGCCCCCCGGAATCTGAAGGGTAATTTTAGTAGCAGACGCAGCTGTAATAGCTACATTCACTCCGTTTATAGTTACCTTATTTTCATCAGCCAACGTACTGAATGTTGTTCCGGTAATGGTCATTTCTGTTCCGGCCGGACCGCTCAGCGGAGTAACGCTTAGGATAACCGGTACTGCCACTACCGTAAATACCGGACCTGTTACTTTCTGATCATTTGTAGTTACCGATAATGGGCCTGTACCTACACCATCTGGTGCAATCACAATCAGGTGATCTTCCGTAGCTTCTTCAACCAGAGCTTCCTTACCGTTAAAATCAACAAAATTACCCGCAGCCAAAGCTTCAAAACCAGAACCTGTAATGCGGACACGCGTGCCTTTACCACCTGTTAATGGTTTTATGGCTGTGATCGACTGGAATTTAAATGCCTGACCAGAAGCTTCTTTTCCATTCACTTTTACAGTTACGGGACCGCTTCCCGCTGCTACCGGCACTTCAGCTACCAGCAAAGTATCACTTGCACTTACCACAACAGCTTTAGTACCATTAATATATACTTCTGCAGGCCCCTGCAAACTTCCAAATCCTGCACCTGAGATACGAATGTGTGTACCTGCTGCTCCATTTGCAGGACTGATCTGTGTTACAGTCAGATCCTGATAAGTATATTTACCAACAGTAACCGATTCCTCATTCATTTTCATAACGATATCTCCGCTGGTTCCGCCAGAAGGAGCTCTCAATACAATAGCAGTAGAAGTAGCACTCACCACATCGGCTCTGGTACCAGAGAAAGTCGCCGATACCTCATTGATATTACTGTTGAAGCCTGTTCCTTCTACGGTAACCAGCGTCCCCTGATTCCCGCTGTTGGGGTAGTAATCTGTCACAGCCAATGGTACTTTCACTTGTTCAGTTTCATCTTTTTTACAGGATGTAAACAATAACAATAGGATAGCAAAACTGTAAAGCCATTTGTATAACGCAGACTGTTTAAATATGCGCTGATTCTTCATTTTCTTTTCTATATGTAGCTTCATCTTCTTTTCTTAAAAAGTATATCTTAAACCCAATTGCATCTGTGTTCTTGAACCATAGTAGTCAATACTATAAGGCTTACCGGGATCATTGAAGGTATATACCGGGTAACCACCTGTATTTTGCTGTGGAGGAAATAACGTTGGCGTTAGGCCTACGCTTGATGTTGAATTGAAAGTATTTGGAGAGAAATACTGGATGCCCCATTTCTTATTGATCATGTTAGTCACGTTCATCACATCCGCGGTTAGCGTAATAAACTGCTTATTATTTTTAGTCACAAACAGGTCGTGCGAAAGGTGAAGGTCTGCCTGTACATTCCATGGCGTACGACCTTTATTACGTTCGGTGAAATTACCCCTGCGACTACTCAAATAATCATTTCCATCAATCAGCTTATTAAATGCAGCAGCTTGTGCTACTGCCGTTGCTGAAGTATTATCCTGAAAGAAGTTGATCGCTTCATCGCTTAACGGGATGTAAGCCAAACTTACCTGCTGCGGCAATCCCTGCACGCTATTGTTTACAATGCCATAAGTAAAAGGGCTACCAGATTGTGCACTGAAAAACAGGGAAACATTAGTTCTACCAGCCTTTGCCCAGATCTTATTGTAACTGATGCTGCTCACAATACGGTTCCTGATATCAAAATTGCTATTCGCAAGAGATGGATTATTGGGTACCAGCGACTGATTCAGTTGCCAGTTAGACTCCATAGAGTTACGTACGCCGTTAGACAGGTCTTTCGACTGTCCGTAAGTATAAGATACTGAAGCCTGCAATACAGTAGCGATAGTTTTGCTGATGCTGGCTGTTAAGCTGTAACGGTAACCTTTACCTGTATTACTTAGTAAGTAAGTATTGGAAAACCGTTGATCTACTGTTCCGCTATAAATTGGTTGCTGACGTGATTTATCATAAGCATAATAGGTAGGATTGTCCTGTACGTTCAGCTGTTGGAAAAGCACATCCTTGGTATTTTTTGTATAGGTTCCTTCAAGAGTGAACTTCCATTGATCGGGCGTTGTATAATCTACCGCCAGGTTAGTTCTCAATACCTGTGGCATTACAAAATCATTATCAATCAAGTCTACCTGTGTTTTGCCGCTATTAGGCTGGTTTGTAATTGCGCCGTTTTCCTGAATAAAGTTACTAATACCATTCTGTCCGCCTTTCAATGGATTTGTTCCGGGCAAAAAGGGTTTCTGGTCGGCTTTCTGATCAAAGCCACCAAAGCTATCGCCTGTATTGTAAAATGCATAAGCGAGCCATGCCATAGGGATTCTTCCGGTAAATAAACCAGCACCTCCTCTAACAATCAGACTTTGATCGCCCATCCAGTCATAACGAAAGCCTACTCTCGGAGAAATTTGCACTTTATTCAGAAATTTATTTCCGATTCTGCTTAAGGGTGTATAAGTATAAGTGGTTCCGAAATACGGATCTGCCAAGGCTGTTTGTGTTTTATTACTTAATACCGGCATATCCGGCAGATCAGTCATATCGGCCCTTAATCCAGGAATAACTTTCAGTTTATCCGAGATGCGGATTTCATCTTGTACATACAAACTGTACATGTTCACATTAAAGATCGCACTAGGATTTTCGAGCAGATAATCTCTGTTATTATTGGTATAGTTATAGGCTCCTCTTACGCGGTAAGGGTTATTATTCAAATAGTCTTCGATACTCAGGTAATCTACACGCCCGTTCCATGAATTGACAAAACCATAATTGATTTTGTACAGCTCATTATGGGTACCTATCGTGATATTGTGTTTACCAAAGTTCCAGTTCAGGTTGCCGGTCAGTTCCAGTGTACGCTGTTTCATATCAAAAATACTCGCTTCCCTATCCGTTCCTAAATAAATAGTCGTGCCTGGTGTGCGACCAGCGATTTGCACTTGTGGTGCGCCCGGATCTCCCAAAGGGTTTCTCGAATCACTAACCCGGGTATATCCTACCAGTAAATTACCTGAGAGTCTATTATTAAACCTGCTTTTTAATTCGGCTACTGTAGCTGTCTGGTTATTTTTCTGCAGAAAAGCCATACTGCTAAACCTGAAATCCTGCTGATCGCGATCCATATGTGTAGCTTCAGAAATGATCGTATTGTTACGTACTACAAGCTGATGCCGGTCACTAATGTTCCAGTCTATCCGGTTAAAAAATTTCTGAGATTGAGCGTAAGTGGTAAAATTACCAGCTGTACCGGCATTGATAAATCCTGCGGCACTGATGGCATTTGCATCAGCGATACTCAGGATCCGGCTTGTTTCCTCCTGCCCCACATTCAATTGCGTGGGATCCTTCCTCCGTGTCAGCTCTTCCGTACTGAAAAAGAACAGTTTATCTTTGATAATCGGGAAGCCAATACGGAAACCCGTCTGGTAATCATGAAAATCACTGTTCATTTTACCAAGGGTGCCGACCCTGTCTTTACCGGTTAAAACAGCATTACGACCAAAACCATAGACTGATCCACTTACAGTATTTGTTCCGCTGCGGGTAACTGCATTGACAGACCCCCCGGTAAAGTTACCGATCTTTACATCGTATGGCGCAAGATAAACCTGCATATCTTCAATGGCATCGAGCGAAATCGGGTTGGTACGGGTAGAGCTTCCTGCCATACCGGAAGTGCCTGACTGTCCGCCGAGCGAAGGACTAAAGCCAATAGCGTCGTTGTTTACCGCACCATCTATAGTCACGTTATTATAACGGAAATTGGCACCGCCGAAACTATTGTCTTTACTTCCTTGCGGCACAAGGCGTGTGATGTCAGTGATACTTCTGGATACTGTAGCCATATTACGCACCTGTTCTGCACTGATGTTTTTCCCCGCACCATAAGTGCTGGCCTGTGCTCCTCTTTTTGTCGCCCTGATAGCTACCTCTGCCAATTGCTGACTTTGATCACCTAAAGCAAAATTAAGTTGTACTGAAGCACCTAACCTGATGGAAATCCCTTCCTTTTTATCAGGTTTCATGCTGACCATCGCTGCTTCTACGCTATAAGGGCCGCCAATGCGAAGGTTTGGAAGATAGTATCTTCCTTTCTGATCTGCTGCAGTTGCATACTTTGTACCAGATGGCTGGTGAATGGCGACTACTGATGCACCGGGCAAAACCTGACCGGTACCATCATACACAGTTCCGCTAAGCGTACCGCTTGTCTCCTGGGCCGTTCCTGCAAAAGGAAGCAGCAGGAATAGCCATAGGATATTTGTTCTGAATATTTTATATAATGTCATCTGTGAAATCTTAATTATGTTTACTGTGTAATCCTGAGTACGGTACCAATAGTGTGTAACACACCATTCCCTGTGAGCACATCTTGTTTAGTTAGTGTGATTACCGAAGTATTACCTGTTCCTTTTAACTGGATACCTAGAAAACTTCCGGGACTATTTGAATTGCGGATCAGCGTAACCTGAATAGAGTTTCCGTCCAGCATCCGCTGCTCACTTTTTTCTGAAGTACCAGTACTCAGAATATAATCGTACACAAAGCGCCGATCTTCCAGGATATGATATTTCAAAAAAGCACTCAGCGTGGCTGGATCTGTCTGATTGATGGCTTCCAACGTAGGTAAACCATATGCGATCATTGCTGCATTACTGGGTGCAAAAATAGTGTAGGGTCCTTTTCCGTTTATTGTGGCAATTAAACCTGCATGTTGTAATGCCTGATAGAATAAGCTCACATTCCTGTCAGACGCTATTGCATCCGTAATCCGTTCATGCATATAAGGCTCCAGCATCTGGTCTACAACCTGGATCAATCCATTCGAAGCCTTGATATTTTGAGAAAGCACTCTGGAACCATTGATCGTTAAAGCCGTATCAGCTCCTTTTACCCAGTGGGTTACAAACAGTTTCCCTCCATTGGCAGAGCGGATCTCCTGGTTAAACAGAAAAGGCAGCTTGTTTAATTCATAACTTCCATCAAGTATATGGTAATTCATGATCGCAGAAACCCTGGATGGCTCTGCGGCCAGCAATGCTGCCGGAGTACCCAGCCCAGCTTTCGAAAAGGCATTATCTGAAGGGGCGATTACCGTAAAAGGTCCATTTTGCAACATTTTGTCCTTCAAACCTGTCCTGATCAGTCCTGTACTGAAAACAGAAAGATTAAAATTATCTGCTACCACGGC
>Ga0247809_1000404_pt1 | contig 20345 bp, 17 predicted proteins | sample UWRJL104311B1_FD_180951 | JGI IMG/M metagenome (GOLD analysis project Ga0247809, IMG submission 180951) | Plant litter microbial communities from Arlington Agricultural Research Station in Wisconsin, United States - UWRJ-L104-311B-1 | ecosystem: Environmental > Terrestrial > Plant litter >...
AAGACAATAACCAAAATTGTATAACTTTCCTCTTTAAACCGTTTTAATTCAAGAGGAAAGGTTATATTTAACGGTGAACTACTTCAACTTGTTTTTTCTCAATGGGCGTATTCACAACCAAAGGAACTTTCGTCCGTACAATATTCTTGAAGTGTGACTCATACTGGTCGATAATATTTTCCCACGAATAAGTATCTGCAATTTTATGCTCATTTGCTTCAATCTTTAATACCTCTGCAGTTTTATCGATATTATCCATATAACCACGCACATCTTCGGCATTTAAAAAGTAATACGCATCCTTGCCCAGGATTGATCCATTGAATATATTATTATGTGCTACTATTAATGCTTGTGAAGACATCGCCTCTAACAAAGAGGGATTAGTACCACCAACGGTATGTCCATGGAAGTATAAGTTAGAGAAATGACGTAGGTTATTAAGAACCTGCATATCATAAAGACCTCCAACAAATTTAATATGATTGCAGTCCTTAAATTTATCTTTCAAATGAGTACCGAATACTGTATTATGATTACCTATTACTAAAAAGGGCTCGGTCTTTTTGGAAAGTACAACACCATCTAAAATGATTTCTATGCTATTTTCAGGTTCCAGACGCGCAATCAGCATATTAAATTTGTACGGTTCTACTCCATACTGCTTTAAACAGCTGAGGTCTGGATCAAGGAATAAATTTGCACCGTAAGGAATATATAAGGAGTCTTTATTATAAGATTCCTTAATATGCTCCTGTATTCCAATTGAATCAGAAATCAGGTAATCACTATACAATACTCCCAGCCGTTCAGCGAATTTTAAGAAACGCCTTACTTTGGGAGTAAATTTCATTCTTTTCCATTCTAAACCATCCATATTGGTGGTTACAACGCTTTTTTTGCGTGGCAGTAACCAGCCCCATACAGAGCTACTGGTGTAACCCAGCTGTAGTATAATATCGTAATTCCTTTTACGTGTATCACTAATGCAGTTAAAATCATACACAAACTGTCCCTTTGTACCGATCCTATCTTCCGGATCGAAACAATGTATAATTTCTACGCCATTCCATGTTTTTTCTTGATATGGGTGATCATGTGAATTATATACAGTGACTTGATGCCCCCTGTTAACCAGGCCTAAAGACAAATATTCAGCAAACTGCTCAAAACCACCGTAATGATTTGGAATCCCCCTCGTGCCTATAATGGCTATTTTCATGTCTTTTATAAAATTAAATTTGATATCCCTTTAAGGGATCGTATAGTATGCAATAACTGAACCAAGTATATCAACATTGAACAATCTGCAAAGATGTGAAACAATATTATATTTTTATACTTTTAGATTAAATCATTGTTAATATTTACTATTTACTAAATAATTATTTATAATTTCTCCGCCAAATTTGTTCGAAATTACCTGCCAATTATATTTATTGTGCGCCGCGGTAGAAATTTCTGCGAAAGGGTAATTTTCATCGTTTAATATTTGATTAATTTTACTTTTGAACTCTTCAATATTTTCCGGATCAAATAGGTATTTACCAAAAAAGTCGAAATCTGACATTGCAGTTTTATTACTACATAAGACTTTACATCCTGCAACAGCTGCCTCTAATGGGGGTATTCCGAACCCTTCTGCTGCGGAAGGATAGATAAATAAATCGGCCTCCTTGTAGAAAGAGCTTAATTCTTCTACAGATATACCTTCAAAAAATATTATCGATTTTTTAATAGTTTCTGGTAAGCCATCAAAGTAATTATTGAAATCTGCAGTTTCTACATCCCTCCTTTTACCAATCAATACCAGTTTATAGGACAAGTACAACTTCGTTTCAACAAAAACTTTAAGTAACAAATAATGATTCTTTCTGGGCTCAAATCTACTTACAAATAATATAAACTGACTGATATCATACTTTCTCTTTACATCAACAAAGTCAACTTTCTCTTCATCTATTGCATTTGGAGTAATGATAATCTTGCTTTTGTCTATATTCATATATTTCACCAGAGCATCCTTAGAGAATGCAGATACAGTACAAATGATATCAGACTGTAAAGCTGAAAATTTGAAGGTAAGTTTATTTTTGATCCTATATTTTAATGGAAATAATTTCGGAAACTCAAGAAACAAGATATCATGTATGGTATTAATATATTTACATTCCTTAATCAGGGGAGTGATATATTGAAAATGAGCATAATCAAAGTTTCCTTTTTTTATTAGTCTTGGAATATCAATTGCGAGCCGCCTGATTTTGGAATTTGATGGCAGTGAAATGAATTTAAATCTGCGATCAGTGAAATGGACTTTAAGTTTTTCAATATCATTGGCTGCTAAAGTTATCTCAAATTGATCGTTTTTAACCAATGCATTATACAGGCCCTTAATATATGTTGTTGTTCCCTGGTAGGTATCATCAAACACATGTGCATCAACAAATATTTTAATTTTCATAGGTAAATTATATTAGATACTGGCAACCTGAAGATGAATGGCTGCAGATCATTTAATATCAGGTATTCGATAACTTTACAATCCTGCTTAATAAGGCAGCAAAAGTATAATGCTTTGCGTAATAATCCTTCGCATTAGCTCCTTTTAGTATAGTTGCTGGATTCATGCAATTCAGATAAAGCCGCTCTATCTGCAGAGAGAGATCACCCGCATCTTCTGGTTTATAAAAGAACACATGTTCTTCATTTACATAATCGCGCACAGCTGGTATATCGGTTATCAAAATAACTTTTCCTCTATACATTGCCTCAAGCAAGGCCATATGGCCTGCAGATAGAAACGTATCTGCTAAAGGAATCGCTACAAACATTGATTTATCAAGAAAACTACCGAAAGTATCAATCCTGACGTTATATAATATATTTATATTCTTTGTTTCATTGCTTTGGCTGCATGCCTGCGGCCTTGTAACGATTTTACAGTTTAATTCTGGATACTTTACTGCCAATAAACCAAAAGCAGCTACAAGGGTCTTATAATCGCGGTTACTTACGCCACCACTCGCTACGTAAGGAACATTACTTTCGAATACATTCTCCTCAAAAATATCGAAATCCCTACCATACTTAACAAATGTGAATTTCGAAGCCAAATCTGGAAACCAGTCTGCATACAGTTTCACCTCGTTTCTGGAATAAACGATGATCCTGGAAACATGCTTGTAACAATAATTAACAAAAGCCATCCGCATCCTGAAATAAAGCTTGTTTTCTTTATCTTCAAATAGAAAGCCGGCAATTACTATTGTTTCTTTGCGATGGAATAACGAAACAAGGAAACAATAAAAAATAGCAACAATTGGATTGATAAAGATTTTGCGTGTAAATCCTTTCTTACCAAAAAATAACCGCAGAGCTGCATTAAATGAAATTGTCCAGTACGACAGGTGCGACAAAAAGTTCCCTATCAATGGAAGCCCATGAAAAAATTTCACCAGTGCATTCTCATAATAAGTATAATAAAATTCCGGCTTACAGCTGTCGGCGAGGGATTGTTTTAATTCCTTTTCTTTTTCCTTGTATTTTAAAGAATCTAATATTATTAAGGTATCGTTTTTAATCATTGTTTGTTTTACTATCATTCAACAAATCCTGCTGGGTACCGGGTAAACCATCCTTCCAGCTATTTCGCTATGGATACTGTAATTATTCTGCTCTGTTATCTACTTCTGCAGATAAACATTAAGCCCTATTTTTCTCAAACCTTTTTTTATGATAAATTTTAATATTGTTATCGTAGCACTGGTTCCGGCCTTGATTTTAGAATAGCCACCAGCAGTTGTAGTTGCCCTGTAATATTCACCAACGGCAGCAATTGAATCACTTGCTCCCCCTTCACTCATCTTAACAGTGACCTCATCCATAAATGCTGCTTTTAATTGATTACGAGGCCTAAGTAATAGCTCGTAGTCTCCAGATATTTTATAACTGACATCATACATTCCATATTGGTCAAATAATTTGTCTGAATGCAAAGCACCTGGATGTGATACTGTCATGAATTTTTGAAACAATGGCCAGCTCCAGGTATAACCGGTTGTCCTGATCAGATTACCTTTCACATCCAGCATCTGGCGCCTTGAAGAAAGAAAAAGCAAATCATCAGGTTGGCTTGCTAAGAACGAATAATATTTTTCGAGGGCCCCAGGCATAAGCATGTCATCAGCACCCAAAAACATAATCCAATTTCCGGTAGCTAATGCCACTCCCTTGTTCCAGGCATCATAAATACCTTTGTCAGGTTCACTGATCCAGTTATCAATAGCAGAGTTATTATTCCTTATTATGTCAATAGTAGAGTCTGTAGAACCACCATCAACTATTATAAATTCGAAATCAGCATTTCCTTGCGTAAACAGACTATTAATCAATTCCTGGAGACAACTTTCAGCATTATACGTAGCTGTAATTATCGATATCTTGTTCATCTTCGGATTGGGTTAGTTCTTCTTCCTTTGTTTCATACCAATAAATAAATGTAGAGAAAGGGAATATTAAGAAGAAGGAGGTGTAAGTAATTGGCTCGGCAAAAAAGGTAAAACACATCATTGTGAAAAATAATATCCTTTGATATAGTTTACCATCGACCAATTTATTTTTAAAAAACAGAAAATATAATGCTAAAGAAGCAGGAATACCAAACCAGGTAAATACGCCCAGAAATCCATTAACATACCCCCCGGAAACTGTACCGATAATATCGATAATATCGCCTCCAAAAAGTGCAACCTCTATCTTTGTTACATATGGTTTGCTATAAAGGTAAGTGACATCATAAACTCCATGGCCAAAGAATGGCTTTTCTTTTATTAATTCGAAACCTATATATAAGTCTCTGTAACGTGCCAGGCCAGACAAGTTATCACCGCTAAGTTTGTCGGATATATTCTGCCACATAAAGAGCAGAACACTCGAAGATAGTGCTGTTAATACCAATAGTGTGACAACAAACCTCTTTCGCGTCCTAAAATTATAAAAAACGTACAGGATATAATTTAGCGCTAAACAGAAATACCCGGATGTAGAGAAAGTAGAAATAATCGTAATTGTAAGTATTAAAAGAAACGTATTTGACCTGTCCCTTTTAATGGAATAAAAGAGCAGCATGTTAAGCATGAGTTGCAATAAACCCGGCTCCCATACCAATCCATTATTACGTGCCAACCCAGCATATTCTCCTGAGACAAAAAAGAAATATAACAATGAAATGTATGGATACCCCTTCTCTGCTTTAACAAAAGCAAAAGGGATGATTAAATATAAGATATAACCTATTACAGCCTGGACAAATATGATATTCAATGCACCATAAAAATCATCCTTTAACTGATCCATCCCTTTTTCTTTATAGGACAGTAAGAAAATATAGGATTCTAATACAAGCCCCATTTGAAAGAGGTATATAGGAATTTCAAAACTGGGATTTACCATCTTACTAGCCGTGAGAAACGCGAATATTAGTCCCAGATTTCTTATATCAGACTTCTTAAGAAACTTAAACCCTTCTTTGGATAATAGGAGAATTACAAAAACAAGTATAGCACCCTGCTTTTCGAAAAAATTCACCCCGCAGCTCTGAATAATAATCAGAAAAACTGTTAATACACCTGGAGATAGTTTAATGGAAAATTCTTTAAAAAAGTCCTTTCTTATCATACAGTTTTTTCGTCAAAAAGATGAATAAAATCGTCGGCAAACTTACGTTGCACGGCCTGATAATCTATAGCTTCAGCAATAGTAGTGGACTTCAGTGTATCTTTAATTTTATCAGCCAGGTCAGCCGGGTTAAGCGGATCAAAGAAAATACAGTTTTCTTTGATCTGTTCACGGTGCAAAGGAATGTCTGATATAATAATTTTTTGATTTACTACTTTTGAGTCTTCTACTACGGTACTCCAACCTTCAAATAATGAGGGTTGTATAATGGCAACAGACTCGGCCATTAGCTTTAACTGTTCCTCCCTGTCTATAAAACCAAGGAAAAGCATATTATTAAGGTTATTTTCCTTAACATAACTTTTTAATTGCTCGGCATAATCCGGATATCTGTAGTCAAATTCCTTACCTGTAAAAACGATCTGAAAATCGGAACATAGTTCCTTTAACAAGGCGCTGGCTGCCAATACCGTTTTATGATTTTTATGTTTCCAAAATTGATTAGGAACGATAAAAAATGGTTTAGTGATACCAAATTTATTCAATAAAGCCGTTGCATTTATGGTTTTATAACTATCATTAATGAAACTTGCAAAATTCAAAACCTTTTTGGTATTGCGGTTTGAAGGAAAAAACCTATTATAGTCTTCCAGTGCATTCATGCTGCTAAACACAATATTGCTATTTCTCTTTAGCACATCATCATACATGGAAGTTCTTGCCCTTATTTCATATTTATCAAAAAACTCCGGATAATAATGTTCTTGAAAATCAGGTATCCAGTAATACGCATTACGCATATTACTGTCCATAATATCAGTAAACAATGGATATACATTTGCCTTTATATCGGAAGGTAGTTTAACCATAAATGGACGGTATCCATTTAACAAATAAAAGAATTTATTGACAGCTTTCTCGAAAAGACTAACGTGTAGCTTTACTACTTTAAAAGATAGATAAGGATAATTAATATCTTTTATTGCCTGAATGGGCGAATCCTTATCATGTAAAACCTGGATGGCAGGTTGTTGTGCATCATCCAGTAATTTCAATGATTTAATAATATTTAGAATATAATAAGTTCCCCCAGTCCAATTATCGCTATAACGAAAAATTAGATTTATACATTTTCTTTCAGCCATTTCACAGTATTCTTTAAACCATCTACAATATCAACCTTTGGCGCATAGCCAAAGCTTTTTAAAACATCTATATCAGCCTTCCAATTTAAAGGATCTCCCGGTTTTACTAAATTATTGAACTTTATTTTAATTTCAGGATTGATGGCATGACAAAAAACACCGGCAGCCTCGGCAATGGTGGTTTCAATTCCGGAACCTACATTGATAGCCTCGCCATTAAACAACCCACGGTCAACAACACACTTTATGGCTTCTAATAAATCCCGGATATAGATAAAATCACGAGTTTCTTCGCCCGTCCCAAATAACTCAACAGTTGATGAGCGCAAGCTCTTTTGGTAAATATCCCAAAATAGTTGTTTTCTTAGATACTCCCCATAAACAGAGAATAGCCTAAGATTGATCGTATGTAGGTTGTAGAGGTAATAGTATTCTTTACAAATCTGTTCTGCATACAATTTATGCCATCCGTATGGCGATAATGGTGTCAATGCCACATCTTCCTTTACAGGAATGTGAAGCGGATTGCCATAAACCGCAGCGGAAGACATATTTATAAATTTACATGCTGGATTATGTGTCCGTATAGCATCAAGCAGTTTTATCGTATTTACGACATTCAGTTCGAAGTCAAATATAGGTTGATTCAAAGAAACCGGAACGCTCCCATTGCCACTTGCATTAATACAAATATCAAACTGATGATCAACAAATATGTTCTCAAAATGAGTATTCTCTTTATTTAGTATAATATAATTATTCGACGTAGTGTCAGCCACTACATCTGCTCCCCACACTTCAGCTTCACTTTTGTAGAAGTGGTAAATATGTGAGCCTATAAAGCCTTTTGATCCTATAATTAATATTTTCATTTCTTTCTTAGCTCTAATGGAATTTCTTTAACAACTTTGGCCGGATTGCCGGCAACAATACTCCATGCAGGAACATCTTTGGTTACCACGCTACCTGCACCAATGATAGCCCCTTCGCCCACAGTTACACCTTTTAAAATGGTACAATTCATCCCAATCCAGGCATTTGCTCCAATCTTTATCGGTCTGGAATTTACAACATCCCAGTTTTTACTCGCTATGAAATCTTTCCCTGATCTATAATCCTCCAGTTGCCTGGTAATATCTTTTTCCCGCTCTTTATAATCAGTCGAATGAGAATCGTGATCGTAGATATAGCCTCCCCAGGCCATAAAAACATTATCGCCAATCTCTATCCTGGTTCTGCATATCAGTTGGCTGCTTCCTAAAAAAACATTATTACCGATTACAATCTCCCCCTGTCCTGATTCAAAGGTTATTTGGCAGCCCAAAATAGTATCATCACCCACCGTCACATAAATCCTATCATGTATAGGTTGATTTACGTTAAGTATGAAGGTATCAAACAGATGCGACCTGCCAATCTTAATGTAGTTTTTAAAACTATTAAATCTAGATTTTGCCTGGTATTTCCTGAACAATTTTATTAATGTGCCTATCATATTGAGTTCATGCTTTTAATACATTTTAGGGATTTAAAATGGACATACAATAGGGTGGGAACAATCAGTACAAATGATGCAGCAGGCACAGAACCTATACCAAGGTTGAGATAAAAGAAGTATTTAGCTAATGGTATGATCAATACTGCAGCAATAACAGAAAGCACAACCTGCCCTTTAAGCTCTTCAAATGCATTTAAAAATACCGCACCAACATAAGAAAAGAATTGAACGGAAGTTAGAAGTACAAATGGTATCAATTGTATAAGTTCGACATGAATTACACCTTTTGTCCAGTAGGTTACAAACAGCGGAACTAAAAAGGTAACCAGTACTGTTCCGAGGCTAAAAATAAAGGCAACCAATAATAGCTGTTTTTGAATCTTTAACAGTTTGGATTTGTCTTCCAGCGCTTTTGCATGCGAAATCTCCGCCCAAAAAACCGATATCACTACATTAAACACCGTCATCCCCATCAGGTATACTTTGTTTACTGTATCGAATTGGGCAACATCTCTTAATTGAAGATTATTATAAGTCATGATATTACCCAAGGAGAATAGCAATAATGATGAAACCTGCAATAAGAAAAAGTTGCCTCCAACCAGAAGGGATTTCTTAGAAGCAACAAAATTACTAAAACGCATCATCTCACTCCATTCAAATTTAACAGCGCGCAGAGAACTGAAGAAAATAAAAAAATTGACAATCACATAAAGCGAACTGTAGACAATAGCAATACGCTCAATGCTGCCTTGTATGATGTTGTGATTAAACAGCTCTATAATCAGCAGCCATACTACCGATTGCATCAACAACAGCGAATTGAAGAGGTTAAATTTCTTTAGTCCCTGAATTACAAAATGTCCCAGTGTAAAGGGAAAAGCAAGGATGACAGGAAGATAAATTGTAACAGCCAATAGTAAATGGCTATTAAAAGCATCAATAAATATTAACGCTCCTGCAAATACAAGCAGGATAACCAGTGTGGAGAGCAGGTAAAATTGAATTGTACCTGCGATTAACACGTTTAGCTGCTGTTCATCTTTATGTACAAGCGACTCAGTAACCTTGTTCTTTAAACTGTAGCCTGATCCAAAATCAAATAAATTTAACCACCCTACAAGTGCTGTTAAAGTAACCCATATGCCATAATTGTCTGTACCTAACGCATGAAGAAGTAATGGTACAGAAATAAAGGTAGCTACAGAAGAAGCTATTTTAAATATGATTGAACCAAAGATGGATCTTACTACTGCAATATTCATACTAAATCAACGCTTTGAGAAGACGTAACTGGGTTTTGATAGTTGCCCCATACGGATACCTGTTCGCCAGGATATAGTTAACAGCAGGAGTGAATCCTGCTGTTTTCCTTTTCTGTGCTAAACCACCCAGAAGGTTTCTGGCATAAACTTCATCTTTTATACTTTTAACATTAAGGTCCTTCCCTGCTGATGTATACTTTGCAGCGGCCTCTTTTAATATCTCATCCTGCCATCTGTCTATTTCTGCCAACCAGCTTTCTGACCCGAGGGTTAGTGTAGTGGAACTATTTGGCCAGATACGGTAACCTCCGATAACTTTTGAAATAAATGAGACAGTACCGTTCAACATACATTTTTGGATAAGCTTACTGTCGCCCGCTGTAATTTTAAAGGAAGTATCAAAGCAACCGTTCGAAACTACAAGATCTTTTTTAAAGATCATTCCGGGAAACCGAGCATCAACACCATATTTAAAAGTAGAGTAAGAAAAAGGCGGCTCAATATTAAAATTATCCGCTGGCTTCCATGTTGCCAGCACCTCATCGTGCTCATTAATTACATGATGTCCAAAAACAAGCAGATCAGACTGCTTGTTCGAAAGTAAATATTGGGAGATGGTATCAAATGAATCATCATAGTACAAATCATCATCAGATGGTATAGTAAACCATTCGGTTTTTACCAGGCTAATGCAGTTGTTCCAGTTTTCTAATGCCTCTAATAACCTGTCGGTCTTAAAAAAAGTAAATTCAGGGTATTTCAGTTTAAATTCTTCCGGCACACTCGATCCATTATCACTTACAACTACACGGATAGTCCGCGGGATTGTATCCAGTATCTTTTTCAGCATATCCAGCCTGTTGAAGGTGGGTATAACAACTGTTAATTGATCAATAACGATATCACTATTCATCATTAACTATTCAGGTATTCACGAATCACATCACGTATATAATCATAATGGCTTTCATTTAATCCCGGCCAAACACCTAACCAAAATGACTGGTTCATTATCGTATCAGTGTTTGTTAAATCTCCAGATACCCGGTGATTAATGTTTGCATAAGCGGGCTGACGAAGTAAATTACCTCCAAACAGCAATCTTGTACCTATTTTCTTTTCTTCTAGATGCTGTACTAACATATGTCTGTCTGCAGCATCACCTTCCCTCAATGTTAAAAGGAAACCGAACCATGACGGCTCGCTGTTTGCTGTAGCTTCAGGTAAAATAAAGATATCTTCAAATTCTTTCATACGCTCATATAAAGCATTGAAATTTTCCCTGCGGCGCTGAACGAAATGATCTAATTTTTTTAACTGAGAAACACCAAATGCAGCCTGCATATCACTAACCTTTAAGTTAAAGCCGATATGAGAGTAAGTATATTTGTGGTCATATCCATATGGTAATGTGCCCAACTGCTGTCCAAAACGACAACCACAGGTATTATCTTTGCCAGGCTCACAATAGCAATCACGTCCCCAGTCACGGAAACTTTCCGCTAATTTGGCTAATTCCGGATTGTTAACAATTACTGCTCCTCCCTCACCCATGGTAATGTGGTGGGCAGGATAAAATGAAAATGTAGATATATCACCGAAAGTACCGGTTTTCTTCCCGTTATACGTTGCGCCCAATGAATCACAATCATCTTCAACAACCCATAGGTTATATTTTTTAGCTACACGCATCACCTCATCCAAATCAAAGGGATTACCCAGTGAGTGAGCAATCATTATAGCTTTGGTTTTAGGGCTTACAGCAGCCTCAATCAGGTCAGCTTTTACATTGTGTGTTGCTATATCTACGTCTATAAATACAGGTATAGCACCAAATTGAATGAGAGGGTTTATGGTAGTTGGAAAGCCGGCTGCCACAGTGATCACCTCGTCACCCGGTTTAATTGCGCGCTCACCCAATTTCGGGGAAGTAAGGGCATAAAATGCTACGAGGTTAGCTGAAGATCCAGAATTAACAAGTAATGCTTTAGGAGCACCAAAATATGCAGCAAATTCCTGCTCAAATTCGTTGGCAAAACGACCGGCCGTTAACCAGCCATCCAAAGCCGCATCTACACCCATCAGGATGTCTTCTTCATCTAATACTTTACCCGTAACCGGTATATAATTTTGGCCGGGAATAATAATTTGAGTAGACTTCTCTTTAGCAATTTTGCGTAAACTTGCTTCAAGAGCACTTTCTGTAATGTTTTTTAACATGGGGGGATAATATTATTTTCAATAATTGTCACAGATAAATTAGGTGCCTTCCATCTCTATTGGCTGGGCAAAAGGCTCCATTTCAGTAATTGGCTTACCAAAAGCAATTTTTGGATAAGTATTTGTATGGGGATCAATCATTACTTGTAATAATTGAGGTTTGTTTATATTTTCATCTGTCCATAACCAGCTTACAGCAGCTGTTATATCATCAGGTGCTTCAATTGTTTTAGCTTCTATACCATAAGCAGTAGCAACCTTTGCAAAGTCAGGCGCATCATATCCCCAGTAAGTAGACTGATACCTGGATTCAAAATAGCTATCCTGAAACTGTCTGATCATACCAAGTGTCTTGTTATTTAGTACAATAATTTTTACCGGTAGTTTATTTCTAACTATGGTTTGCAGTTCCTGAATGTTGATTTGCATACATCCATCACCTACCAAAACCACTACAGGCTGCTTATCAAGTGCAATACTCGCGCCAATTCCTGCAGGAAGAGAAAATCCCATCGCACCCATTCCGCCTGATGTGAGGAAATGCTGGTCTTTTCCAATCTCTAAAGACTGCGCAGCCCACATTTGATGGCTTCCAACATCAGCAAGATATACTTTAGCAAGTTTACTTCCGCTGGATAGCTGGTGCATAAATATATTAGGATTGATACCCTTCGGATCCAATTCTTTAATATCTGGCCATTGCAGTTTCAATTCCTGAATTCTCTGCAGCCACTCGCTATCTGTAGTAAAGTGAATGGCTGCAGCAACTGGATTAGCAGCAGCAAAGAAATCGCGCAGATCAGCAATAATTCCAATGCAATTTTTAACCCTGTTATTTATTTCCCCTTCTTCACAGTCTATATGATAGATTTTACGGTTTTCGATAAACTTAGTATCCGCACCTGTCTGTCTGATATCAAGTCGGCTGCCCAATACGATCAGCAGATCACATTCGCCAAAAGCGATATTCGCCCACCTGTTACCATAACTGCCGATAAAACCAACACGAAGAGGATCGTCAAATGCTATCGTATCTAAACCTAGTAATGTTGTAATAACCGGAACACCAAGTTTATTGATCAGCTGATTAAAAGACTCCTGGCAATTAGCAGCTTTAATTCCACGTCCGGCAAGTATTAAAGGTTTTTTTGCAGCCTTAACAGCAGAAATAAGATCGTTCAATGTATCATCACCGATTGAAGAGACCTCACGCTGACTAGTTTGTATCCTGTCAGGACTAATCTGTGCCCGTTGAATATCCATTGGAATATCTATCAACACCGGACCTGGTCTCCCTTCCAAAGCAATCTTAAACGCTTCTTCAAAAATTCCGGGCAATAAATCTGCATCACTGACCTGAAAACAAGCTTTTGTAATTGGTTTGGCCATAGCAACAATATCCGTTTCCTGGAAGCCAAGCTGCCTGATATTCCTTTCCCCTTTTTGTTCATGACGGTTAACCTGGCCTGTTATAAATACTGCGGGGGTAGAGTCAAAAAAACAACTGCCAATTCCTGTGAGTAAATTAGTTGCACCAGGACCACTTGTAGCCAGTGCAATACCAGGTAAGCCGGTAATCCTGCCATAACCCTCTGCTGCAAAAGCTGCAGCCTGCTCATGGTGCATAGTGATAATGTTGATATCTGTAGTTTGATTAACAGAATCAAGTATATGCGTAATCATTCCGCCCGACAATTCAAAAATGCTTTTAATCCCTTTTTTCTGCAAAAAGTCAGCTATAAAATCTGATACCTTCATAGGTAGTTATTTTTTAATGTAATAGTTTAAGGTATCTTTCAAAGCTACGCTAAAATCCGTGAATTCTATTTCTCCAATATTTTTGGTAAGTTTCGAAATGTCCCCTTCCATATGCATAGACTGATTATTTCTGTAATCTAACGCGCCAAAATTTAAGCTGAAGGATGGATTTACCTGATCCCTGATGTTCTCCATTAAGGATCTTATTGACCTTACCTCATTTGAGGATACATTATATATTCCGTCTGCTATTTCGGATCTGAGTATTTTGTAAATAATCCCCGCAAAATCCTTAACGTAGATATAGGCATATTTTTGTTCCCCGGCTGTAACATCTTTCTGCCCGGCGCTCAACATGGTTTTAACCAATGAAGGGATCAACCAATTGTCATTCTCTTTTTCTCCGAATACTGAAAACAACCTCAGCCAAACCCAGTTAATATCGTTGCAGCTACAAAATGTCCGTAAAATCTCCAGACATGCCAGCTTAATACTGCCATAAGCGTTTAAAGCAACAGCCGGCTCATCTTCAGATATTTTTCCGCTAATACTACCATATTCTGCTTGTGAGCCTAAAAATAAAAACCGTTTTATGCCGGCTGATTTAGCAATAGATAACAGTTCAATCAGAAACTGTATGTTTTTACTTTGTTCATTCCAACTGTCCCTCTCTTCTGATTCAACACCTATCCATGCACAATGAATGACGGCGTCAAAAGATATAGAGGCCAGGTAATTCTTATATTCTCCATCAGCATCAATATCAATCCAGGTAATCTTATCTTTAAAGTCTTCGCACCGCCAAATATTGGCACCAAAGCGCTTTAAGCCAATAACTGCTATGTTATTGGCCAGCAGTTCTGCTGCAATATGAGAACCCAGAAACCCTGTGATACCGGTGATTAGAACTTTACCCATTGAGATAGTCGGTTATCTGCAAAGCAGTAAACTGATCGATATTAGTTTTGTTAACTGCAAATTCCCTGTACCAGCTCATAGTCATTTCCACAGTTGTGGCAGCATTCATTTTGGGACTCCATTTCAGCTCATCGATGGCTTTACTAATATCTAACTTCAGTAATCCTGCTTCATGGGGCTGGCCCTCTTGATTTTTAAAAGTGTAACTGCCGCTTCCCCAACAGCCAATGGCTAACTTCAACATCTCCTCAACAGATAATGCATCAGTAGCTAAGGGACCAAAATTGTAAGCCTGGCTAAAAGCCTGCGGGTCTGCGGATAAATGCATACCTAATAAAAGGTAGGCTACAACCGGTTCCAGGACGTGTTGCCATGGTCGTATAGACTGTGGATTACGTACTGAGACAGATATGTTCTGATTTAATGCTTTGGCAATGTCAGGTATTAAACGGTCTTTAGACCAGTCGCCACCGCCAATCACATTACCAGCCCGGCCTACTGCAATGCCTTTCTGATGTATGTTGTAATTTTTTATATTAAAAAAAGAGTTTCTATAAGAATCTATTACAAGCTCTGTACATGCTTTACTTGCACTATATGGATCATATCCCCCTAAACGGTCCGTCTCCCGGTAAGGATATGCCCATTCATTATTATGATAAACTTTATCAGTAGTTATCAATACAACTGTGCAGGGTTTATTTAATAGTCGTACTCCATCGAGTACATTTGCTGTTCCTATAGCATTCACTTCGAAGGTTTCTGAAGGTATGTCGTAGGATAAGCGCACCAATGGCTGTGCGGCCAGGTGAAATACAAAATCAGGTGCAAATTCAGTAATAGCGTTTTTTAGCGTTTCCCTATCTCTTAAATCTGCAATAACTGAATCACACAATAAATCACCATTGATTAGGTTGAAAAGATCATCTTCAGTTTTGGGGGCTAAGGCATAACCTTTAACTTCCGCACCGATCATACTTAATAGTTTAAGCATCCAGCTACCTTTAAAACCAGTATGTCCGGTTAAAAATACTTTTTTGCCGGCATAGGTTTTTTGTAAATGTTCAAACGAACCTACCAGATTTTCCATTCTGCTTTGTTTTGATCCCACATTTCATTCAGATCATGTTTATCCTTCAATGTATCCATAGGTCTCCAGAAACCATGATGCTTATAAGCTTTCATTTCTCCTGATGTAGCTATATCTTCCATAGGTGCTTTTTCCCAGATTGTAGAATCACCATCTTTAATAAAATCAAATATTCCTGGTTCACAAACCATATATCCGCCATTGATCCATGCGCCATCACCTCTTGGCTTCTCTAAAAATGAATGAACAGAAGAATCCGTACCTATGTCAAGTGCGCCAAACCTTCCAGAAGGCTGTACTGAAGTTACAGTACAAAGTTTTCCATGCGACTGGTGGAATTTCACAAGTTCTTCTACATTTATATTTGCAACACCATCTCCATAGGTGAGCATAAACGGTTCATTATTGATATATGGCTGTATACGCTTAATACGACCACCTGTCATAGAGTCATTACCAGTTTCAACTAAAGTAATTTTCCATGGTTCTGCCTGGGAATCATGTATTTTTATAGAGTTATCGGACAAATCGATGGTGACGTCTGATTTATGCAAAAAGTAATTTGCAAAGTATTCTTTAACTATATAACCTTTATAACCGAGACAAATCACAAAATCATTATAGCCATATGAAGAATATATCTTCATAATGTGCCATAGGATTGGCATACTTCCGATTTCAACCATCGGTTTCGGTTTTAAAACAGTTTCTTCTGATAACCGTGTACCTAAACCGCCTGCGAGGATAACAACTTTCATATTCTTTTTTCTACACTTCTAAATAAACATCTTCTGTTACCGGATGGCTGCAACATAACAAGTATTCACCTTCCAATAAATCTTCTCTTTCGTGGGTTAACCCTATCATTTTCACCTGTCCACGCCGCAATCTGGCCATACATGTATTACATGTGCCTGTTTGGCAGGAGTAAGGTAATTCGATGTTTGCATCAAGGGCAGACTCTAATATACTTTTCCCTTTTACAACCTCTAAGTCGTATTCCTGGGAGTTAAACGTAAGCTTTATGCTTTGTGTTTGGATATCTTTGAAATCTTCGGGATTCTTTACTAATTCAAAGTCTTCCGAATAGATATTTGACGGGCTCACTCCTTTTACAAACAAGCCTGTTTTTACTGATTCTTTTAAACCAGACGGTCCGCATATATAATGTGCGCTATTACTGATGTCTTGTGATTTATCAAGTATTTCGCTGATTTTTTCCTCATCTAGCCTGCCCTGTACGACATCAGGGTTATCATAGTTTATAACCGGCCTGGTATAAAAATGCCGTGCAATAAACCTTGCAGGATATTTTTCCTGCAGCTGACTGATCTGTGAAAGAAAAATTGTACTTTCAGAACTGCGGTTGCCATAAGCTAAATGTACATTTACTTCTGGGTAAGTGAAGAGTATATGTTTGCCAATAGAAATCAAAGGAGTGATACCACTTCCTACCCCCCATAAATATACACTTGAATATTCTTTATCCGCAGAATAGGTAAAATCTCCCATTGGAGATAGCACTTCTATACTGTCCCCTTCTTTTACTGCGTCATTAATATGATTAGACACCAGGCCATTTAGTACGCGTTTAACTGTAATTTCTAAATACTGATCTACACCAGGACAAGAGGAAAATGAATAAGGCCTCAAATATCTCCGGCCATTAATCCTAAAAATCAACGTTAAATACTGGCCGGCATCATATTTAATTTTTTTTAATCCGGGTTGTTTAAAACACAGCGTTACAGCATCATCTGTTTCCTTTTTAATAGCGGCAACTTTCAGTGTGTAATTCATAACTTGTGTTATAGATAGTATTGATATAAATTTACCATTATCCTCAATCAATACTGTTGAGGATAATGGTAAAATGGTAATTATTAGTTCTTCTTAAATTTATTCTTTAGTGTTTGAAAGAAATTCACGTCCTGAACTTCAGCATACGATCCATAACCATAGCCATATCCATAGCTCTTCGATTTAATATCATTTACTATGATGGTCAAATTAAGCATCTTATCAGTCTGATTAAGGTCCTCAACAATTTTAATGTGATCTTTAAGCGTTACACCCTGACGAACCATATAAATAGCAACATCGGCGTGCGCTGCCAGCAGTTGCGCATCGGTTACTACACCTATTGGAGGTGCATCCATAATGATATAATCAAACTGGCCTTTTAATTCATTAATTAACGCACTGGTACGTTCACTCATTAAAACCTCTGCAGGATTAGGAGGAATGGGACCTGAACTTACCAGAAATAAATTGCTGCTGATGTTAAGAGGTTTTATCAGATCTGCAACTTGTAAAGATTCGTCGATCGCATAGTTCGAAAACCCTTTGTTATTAGGCACGCCAAGCTTTGCAGACAGACCAGGTTTTCTTAAATCCATTTCCATCAATAACACCCTTTTGCCGGTGAGCGCAAGAATATTTCCAAGATTAATCGCCGTAAAGGATTTACCTTCACCCGAAACACTGGATGTAAAGAGAATGACATTTTGATCGGACCGCTTGAGATAGAAGGAAAGATTTGTTCTCAGTGCCCTGAACTGTTCTGCTATTGCCGATCGCCCATCACTGGCCACAACCATATTATCGGGAGAACTGTTATGTGTGATCTCACCAATTACAGGCACATCCGTTCTTTCAGTAATGTCTTCTTTTGTAGTAACCCTATTATTTAATAATTCAACTATAAAAAACCAGGCAAAGGGAAGCACAAGTGATATAAATAGTGCAATACCCATTATCTGACCCTTTTTAGGGTTGATCGGAACATTATTTGCCTTTGGCGGATCAATTGTTTTGGCAACAGACATATTTGATGCTTTTGAAATAGCAGTTTCTTCTGCCTTTTGCATCAAAAAAATGTACAATTCCTGTTTGATTTTTTGATTACGGGCTAACTTAAGATAGTTCTTCTCGATTTCGGGAACACCTTCTATTTTAGATTCTGCAGACTGCAACTGGCTCCTTAATTTATTACGTGTAAGTACAAAGGTATTTCTGGTACTTTGAATATTTGCTAATATACCTTTTCTTAAACCAGATATCTGACTATCGATATTCTCTATGAAAGGACTGGATTCCGTAACACTTAATAGCTGTTTATCACGCTCTATCAGCAAGGCATTATATTGCTCTACCAAACCAGAAAAAACCATATCCTGTGGTAACAGGGAAGTGGGAAACACGCGTTTATTTTTCGTTTCGTCTTTCAAATATGATTCGAGATCGTTCAATACAGAAACCTGGGTCTCGGCCTTAGCTAATTCACCCGTAAACTCTCCGGTATTTTGAACCAGTAACTTACTTTGTTCTGTCATATCGGCCAGCCTGTTGGTGGCTTTAAAGCTTTCAACCTTATTTTCTACATCTCCTAATTCGGACGCGATAACATTGATACGCTCCCTGATAAAAACATAGGTACTATCTGCAATTGCGTTTTTATCACCTAAATTAGTTTGAATGTATTTGGCGATGAGGTTACGTAAAATTTCCTCTCCCTTATCTGGTAATGGATATGTTAAACCAATATCCATAATACTCACCTGTCTGTTGGAAATACCTACAGTAAGCTGTTCCATCAAAGAAGATACCCGGTCATCTATGGAAGTAACTATAGCAAAATATGTACCCTCCACCTTAGTGCCGGGATTTTGGGTAAGCCTTAAGCTACCAACATCTTTAATACTAAATGTTTGGTTCCAGCTAATTTCTTTCTCTTCTTCCTTTGTCGTGATTTTTAGTTTATTCCCTCCAAGGGTTTCAATATTGATTTTTGTACTTGAGATTGTATCTGCACTTTTTACTAGAGTTAACTTAAAAGGCGCATTGTTTAATTCCCTACTGATGAAATTTGCTTTTCTTCCATAAATGATATTCAGCTGCATCTGTCTAACCAGCTGCTCCATCAAAAACCGGGTTTTTATAATCTCAACTTCGTTATCTACAGAATTTTTAGATCCAAGGAGTCCGCCAAGATCCATCAGTGCATCAGCCCCTCCGCCTAAACCGGCACCTTTATCTTCGTCATTAACGAGAAGTTTAGCGCTGATCTGATAGATGGGAGGAGTGTAACGTGTGTATAAAAAAGCAATAGTCAAACACGCAATAATACTTAAAAGGAACCATGCCCAGTTACTAAGCAGGCTATTAAGGATCTTCTTGAAATCGATAAATTCTTCTTCGGTACGTTTTTGTATCTTTTTTTCAGGCAGTTTGTTCATCGAGGTGATATAAAATTTAGTTTTATAAATTTGTAATTGCAAGAACAATTACTGAAAGTACAGAAGCAATTACGCTAATGGTTTGGATCTGCGCAGTATTTGAAGCAGAAACCTTTCTTTTGTTAGGTTCTACATATACCACATCATTTTGCTTCAGATAGTAAAAAGGGCTATTAAAGATTTCAGACGAATTCAGGTTTAAGCGAGCATATTCTTTTTTGCCGTTGTTATCGCGTACAATTAAAATATTATCACGTTTACCATAGATGGTTAAGTCACCAGCCAAACTGAGTGCATCCATAATAGTTACCTTTTCATTTGGCAAAGTGTAGGTTGAAGGCGCACTTACTTCCCCTAAAACACTTACTTTAAAATTTGCAAACCTTAATTGCACGTTAGGTTTTTGATAAAACGCACTTACTTTCTCGCGTACAAGCTCCCGCGCTTCGTAAGTGGTTAATCCTGCTACTTTTATTTTTCCAACAAGTGAAAGTTCAATGTCACCATTTTTATCAACCAGAAACCCAGTCACCT
>Ga0247809_1000409_pt1 | contig 20242 bp, 17 predicted proteins | sample UWRJL104311B1_FD_180951 | JGI IMG/M metagenome (GOLD analysis project Ga0247809, IMG submission 180951) | Plant litter microbial communities from Arlington Agricultural Research Station in Wisconsin, United States - UWRJ-L104-311B-1 | ecosystem: Environmental > Terrestrial > Plant litter >...
CGTTCGGTCGTCGCGGCAACGAAGGCCAAGACCAGCGGACCCAACCGCTTGGCCGGAAACAGACTAGGATTACTGAATTCTATGGCAACCCAGGTAATGCCGACCCGCGACGATTTCGCGGCGATGCTGAACGAAACGCTCGGCGACGCCGACAGCTTCGAGGGCCGCGTGGTGCATGGCACCGTGACCGGCATCGAGAACGACATGGCCGTCATCGACGTCGGTCTGAAGTCGGAAGGCCGCGTGCCGCTGCGCGAATTCGCAGCGCCGGGCCAGAAGGCTGACCTCAAGGTCGGCGACGAAGTCGAAGTCTATGTCGACCGCGTCGAGAACGTCCACGGCGAAGCGATGCTCAGCCGCGATCGCGCCCGTCGCGAGGCCGCATGGGACAAGCTGGAAACCGAATTCTCCAAGACGACCCGCGTCGAAGGCGTGATCTTCGGCCGCGTGAAGGGTGGCTTCACCGTCGACCTGAACGGCGCCGTCGCCTTCCTGCCCGGTTCGCAGGTCGATATCCGCCCCGTGCGCGATGTCACCCCGCTGATGGATATTCCCCAGCCGTTCCAGATCCTGAAGATGGACCGCAAGCGCGGCAACATCGTCGTGTCGCGTCGCGCAGTTCTCGAAGAGACGCGCGCAGAGCAGCGTTCGGGCCTGATCCTCAGCCTGGCCGAGGGCCAGATCATCGACGGCGTCGTCAAGAACATCACCGATTACGGTGCGTTCGTTGACCTTGGCGGTATCGATGGCCTGCTGCACGTCACCGATCTCAGCTACAAGCGCGTCGGTCACCCGAGCGAAGTCCTGAACATTGGCGACACCGTCAAGGTGCAGATCATCCGCATCAACAAGGACACCCAGCGCATCAGCCTCGGCATGAAGCAGCTGGAGAGCGATCCCTGGGATGGCGCGATGGTCAAGTACCCGGTCGGCGCGAAGCTCACCGGCCGCGTCACGAACATCACCGAATATGGTGCGTTCGTCGAGCTGGAAGCGGGCATCGAAGGCCTCGTCCACGTGTCGGAAATGTCCTGGACCAAGAAGAACGTCCATCCGGGCAAGATCGTGTCGACCTCGCAGGAAGTCGACGTCATGGTCCTCGAAGTCGATTCCGAGAAGCGTCGCATCTCGCTCGGCCTCAAGCAGGCTCAGGCCAATCCTTGGGAGGCGTTCGCTGCCGCTCATCCGATCGGTTCGACCGTCGAAGGCGAAGTCAAGAACGCGACCGAGTTCGGTCTGTTCATCGGCCTCGACAACGACGTCGACGGCATGGTCCACATGTCCGACATCGCATGGGGTGTTTCGGGCGAGGACGCGCTCAACCTGCATCGCAAGGGTGAGACCGTCGAGGCCGTCGTGCTCGACATCGACGCCGAGAAGGAGCGTATCTCGCTCGGCATGAAGCAGCTCGAGCGTGGCGGGCCATCGGCCGGCGGCATCGCAGCAGCAGGCGACAAGCTGAACAAGAATGCGATCGTTACCGTGACCGTTCTCGAAGTCCGCGACGCGGGTCTCGAAGTGCAGCAGGGCGACGATGGCGCGACCGGCTTCATCAAGCGCACGGATCTGGGTCGCGATCGCGACGAGCAGCGTCCGGAGCGTTTCCAGGTCGGCCAGAAGTTCGACGCGATGGTCACCGGCTTCGATCGTTCGAAGAAGCCGACCTTCTCGATCAAGGCCATGCAGATCTCGGAAGAGAAGCAGGCCGTCGCTCAGTATGGTTCGTCGGACTCCGGCGCGACTCTGGGCAACATCCTGGGCGAGGCTCTCAAGGCTCGTACGGACGCCGAGAAGAAGTAAGTGTTAAGAAAAGCCTAACGGCTTATCGATGAAAACGCCCGGCATGTCTCGAACATGTCGGGCTTTTTATTGTCAGATCCACTTTGGTTTTTGACTGTTCGGTAATAAGTGCTAATGCCTCGCAGGTTGACCTGTATCAATCTGTACGCGTTTTTTTAGATGGGCGGGGGCTCGAATGATCCGATCTGAACTGGTCCTTAAGATCGCCGAGGCGCATCCGGACCTACAGCCTAACGAAGTGGAGCTGATCGTCAGCACCTTCTTCGACGAGATATCCAAGCGACTGGCCGCCGATGGTCGAGTCGAACTGCGCGGTTTCGGTGCATTCTCCACGCGTGCGCGCGATGCGCGGACCGGCCGCAACCCGCGTACCGGCGAAGTCGTCGAGGTCGAGGCCAAGCGCGTGCCGTATTTCAAGCCGGGCAAGGAAATGCGCTCACGCCTGAACGTGTGAGCGGTACCACTGCGCGGGACCGTCGACAGTCGAAGAATATGCTGCCGGCCTGGCAAGATGGGTTGACGCTGCGCGCGACCTCGTCTTGTTGGGGGCGTGTGCGGACGTGGCGAAACCGGTAGACGCAGGAGACTTAAAATCTCCCTCCCTAGGAGTGCGGGTTCGAGTCCCGCCGTCCGCACCAACCCTGTCTATCTCACCGGACCTGCCTGACCGCTCAACGGTCGGCGTTGCTGGGTTGCCGGCAATCCAGCGTCGCGATGTTGAAGCCGGGAACGCCAATTGACAGCGTTCCGGCCTCTACCCCCTCGACGGCCAGCATCCCGGCGCGACGACCTGCCGACCAGCGCTGTTCGATCGTGGGCCCTGAAAAGTCGAGCGCCTTGCCGGCGACTTCATCGGCCTGCTCGGTATAGGCGAGTCGGACCAGCGACAGCGCGAAGTCCTCGCGGCCGGCGTGCGCGGCTTGCCACCGTTCGATCGTGCGGCGCGATTGCGCAGCGAAGATCAGGTCCTGCATGCGGCTCGTCGCCTCGCCCAATGTCGTCGGGCGCGGACCGTGGAGCGGCAAGAGGTCGACCGCGATGCAGAGTGTCGGTCGCTTTGGCGGATCGCTAAGGACAGGGTCGAGCGGCAGGTTTGCGGACAGGCCGCCGTCGACCAGCCAGCGGCCGTCGATCTCGACCGGCGGGAAGGCAACCGGCAGCGCGGCGCTGGCACGGATATGATCGGGTCCGATCTGCATCGCGGCACTGTCGAAGACGACGTCGCCGCCAGTTTCGAGGTCGACCGCGGTGGCGGTGTAGCGGCACGGGCCGTCATTGAGGCGATCGAAGTCGACCAGCGTTTCCAGCGTCGTGACGAGCTGGCTGGTTTCGAAAATCGACGGTTGGTTGTCGGTCCACGGCGTCAAGGCGGAGAGCATGGGGCCGAAAATGCCGGGGCGACCGAGCGTTGCGGACCAGCCGACTGCGTTGGTGCGGCGGTTGGTTTCGAGGGCACTCAACCACGGAAGCGGCGGGGCGCCGAACGGTGCGGGTCGCCAGAACGTTCGCAGCGTCTCGATCCGGCGATCGGGTGCGGAACCAGCGATGAGGGCACCGTTGATCGCGCCGATCGAGGCGCCGATGATCCAGTCCGGTTGGAGACCGTGCTCATGCAGCGCTTCGTAGACACCCGCTTCGAACGCGCCGAGCGCATTGCCGCCGCTGAGGACGAGCACGACGTCGAATTCGCGCGCGGCCCCTGCCCATTCGGCGTCCGGTGTCACCGGCTGGTATCCTTCGGCCGGCTCAGGGCAACCGCGATCCCGGCTCCGACGACACCGAGCACCAAGATGGCGGGGTGGAGTTTCTGGGCCTGTAACATTGTGCTCGATTTGCGCGCGTGGACGTCCTGGCTTCCGCGCAATGCATCGACGCGCGGCTCATAGAGGTTGTCGCGGCGTGTCGGGTCGCCGGGATCTTGCGGCTTCTGCTGCGCGACGGTGCCGACCAGTTCCATGATCTTGTCGCTCAACCGTGGCGCGGCGCGCGATAGGAGCGAGGACAGCAGTCCCCCGCCCCCGGCATACAGCGTGCGCCGCGGGGTCTCGCAGGCGAACAGCACCGCGTCGGCGACGACCGACGGTGCGTAGAGCGGCGGCGGCAGGCGCGGTGGCTGGTCCATGAAGTTGCGCGCATGCTCGGGGAACGGCGTGTCGATCGCGCCCGGCTTGATGAGGGTGACGGAAATGTTGGCCCCCTCCTGCTCCAGTTCCATCCGCAGCGTATCGGTCAGCGCCTGCACCGCATGCTTGGTCGCGCAATACGGCCCCTGCTCGACGATCGCGCGGTCGCTGAGGATCGACCCGACGTTGATGATGGCCCCACCACGCGCGCGCAGATGTCGCGCGGCAACGAGCGAGCCGTGCAGCACGCCGAAGTAATTGACGTCGAACACCCGACGGTGATCGGCGACCGGGACCTGCTCGAGCGTGCCGTAGGTTCCTGTGCCGGCATTGTTGACCCAGCTGTCGAACCCGCCGAACGCTTCGATCGCGACGGCGGCGACACGCTCGACCGCGGCCATGTCGCTGACGTCGGCAACGCAGATCGCGATACGTCCGCCGTCGACCGACAGGCGATCGCGGAGTGCCTCCAGCGCCGCTTCGTTCCGCGCGGTCGCGACGACGGCGGCGCCGCGTTTCACGGCCTCTTCGACGATCGCGAGACCGTTGCCGCTGGTTGCGCCGGTGACGACGATGATCTGGTCGCGGAGGGGTTTCAGGGGGATGCCCATGTCGATCAGCGTCCCAGCGGCGAGGTTGCGTAGTCGGCGAGCAAGGCCGCCACGTCGTCGTAGATCGCGATCGCGCCTGCCGACTGGAGTTGCTCGTCCTTGAACTTGCCCGATCGGACCGCGACCGCGGCGATCCCGCATTTGGCCGCGGCCTCGATGTCGTAGGGCGTGTCGCCGACGACGATCACCTCGGTGGGATCGATGTTCGGCAGCTTCTTGAGCGCGGTCGCGAAGATGTCGGGCGCGGGCTTGGTCTTCTCGACGTCATCGCTGCTCGTCGTCGCGGCGATCAGGTCGCGTGCGTCGAGCAGGTCTATGTAGTGGTCGAGTTCTGCCTCGGAGGCGGAAGAGGCCAATACGACCTGCTGCCCGAGACCATGTGCGTGGGCCAGCAGGTCGTGCGCCTGCGCGAACGGCTTGGCGGTCTCCAGGTATTTTGCCTTGAAGATCGCGCCGTGCGTGTCGCCGAGCTTTTCCTGCTGATCCTCGTCCGCGTCGGGCAGCAGAGTCGGCACGAGCATGTCGGTACCCTTGCCGATCTGGTCGTGGATCACTTGGCGGTCGAACGACGCGCCGACGGTCGCGAACGCCTCCTCCCAGGCGAGGACGTGCACGTCGTTGGTGTCGACCAGCGTACCATCGATATCGAAGAGAATGGCTTTGATCTGCATGAGGTAATCCCGGATCTGAAATCGTGCACCCGCCCGTCGCAACGCCGCAGCGCCGTGCGAGGCATGGCGGGCGAACGGCGTCGGCAGACTGCGATAGCGTCCTAACGGTCCACACTTCGAATTGGCCCCGGCGTCCGCAAACTTGGTAGGGCGATCGCCGTTGCGCAGAGGAAGCCGCAGCATCAATGTCGCAACCGCAACGATGTCGCAGAGCGATCGAGCTCGACAAGTCCTTACGATCTATGGACTTTCATTGTGGTATCTCGATTTAGTTTAAGTTCATCGATATTGATCACAATCAACATGAAATTTTAACTGCGGGTATTGGCGTGATGCAGGAACGATGACGCCACTTTGATCGCTATACTCCCCGGGATACGTTCACGCTGACGGCGACGACGTGGAAACGTCGCGGCCGAGACTTCGTGGCGACAGTGCATATTGTTGATGATGATCAGGCGGCGTTTGCGCCATTGCCGAGTCATGTCTGACGCGATGTCGTGTCGTGCGTGAGCACTAGGCTGCAATTCTATGACGGAGATCTTCTGATGCGCGCACTTGTTTGGCATGGAAAAGGCGATGTTCGGGTCGATACTGTTGCAGATCCCGAGATCAAGCATCCGCGCGATGCGATCATCAAGGTTACGGCCTGCGCGATCTGCGGGTCCGATCTTCACCTGCTCGATGGCTACCAGCCGACGATGCAGGCGGGCGACATCCTCGGTCATGAGAACATGGGCGTCGTCGTCGCACTCGGCTCCGAAGTCACCAATCTGAAGATCGGCGACCGCGTCGTGGTGCCGTTCACGATCAGCTGCGGCGACTGCTTCTTCTGTCGCAAGGGGCTATTCTCGGCGTGCGAGCGGACCAATCCGAACGCGGAGATGGCGATTAAGGCGATGGGCCATTCGCCCGCCGGCCTGTTCGGGTTCAGCCACATGCTGGGCGGTTATTGCGGTGGCCAGGCCGAGTATCTGCGCGTGCCGATGGCCGATATCGGTCCGATCAAGGTTCCCGACAGCGTCACCGACGAACAGGCGCTGTTCCTCTCCGACATCTTCCCGACCGGCTACATGGCCGCGGAGAATGCGCAGATCGAGCCGGGCGATACCGTGGCGATCTGGGGTTGCGGTCCGGTCGGCCAGTTCGCGATCCGCTCCGCGCTGATGCTGGGCGCGGGCCGCGTGATCGCGATCGACGAGGTACCCGAGCGCCTCGCGATGGCCGAGGCCGGTGGTGCCGAGACGATCAACTTCGCCGAGGTCGACAGCGTTTATGACGAGCTCCAGTTCCGCACCAAGGGCCGTGGCCCCGACAGCTGCATCGACGCGGTCGGTGCCGAGGCTTCGGGTCATGGCGCGATGGATGCGGTGATCGACAAGGTGAAGGCGGCGACCTTCCTCGCCACCGACCGCGTCCACGTGTTGCGCGAGGCGATCATGAGCTGCCGGATGGGCGGCACGGTGTCGATCCCCGGCGTCTATGTCGGGATGGGCGACAAGATCCCGATCGGCGCGATGATGAACAAGGGGCTGACGATCAAGACCGGCCAGACGCACGTCCAGGCCTATACCAAGCCGCTGCTCGCACGGATCGAGGCGGGCGACATCGATCCGAGCTTCGTCGTGACGCACCCGGCCAGCCTCGAGGACGCGCCCGAGATGTACCAGAAGTTCCGCGACAAGCAGGACGGCGTCATCAAGGTCGTGCTGCGGCCGTAACCCCTCCCCGGCCCGCTCCGCTCCTGACGAGCGGATCGGGTCGATTTGTTTTGACCCGCTACATTCAGAAGGACGTACCGATGAGTGACAAGGTTCATACCCCCGTTTCCGGCAATCCCGCCAGCAAGGGCGCACCGGACGGCGTCTCGGACTCGCCCCGCGGCAACGATGACGTCCACGGCCGCAGCGAAGGCGGCGAAAGTGGCGGCGGGTCCTATCCCAACCCGCATGCCGGCAAGACCGAGACGAACACCGGTTTCATGGCGCATGGCGGCCAGACCGACATCGCCTATCACGGCGGCGGCCAGGCCGGCGAAGACGGCGGCACTGCCGGAAACGGTGTCGCAGGCTCGGACGGCGGTGACCGTACGACCATCGCCGCCGACCCGGATGCCGACCGCGAACCCCATGCGATCGCCGCCGAAGGTAGGACGATCGAAGTGGTCGAGACATCGGGCATCGCCGAGGCCGAGGCCAACGGCAAGATAGGTACCGATGCCGACTATGAGGACGAGCAGAAGCAGCCCGGCGCCGGCTGAGGTCGCCGCGCTTCGATCCGCATTTCCCAAGTTTCAAAACCAGTCGCCGCGCATTCCGCCGGTGAGCCCATAAGGATGATCCCATGTCTGCACCCGAAGATCTCCAGGAAATCTACACCGACGAATTGAAGGACCTGTGGTCCGCGAACGACCAGATGAAGAAGGTCCTGAAGAAGATCACGTCGAAGGCGAGCGACGCGTCGCTGAAGGAGATGCTGACCAAGTCGCAGGCGGATATCGAGACGCATACCGACCTGCTCAAGGACCTGATCGCGTCGAACGACGAGAAGGTCTCGAAGGAACATTGCAAGGGCATGGAAGGCCTCGTCGCCGAAGCCACCAAGCATTTGCTCGAGGAAGGGCCGGAGAAGGGTCCGCTGCTCGATGTGATGATCATCGCACAGTATCAGCGGATGACGCATTACGGGATCGCCGGGTTCGGCACGGCGACGGCGTACGCCAAGGCGCTGGGTCTCAAGGACGACCACAAGAAACTGAGTGCCGCCACCAAGGACATCTACGGTGGCGACGAATATATGACGAAGCTCGCCGAAACGACCGTCAACATCGACGCCGAAGACGAAGACGAATGACGTCGAATGCCCGCCGGCATGCAGTCGGCGGGCATCCGCATCCCATACGGTGCCGGACGGAAGAGACGAGATCCATGACGACCTATCCGCTGAGTGAGCCAGCCACGATCTACCGAACCGACAAATCGGGTGGAGAGCGGAAAAGCGTTGCGCGCGGGTCTTTGGCCGACTGTGCCGACATCCTCGCCGATTGGTCGTCGGAGGATCGCGCGACGGTCGTGATCGAGGTGGACGACATGACCCTGCGCTATGGATCGGACGAGATCGAGGAGCTTCTTCAGTTCCTGCGCGAGAAAGACGCCGATCGGAAATCTTCCGCCGGATGACGCGTTTTGCGGCGATGCAGTCGTGTTGGCCTCGGTGGACCGACCAGGTCTATGCGTGCGCGTCAGGCGGGAATGGATCGCTGCACGTGATCCGGCCCGGCGCATCGACGCGACCGGATACGCGACGCCGAAAATGGGGCGCCGTCACCGTGGATACCGTGACGTCGTACCAGCCGAAAGTGTCGCGGAGAGGCCAGCGATAGCGTGTTTCGGCTAATGGTATCACCTTGGGCGGCATGCCGATCGCCGCAACGCTCGCCACCAGACCATGATCGCGCTGGCTGCCAGGCAGTCGCAGAACGAGATCGTCCGCGATGGTGATCCACTGCATCCGGTACAGGTGTGCTGGATCGTTTCCGCTGCCGGCGAAATGGCGGTGGAAGCCGTTCGGGCCGAGCACCCACAGATCGTAAAGGCCCGCGTCGTCGAACGGCCAACGCCCGTCCAACGCGTGTCCGGGCTCGACGGTGAAGCGGCGCGGCGCTTGGGCCAGGGCGGTGCGGTCGTAGACGTGGAACACCGCCGCCTGCGTCCCCTCCGTTTGAAAGCGTAGATGGAGCGCGCGATCGGCGATCCTCTCGCTGACGGCCAAGACATAGGGCAGCGGACGAGCGCGGCGGATGCCGGGTTCCTGCCATGGGTGCAGCGACCCGGCTGGCGCTTGGGGGCTTATCTGCTTGGGGATCGCCGCGGCCCGGATGGCATCGGGCCGTGGATCGGGCATCGCGGCGAACGGCGCAGGGTCGGCCGCGGTGAAGTCGAACGCGGAAGTCAGGTCGCCGCAGACCGCGCGGCGCCAGGGCGCGATGTTGGGTTCGTGGAAGTCGAACCGGCGTTCGAGGAAGCGGATTACCGAGGTGTGATCGAACACCTGCGAGTTGACCCACCCGCCCCGGCTCCACGGCGAGACGACGTACATCGGCACGCGCGGTCCCAAGCCATACGCCCGGCCGCGATAGGCGGGGAGATCGAGCGCGGCATCGCTTTTGCTCGGGTGGAGGTGATAGCTGCCATCGAGATCGACCGTCGATCCGCCGAGCAGCGTGCCGTCGGCGGCGTGCGAGGGTGGCGCCGGCGGCGGGACGTGATCGAAGAAGCCGTCATTCTCGTCGAACATCACGAGCAGCACGGTTCGCGCCCAGACCTTGGGGTCGGCGGTCAGCGCGTCGAGCACGTCGGCGGTATAGGCAGCGCCTTGCGCCGGGCTCGATGGGCCGGGATGTTCGGAGCCTTTCGCGGTGGCGATGACGTACGACACTTGCGGCAGTCGCCCGGCGAGAACGTCGGTGCGCAACACGTCTAGCCCGCGGGTCGTCAGCGCGCGCTCTCGTAATGCAGGATCCCCATCACCGCGGTGCGCGTCCCGGAACGCGGCGAAGCCGACCAGTGGGTTGTCGGTGAAATTGTCGGCCATGTCCTGGTAGATGCGCCAGTCGACACCCTTCGCCTGCAACCGCTCGACCACCGTCGTCCAGCGATACGGATCGGCAGCGCCGCCGTCTGCGGGGAAACTGTCGTGCGAATTGCCGATCGCAGGACCGCCCAGCGTGCCGCCGGGATCGTTGGTGCCGCTCCACAGGAACAGGCGGTTGGTGTTGGTCCCGGTCTGGACCGAGCAATGATACGCGTCGCAGACGGTGAACGCCTCCGCGAGCGCGAACTGGAACGGGATGTCCTCGCGTCGATAATGCCCCATCGCGCGCTGGCTCTTGGCTTCGGGCCAGTGCGCCATCCGACCGTCGTCCCAGCCGCGTTGCGCATCGGGCCAGCTATGCGGCGTGCCCTCCATCCGCATCAGGTCGAAATTCGTCCGCGTGGCGAGGTGGAACGGCAGGACCGTGCGCGCGCCGCCGGGGGCGGTTCGATCGCCCTGGTACCAGACCGGCGCCGGCTTCGTCGCATCGGCCGCCGACGGGACCGGTATCGGCAACCGGTCCGCAAACCCGCGGACGCCGCGCAGCGACCCGAAATAATGATCGAAGCCGCGATTCTCCTGCATCAGGATGACGACGTGCTCGACATCCATGATCGAGCTCGTCTTCACGTCGGGTGCGATCGCCGCCGCCCGCGCGATCGCCGCGGGAAACGCGGACAGCGTCGCACCGGACAAGCCGGCGGCGAGCAGCGTGCGACGAGAAACTTCTGTCATGGCCACGATCCGAATGATGAACGCGCACGATCCGCAAATGCGCGGGATCGCACAAGGTACTGTGCGCCTGCTCCGTATGCCCGATGCGTTTCATGCGCGTGACACGAGGCGTCGCGCGGGGCGGAGCGTACGTACCGATGATGGGCGCGACGGTCGCATCGCTCCGGTTGAGCCTGTAGACCCGCTGCCATATGCTGCGGTCGCCGTGCCGGGCGACCCCGGCATTTCGCTCGATCGATCCGGCGATTGCCACGTACGATCCCTCGATCGCGTCTTGGGTCTTACCGCGGCGACGATCGACGACGACATGACCGTTCAGCCGAACGCGACGCCAACAACGGAGACGATTATGACCACCGCCTATGACACCAAGCTCGGGCTCTACATCGCCGGCGAATGGCTGAGCGGCGACGGTCGCGAGACTCGCGACGTGCTGAACCCGGCGACCGGTGCGGGACAGGCGGCACTGCCGCTTGCCAATGCCGCCGACCTCGATCGGGCGCTGGAAGCGACGCAGCGCGGCTTTATCGCATGGCGTGCGACCCCGCCGGAAAAGCGTGCCGCGATCCTGGTCCGGACCGCGCAACTGCTGCGCGAGCGCGGCGATCACATCGCGCGTATCGCAACGCTCGAGCAGGGCAAGATCCAGGCCGAGGCGAAGGGTGAAGTCGCGTTTGCCGCCGCGCTGCTCGATTTCCATGCCGCCGAGGGCCTGCGCGTCTATGGCCGTGTGCTGCCCCGCCCATCGGGCACGCGCAGCCTGGTCTTGCACCAGCCGGTCGGCCCGGTGGCGGCGTTCTGCGCATGGAACTTCCCGATCATGAACGTCGTGCGGAAGATCGCGCCGGCGGTCGCGGCCGGCTGTTCGATCATCATCAAGCCATCCGAGGAAACCGCGGGTAGCGCGGTCGAGGTCATGCGCTGTTTCCAGGACGCGGGGTTGCCCGGTGACGTCGCGCAGTGCGTGTTCGGCGTGCCGGACATGGTGTCGCGCCACCTGCTCGCCTCGCCGATCACGCGGAAACTGAGCTTCACGGGGTCGGTGCCGGTCGGCAAGGCGCTGATGAAGCTGGCCGCCGATACGATGATGCGGACGACGATGGAACTGGGCGGGCACGGCCCGGTGCTGGTGTTCGACGATTGCGACCTGGAGAAGACGCTCGATACGCTGGTCGCGCACAAGTTTCGCAACGCCGGGCAGGTCTGCGTCGCGCCGACGCGCTTCCACGTGCAGGATGGCATCTACGACCGGTTTGCCGCCGGTTTTGCCGAGCGGACGCGCGCGCTGAAGATCGGCGATGGCATGGATGCGGCGAGCCAGATGGGCCCGATGGCCAACGCCCGCCGTCCCGATGCGATCGCCGAGCTGGTCGGCGACGCGACCGGGCATGGCGCCAAGCTGCTCGCGGGTGGCGACTATGGCGGTCAGGGCGGGTTCTTCTTCCAGCCGACCGTGCTGGCCGACGTCCCCCTGTCGGCGCGCGCGATGAACGAGGAGCCGTTCGGACCGGTCGCCTTGCTCAGCCGGTTCGCGACGGACGTGGACGCGGTGACCGAAGCCAACCGCCTGCCGTTCGGTCTGGCGGCGTATTGCTTCACCGAGAATGGCCGTCGCCAGAACATGCTCGGCGACGCGATCGAGGCGGGAATGATCGCGATCAATAATGTCCGGCTGAGCTATCCCGACAGCCCGTTCGGCGGCGTGAAGGAGAGCGGGCATGGTTCCGAGGACGGTCCAGAGGGCATTGCCGCGCACTTGGTCACGAAGGCCGTGCATATCAGCTGACCGGGCGGTGCAAGGCCTTCCGCAGACGGTCGGCCTTGCACGCCGTCGCACGGGATATCGGGGCACGCTACCCGTCCGCACGACCAAGGCTATCCGTTGTCGGCACCGTCTACCGTTCAGGTTCGGCGCGCTAATCAGGGCGCGGCTTACGGTGACGGAGATGTGACGATGATGACGATCAGGGGAAGCATGCTGGTGTCGATGCTTGGGCTGGCGTGCCTCGGAGCCTGCGCCTCGCCCGGCACGAACGACCGGGCGAGGACGGGACTATGCCGCCCCGATGCCGCCGCGGCACTCGTCGGACAGACCGCGCCTGACGACACGGATATCCTTCGCCGAACGGGAAGCGCCGTGGTCCGTCGGCTCGCGCCGGGCGATCCGATGACGCGCGATTACCGGCAGGAGCGTGTGACCGTCATCGTCGCGGACGGCCGGGTGGTCTCCGCGTCCTGTGGTTGAGCGTGGAGCCTGGCTGCGGGCGGCAATCCTGGCATTGGCCGGGACGTTCATCACTGGCTGCACGGCGCATGTCCCGGTCGAAGGTGCGATAGCGCTCGGGCAGACCGCGTTCGTCGACGGACCGAAAGTGCGCGCGGACCGGGTCATCGAAGACAGTCGCTGCCCGGTTGATGCGCAATGCGTCTGGGCGGGGCGGCTCGTGGTGCGCGCGACCGTCATGGGCGGCGGCTGGTCCAGGCAGATCGATCTGACGCTCGGCATGCCCGTCAACGTCGCGGACGGCGCGTTGACCCTGGTCGCGGCCAGCCCGGCGCAGCGGGTGGATGCTCGTCCCGCAAAGGACAGCGCCTATCGCTTCACCTTCGCATTTCGAGGCGGCCGGTAACGTTGCGAGGCGTTTATCGGGTGGCGCGCGGTGCCCTCTGCGTTGCCCCGCGGGACGTCCGGGCCTACACAGTCGACGATGCTGACGTCGACGATCCACCAGATTCTTGTGCTGCGATCGGATTCAGGCGATCGACCCGGTTTGCGACCGGTCGCTGAACGCAGACGACGCTTGCGGCTTACGGCAAGCATCGCGCTATTCGCCGGGTGCGCGGCGCTCGCCGCGTGCGATCGGCGGCCGGATACCGGCGCGGTGGTCGTCAGTGCGATCGGCGGGGTCCCGCATGTCGCCGATGCAAGCCGGGTCGCGCTCGATACCCCTGCCCGCCTGCTGATGGATTCGACCGCGCAGGGGCTGGTGCGGTTCGATGCCGCGGGACAGATCGAGCCGGGGATCGCCGAGCGCTGGATCGTGATCGATGGCGGGATGAGCTACATCTTCCGCCTGCGCGAAGGCGACTGGGGCGATGGTACGCCGGTGACTGCCGAACAGGTGGTGACGATGCTAAGGCGACAGATCGGCGGCCCCGATACCGCACGAGCGGCATCGGGCGCACGCAATCCGCTCGCACCGTTCCTGACCGCGATCGACGAGATCGTCGTGATGACGCCGCAGGTGATCGAGGTGCGGCTGTCACGGCCCCGCCCCGACCTGCTGAAGCTGTTCGCACAACCCGAACTCGCGCTGCTGCGGCTGCGCCCGACCGGCGGGACCGGACCGTTCCGCGTGGCGCATCGCGGTCGTGCGCCGCTGCTACGGCCAGCGTTCGATCCGGGTCAGGCCGATCCCGACGACCAGCGCGAGGCAAAGCCACAGGAGGACGTCCGGCTGATCGGCGAGCGTGCGGCGCGCGCGATCGCGCGGTTCGCCAATCGCGACTCCGATCTCGTGATCGGGGGCAGCTTCGTCGACTGGCCCTTGCTGGCGGTGACCAGTATCGCGCCGGCGAACATCCGCGTCGATCCGGCGGTGGGGCTGTTCGGACTGGCGATCGTCCGGCGCGACGGGTTCCTGGCCGATGCCGTCAACCGCGCCGCCGTGTCGCAAGCGATCGATCGGTCGGCGGTGACGGGGGCGGTCGCGCCGAACTGGGACCCGGCAGATCGCATCCTGCCCGATATCCTCGACTCCGCCTCGCTGCCACAGGTGCCGGCATGGACGCTGTTGACGCAGGACGAGCGTCGCGCCGCCGCGCGCCAGCGGGTCGCGAGCTGGAAGCAGCAGAGTCCGGGTCCGATCCAGCTGCGGGTCGCGCTGCCCACCGGGCCGGGGGCGACATTGCTATATGCGCAGGTCGCGGCGTCGCTGATGGCGATCGGGATCGTCCCCCGGCGAGTCGGGATCGACGACGCGGCCGAGCTGAAGCTGGTCGATGCGGTCGCGCCCTATGACAGCGCGCGTTGGTATCTCGCGGCGGCGTGCGTCGCGTGCGGCGATGCGGCGCGGACGGCGCTGGAGGCAGCACGCGAGGCGCCGACGCTGGCCGAACGCGGCGCCAGGATCGCCGCCGCCGATGCCGCGATGAACGAGGACGTGGCGTTCATCCCGCTGGCGCGGCCGCTGCGATGGTCGCTGGTCTCCCCACGCCTCAGCCAATGGCAGGCGAACACCCGGGCGTGGCACCCGTTGAACCGGTTGCGCGCCGATACCAACTAGGGTCGATGAACCCGCGCACCACCCGCATCGCCCCCGGCGAGATCTTCCAGACGCTGCCGCTCGGCAAGGACGCGCTGTCGGTGCGCCGCCGCGTTGAGGCGATGGAGCGCGTGATGGAGGGGTTGTTCGTCATCCCCGGCACCAACCGCAAGGTCGGCATGGACGTCGTGCTGGACCTGATCCCGTTCGCAGGCAGCACGATCGCGGCGGCGGTCGGCGCCTGGATGGCCTGGGAAGCGCGCAACATCGGCATGTCGAAGATCCAGATGGCGCGGATGTTCGGCAATGTCGGGCTCGACTGGGCGTTCGGGATGATCCCGTTCGTTGGCGCGATCCCCGACTTCTTCTTCCGCTCGAACACGCGCAACTTGCGGATTATCAAGCGCCATCTCGACAAGCATTATCCTTCGACGACGACGCTTCAGGGGTAGCTCACCACCCACCGTCATTCCCGCGAAGGCGGGAACCCATACTGGCGGGCTTTGCGAGAAATTTCCGATGTCAGCCAATATGGATCCCCGCCTGCGCGGGGATGACTCAACGACGGACGAGTTAGAGTAGCCGTTACGGCCCGACGTCGGCATCGCGTGCCGCCGGCTTGTAGCTCGCACTCGTCCCAAGCCCCAGCGCGACCGCGACGCGGTCGTTCCAGCCATAGGGATCGGCACGGATGACGGGCTCGCCTGCGTCGTCGAACAGCACGGTCTGGTACAACAGCCGCACCGGTATTTCCTTCGGCAGTTTGACGAACGTCTCCTTGCCGGTCGCGCGGGCGGCATGCCACTGATCGGTCACGCCCTCGTCCTTCGCGAGCAGCTCGGCGAACCCGAGCGCATCCTCGACGCGGACGCAGCCATGGCTACGCTGGCGCTGGATCTCGGCGAACAGCTGTTTCGCGGGCGTATCATGCAGATAGATCGCGTGCTCATTGGACATGTCGAACTTGACGAGGCCCAGCGAGTTCTTCGGCCCCGACTGCTGGACCAGCCAGCCGTTCTTCCACGCCAGGTTGTTGGCGCGCAGATACCCGGCGCCCTTGCCCGCCATCTCCTTCTTCTCGACCGAGCGCGGCACCGTCCAGGTCGGATTGGCGACGAGGCGGAAGATCGGCGACCCGAGTTGCGGCGTTTCCTTGTCGGGTTCGCCGACCACCACCTTGCGGCTGTCGACCAGCTTGCCATCGCGCCAATAGCTCAACCGTGCCGCCGCGAGATTGACGTCGATCCGCGTGGTGGGCGCATTACGATCGAGCCAGCGGAGCCGCTCCATGTTGACCGCGATCGCGCGCGCGCGGTCCGCGTCGGACAAATTGAGGATGCCGAGCGCCGCGCTGCCGATCATGCCGTCCGGCTTGATCCCGTAATCCGCCTGCATCTTCTTGATCGCGAGGATCATCGCAGGGGTCAGGCGATCGCCCTGCGCGGCCGCCTTGTCGAGATAATCGAACGCGACGAGCTGGTGCGCGATCGCAGGCACGCGCGCATCGGCTTCGCTCGGCTTGATCGGCTTGCCCGTGTCGGGGATCGCGGACGCCGGCGTCTGCTCCCATTTCGGCGTCGCGAGATAGGCCTTCGATAGGCGCGCGTAATTCTCGTCCTGCGGCGCCAGCCCGGCGAGCCACTTGCCGACGTCGCCGGCTTGAAGCGCCGCGGCGAGTCCCCGACCGAGATCGACCTGCGGGCGGGGTACGGTGTAGACGTCGAACAACTTGGTCGGATCGGTCGCGCCCTGCGACAGCGCCTTGCCGTACGCCAGCGCAGCCTTGGTCAACGCGTCGTCGCCGGCACCGGGCTGCGCGCTCGCATCGAAGCTCATCCGGTCGAGGCCGTGGGCACCGCGCCCCGCGATCGCCTTGCGCAACTGCCCGGCGGTGGTCGTGGTCCACCCGGTCGGCGCAGCATCAGGAGCCGCCGCCGCCGCGGGCTGCTGCGTGTTCGAGGCGGTCGTCGTCTTCACCTCGCAAGCTGAGAGTGCACACGTCATCGCCAGCAGCGATGCACCGATCAAACCAAGACGCACCAGCAATTCCCCCACAATCTGGACACACAACGCTCGGGTGCCGGTCTCCGCTCCACGACGGAGGAGCGGAGACGTAATTCTTCCACAAGATCGACCACCCGTGCCTTTTGCATGTCACGCACCGTCATTCTGCAACCCGGATCGCGCCCGTCGCGTTATAGGGCCCACGCATGATCAAGGTCGCCAGCTACAATATCCACAAGGGCATCGGGCTCGACCGTCGGCGCAATCCCGAACGCGTGGTCGAGGTGCTGCGCGAGATCGATGCCGACGTGATCGCGCTCCAGGAGGCGGATCGGCGGTTTGGCGCCAAGGCGTGCGTGCTGCCGCACCACCTGCTGGAGGAGCACAGCGACTGGAAGCCGGTCGACTTCGGCCTGCGCGCGCTCAGCATGGGCTGGCACGGCAACGTCATCCTAGTGCGCAAGTCGGCACGGATCGTCGACAGCGAGCCGCTCCACCTCCCCTCGCTCGAACCACGCGGTGCGGTGATGGCCGACGTCCAGTTCGCGAGCGGCATGTTGCGCGTGCTCGGCATGCATCTCGATCTGTCGGGGCTGTGGCGGCGCAAGCAGGCCGCCGCGATCATGAACCACGTCGATACCTGTGCGCAGGCGCATCCGACGGTGATGATGGGCGACCTCAACGAATGGAGCGCAGGCGCTGGGTGCCTGCGCGATTTCGGCCGCGACTATGCATTCGCCGAGACGGGCGCGAGTTTCCATTCGCGGCGCGCGGTCGCTCGGCTCGACCGGATCATGGTGTCGTCGGACTTGAACGTGGTCGAGTGCGGCGTGCATGCGAGTCCGGCCGCGCGGAAGGCCTCGGATCACCTGCCGATCTGGGCTATTCTGGAAACGAAGACACCGACGAACCGAACCGGGGCAACCGGATAACCCCCAAGCGATCACGTCGGCATGAGGATGTAGAATGCGCGAGAAGGAACTGCGACTGGCGCTCGTCTGCTATGGCGGGATCAGCCTTGCGGTCTACATGCACGGCATCACCAAGGAGATTTGGCGCCTCGTCTGCGCCAGCCGCGCGTTCCACGATGGCGACACGCCGAAGGGAGGCAGCGAGGGCGTGTATCACGCGCTGCTCCAGGAGATCGAGGCGCATGGCGCGATCCGCGTCCGCGTGCTCGCCGACATCATCGCAGGCGCCAGCGCGGGCGGGATCAACGGCATCTTCCTCGCGCAGGCGATCGCGACCGGGCAAAGCCTGGACCCGCTCACCGACCTGTGGATGACGTCGGCGGATGTCGAGGCACTGATCGATACCGAGGCCGCGCCGAAATCGCGCTTCTCGAAGGCGTGGGCGATGCCGCTCGCATGGATGGCGGCGGGACGCAGTACCGACAAGGTCGACGCGCTCGACGATCCCACGCGTGAGGAGGTGCGGACCAAGCTGTCGCATTTCATCCGCTCGCGCTGGTTCGAGCCGCCGTTCGGGGGGAAGACCTTCACCAACCTGCTGCTCGATGCGTTCGACGCGATGGCAGCGAGCGAGCGCGGGCCGCGCCTGTTGCCGCCGGGCCAGCCGCTCGACCTGTTCGTGACGGTCACCGACTTCTCCGGGCACCCGGAGCGGTTGCAGCTCAATTCACCGGCGGAAGTGGTCGAGACCGAGCATCGCCTGGTCGTCGACTTCACCGACAATGGTGGAGCGTGCGATACGCTCGCGCCGCCCGCGGAACTGGCATTCGCAGCGCGCGCGACGTCGAGCTTTCCGGGGGCCTTCCCCCCGTTCACGGTCGCCGAACTGGACGGCGTGCTTAAGGATCGCACGATCGATTGGCCGGAACGTCCCGCGTTCCTCGCGCGCGTGCTGCCGCGGCATACGGCCGCCAACGCAGCGGAAAGCGCGGTACTGATCGACGGATCCGTGCTCGCCAACGCGCCGTTCCGGCCCGCGCTCGACGCGCTCAAGGAACGGCCTGCACGGCGCCAGATCGATAGGCGCTTCATATACATAGACCCCTCGCCCGACATCAAGCTGCGGCTCAACCGCGGTGGTGGTACGCCCGGCTTTTTCCAGACGATCATCGGCGCGATCAGCGACATTCCCCGCCAGCAACCGATCCGCGACAATCTGGAGGCGATCGCCGAACGCTCCGCGAGGATCGACCGGATGCGCGGTATTCTCACCGCGATCCGTCCCGAGGTGGAGGCCGACGTCGAATCGCTGTTCGGCCACACATTGTTCCTCGACCGGCCGACCGCACCGCGGCTGATAGCGTGGCGGCGGCGTGCGCAAAAGGCGGCGGCGGCGAGCTCGGGCTATGGCTTCGTCGCGTACGGCCATCTGAAGCGCAGCGCGGTGATCGAGACGCTGGCGCTGCTGTTGTTCGATGCCGGGGAGCACCACCGGCCCCGGCGGCTTGCGCAGATTCGGGCGGCGATCGTCGCGCATGTCGCCGCATCGGGCGCGGACCTGCTCGGATCGGGCCATGCGGGCGGGGCCAGCGCCGCGTCGATCGCTTTCCTGCGGACCTTCGACATCGGCTTTCGCATCCGCCGGCTGCGACTGATGGCGCGGCGCCTGTCGGAGGTTGAGACCGCCGCCGACGAGCCCGAACTGGGGCCGATGCGCGACGCGATCTACGAATCATTGTCGCCGTATCTCGACCGGTTGCGCGCCGAGATGCATGCCGGGCTGCACGATGCGGTGCGGGCTATGCGCGGCGATGCGACTGCGGTGCTGGAGACGCTCGGCCGGACGTTCGACCTGGAGTGCCTCGATGCGGAAACCGACCAGCGGCTGGCGGAGGCGTTCGCCGCACTCGCCAAGCCGACGCGGCGCACGCTGTTGCTAGCGTATCTCGGCTTCCCGTATTTCGACACCGCGACGCTGCCGCTTTTGCAGGGCGAAGGGCTCGACGAGTTCGATCCGATCAAAGTCGACCGGATCGCGCCCGACGATGCGACCTCGATCCGCTCCGGCGGTGCCGAGGCGACGTTGAAGGGGATCCAGTTCGGGACGTTCGGCGCGTTCTTCAGCCGCGCCTACCGCGAGAACGACTATCTCTGGGGGCGGCTGCATGGGTCGGAACGGATGATCGACATCACCGTCTCGACGCTGCCGTCGACCGTGCGGATGAAGCCGGGTCGCGTTGCGGCGATCAAGCGCGCCGCGTTCCTCGCGATCCTCGACGAGGAGGAGCCACGGCTTACCGCGATCCTACCGCTGATCGCGCAGCTACGGACTGAGATCGGCTAAAGCTGGCCAAAAGGCGGATGTGGCGGTAGCTCTGCGTTTCCAACCGCGTTTCGACGCGATGGGGTATGATAAAGGGTCGCCGCATGCAGTTCCTGAAAATCCTGTTCTGGTGCCTGCTGGCGTTCATCGCCGCGGTCTTCACCATCAGCAACTGGAACGCCGTCCAGATCCAGCTTTGGGGCGGG
>Ga0247809_1000410_pt1 | contig 20225 bp, 18 predicted proteins | sample UWRJL104311B1_FD_180951 | JGI IMG/M metagenome (GOLD analysis project Ga0247809, IMG submission 180951) | Plant litter microbial communities from Arlington Agricultural Research Station in Wisconsin, United States - UWRJ-L104-311B-1 | ecosystem: Environmental > Terrestrial > Plant litter >...
GGCAAGCCAGGCACCAACGAACAGTGCGACTACGAGCGACTCCGGTCCGTAGACCGAGATCGGATCATCGAAGCCCAGCGTGATAGCCAGGACATGGAACACCGCCAGCAGACCAAAGAGTCCACCAGCCAGCGCACTTGCCCGAAATATCGCGCCGTGCCGCGAGGGGTCACGGTACATTGTGTCGTAGCGCCCGAACGCCAAGTAGGTCACCAGAATGCCCATCACCGCACAAACGGCGAAGATGATATGCCCAGTGACCACACTCGATGAGGAGGCCCAAATAATTCCTCCCACGTACACGACAACAAGCAGCGGCAGGAGAAACCTTAGTCTCAATACTTTACTCATAACAAACCTTCCGACGAACTTGGTGGTGAGGGGATTAAGTATATTATATCACTTGTTAGATAATATATCAATAGCACCCCCGATAGGGTACAATAGGGGAATGAGAATCGTCTTCGCCCAAGGTAACCCCGATGCCAAGTACCGCAACACCCGTCATAACGCCGGTTTTTTAGCACTTGATGCTATCGGTGAATCGTACGGCGCTACCTGGAAAGATATCGGTAAGTTCAACGCACGCACTGCCGAGATCGCCATCGCCGGTGAAAAGATCATCTTGGTAAAACCATTATCTTACTACAACGATACCGGCTTGGTTGCACGACAGTTTATTGACTTCTACAAACTCAACCCAGCCACCGATTTTGCCGTTATTCATGATGATCTCGCCCTACCCCTCGGCACCGTTCGCATTCGCAGTAGCGGCAGTGATGCAGGTAATAACGGTATCAAAAGCATCAACGCTCATCTAGGGAATGACTACCTGCGCATCCGCATCGGTGTCTGGACCGAAAGCCGTGACCTGATGGACGATGCCAACTTTGTACTCGGCGTCTTCCCGAAAATCGAGCGCGACAAACTCGATACCGACATCATGCCAAAAATCATCGAACTCGTCGAACATTTTGCCGCTGGTACGATTGAAATTTCTAGTCACAAAATCTAAACCACCCACTAAAAGAAAACAGATCGTACGCAACGATCTGTTTTTAGTTAATGAGTTTCCAATAAAAAACGCTCACAGTAAGGGTGGGCATCACTGTGAGCGTTTTTTACCCTTTAACCCACCCAGGTTTTCGGTGAAGCGTCACTACCGATAAAAATATATGGTGCGCGCCTGATTCCTTTTAAGGGGAACCACTACTGTATAGTCACAACTATGAAAACCTTAATTTGGGCTCCGGATCTACAAGAGACGCGGCGTTAAAGGGATTAGTATACACACATAGCTGGTACTCCGAAGAGCAGCTTACCGAGTGGAGGGTAGTTACTAAGTAAGCACCATGTGCATAACCTAACATAAGTTAGAATAGGGGGTATAAGGTACACTTGGTTGTTCTCGCAGAGCAACCAATCGCTTCGTAGTCTAGCACATAGTTGACAGTACGTCAATACCTTTTGAAATAAAAGCCATGAAAATCAATAGTATCCCACCAGATGAAGCTAATTTCTTACAGATCATAAGCGGTATTGCTAATGTACCGAAAAAAGTATATTACATCGGTTCGTTACCACAGCAGCGGTCAGCGGTTGTCGCAATCGTCGGAACACGCAAACCTACTGCTTATGGTAAAGAAGTTACCTTTAAAATAGCTTACGATCTGGCGAAAAAAGGCGTTATTATTGTCAGTGGCCTGGCACTAGGTGTTGACACCATCGCCCACAAGGCCGCCCTCGAGGCGGGCGGCACAACTGTCGCCGTACTCGCCAACGGACTTGACTCAATCTATCCCGCCACCAATCAACAACTGGCCGCTGCCATCATCAAAAGTGGGGGAGCAATCATCAGCGAATACCCGCCAGGAACGCCCGCACGCGACTTTCAATTCTTAGCCCGCAACAGAATCATCAGTGGCATCGCGGATGCCGTCATCGTGACTGAGGCCGCCTCCAGGAGTGGCACCTTGGCAACCGTCGCCCATGCACTCGATCAAAATAAAGAGGTCTTTGCGGTACCGGGTAATATCACCAGCCCCATGTCGGTCGGCCCAAATCGATTAATCCAGCAGGGCGCCCACCCAATTCTTGAGGCCCGCGATGTCTTGCAGGTGATTGCACCAGATCTAGTGGCCGCCCAGACAAGCCTGAACCTTGGCAGCAACCCCATGGAAATAACCCTTATCGATCTGCTGCGAAGCGGCGTCCGGCACGGCGAACAACTGCAGCAACAATCCGGATTATCTGTCAGTGACTTTTCCCAAACCCTGACCATGCTCGAGATCGGCGGCTTGATCCGCAGCCTAGGTGGCAACCAGTGGACAACTATCTAATAACATGATATAAATTAAACCTGCGTTGAGGTCTGACGCTATTGAAGTATATTCAACGTACCGCCAGAGCTCCGCAAGGGTACTGACACGAGACACGAAGGAGGGCAGCTATGCCCGTCATCACCGAAGACAAGCAACTGCACGATTTTAGCCTTGGTATCATCTCGGCGCTCATCATCGTGGGCGAAACCGGCCTCGATGACCAGCACCGTACCAAGCTACATCAAGGCTTCGTCAACGCTTTTCAGCACGTCCAGTCTGAACTCGGCATCGCCGACTCGGAATCACGGATGCAGATCGACAACCACGGCGCCGCCGCAGACGTCGACCACATCCTGTATTTCTGGCGGCGACACGGCTACTCCGAAAAGGAAGGGACATCGAGTCTGAACTACTTCCTGATCGAACGGGAGACAGCCGAGCTACTGCTTGGCAGCCTGCCAGGTGACAACAGCGTCTACGTCGATGCGGCCAACAAGCTACTAGCACACATGGTCGAGCCGTACGTGCCGACACCTCACTAAGGGCAACACCCGTTGTCCCCATACCCATCCGGGCCGTCACGCAAGTGGCGGCCCTTTCACTTTTCAGCGCCACACACCCCTCAAGATTGACTTAATTCATAATTCGTGCTATAATATCAAACCAGCGTAGAGCTTTCGTTAGCTCATCTCTTATAGATGGGTCTTGTGGAAGTTCCGCGAGACCTTTGGATACAACAAAAGGATACACCGTGAAGAACCAAAATGTCGTACAAGAGCGTCTTGACCTCGAAGAGAAGCTGTCTGCCATGTTGCTGGCCGTTGCTGAAAAGCACCCCCGGCTGCAGCACAGCGGCTGGATCGGCATCACCGCCAAGGTGGGCACGTTCAGCTACAAACGAGTGATCGAGGCCGAGTACACACCTGTCGGCGCCGTCGATACCGATGCGATCATCATCTACCGCAGCGGCAACAGCGTTGCCTACGGCCTGTACAACGAAGAAGAAAGCGCCTGCCTGGAGATCACCATCTCCGAACTGCTCGCCGACTTCCTTCTGCCCGGCGACGAAGTCACCAGCACGCAGGCCTACCTGATCACAACACTCGTCGGCAACGTCGAAAAACTGCTCGAGTAGCACCCCTTACCACCAAAGGTCTCTGGCCGCCCATTTCCCGTCTACTACAGACTCGGAAAGGGCGGCTTTTGACATTCTAGATTTAGTCTGCTGTAATTATAGTAGCGTAGAGCTCTCATTAGACTCTCTGTCTCCAGTTAGTCTCGTGGATGTTCCGCGAGACCTTTGTCGACAATCCGAAAGGATCTCCAATGGTATCACTGCAAGCGAACGACGCGCACTTCGATACCGAGGCGGCGCTAAAGAAACTGCTTGTCGCGTTCTACACCAAGAACCCTCCAGTCCGATTCGAAAATCGCCTGGTGAGTTTTTGTCGAAATTTCGACACACTCAGTACCTACAGCGTCAGCGAAGTGAATTTCCAGCCGCTCAGCAAGGTCGATGATGATACCGTCGTTGTCTACCGCAGCCGCGGACACGAAGTAGGGTATGGCATCTTCAACCACAAAACCCGCGCCATTTTGACGATGGACATCGCCAACCTCGTCATGCAGATCATCCCTGAAGAGATAGGCACTCCGCGTCAAATCAGAACGGCATACGTCGTGATTGGCAATATGGAACGGCTCGTCAGCTTGTAACACAAGGTCTCTCCGGCCGCCCGCTTCCCGTCTACTAGAGACTCGGAAACGGGCGGCCTTCACCATTTCCTGAGTTCAACGCCAAACTAATGCGAGATTTTACAAATACATCCAAGTTGTGTAAAGTTGAGCCTTGTGCTTAGCTTGTTGCAAAGCGCAACCAATTTGAAAGACTTATATATGGCAAAAAACTTAGTAATCGTCGAGTCCCCAGCAAAAGCAAAAACAATCGAGAAATACCTCGGTAGTGACTTTACTGTACTCTCTAGTGTCGGACACATCCGCTCAATTGCCAAAAAGACCAAAACCGGGACACCACCGATCGACGTCGCCAACGAATTTAAAACAACCTACGAAATTGACCCGGATAAAAAGAAAACTATCACCGAACTCAAGCGCGCCGTCAAAGTCGCCGAAGAAGTCTGGCTCGCAACCGATGAAGACCGCGAAGGGGAAGCCATTGCCTGGCACCTCTGCGAAGTGCTTGGTCTTGACCCCCTGACTACCAAACGTATCGTCTTTCACGAAATTACCAAAACGGCTATCGAAGCTGCTGTCAAAGCACCTCGTAACGTCGACATGCAATTAGTCCAAGCACAACAAGCTCGTCAAATCCTTGACCGCCTGGTCGGATTTGAACTCTCTCCAGTCGTCTGGCAAAAAGTCCCCGGCGGTAAATCTGCCGGTCGTGTCCAGTCACCAGCCGTCCGTCTGCTCGTCGAACGTGAACGCGAAATCCAAGGCTTCGAAGGCTCATTCACCTTTAAAGTTACTGCTGAATTTATGCAAAACGGCGATATCGTCAAAGCCGAACTGCCTGGACGTTTTGATTCAGAGGACGAAGCCCAGGCCTTCCTTGACTCATTAAAAGACGCCGTCTTTACCGTTTCTGACGTGACGACCAGCCCTGGCACCCGTAACCCTGGCCCTCCATTTACGACCAGCACCCTGCAACAAGAAGCCAACTCAAAACTTGGCTTTGGAGCCCGTGCGACCATGTCGAGCGCCCAAAAACTCTACCAAGAAGGTAAGATCACCTACATGCGTACCGACTCAGTCAACCTGAGTGGCCAGGCAATTGCCGCTACTAAAGACTACATCACCAGCCGTTACGGTGCGCAGTTCTCAACCGTTCGCCAGTTCAAGACCAAGAACGCCAGCGCCCAAGAAGCCCACGAAGCGATTCGCCCAACCGATATGGCGCTTGAAAAGGGAAGTGGCAACGACTACGACCAAAAACTGTACAACCTTATCCGCACCCGCGCGCTCGCTAGCCAAATGGCACCGGCGAAACTCGAAAAGACGACTGCGACGATTACCATCAGTACTGGCGAAAAAGTATTTGAAGCAAAGGGTGAAGTGATTGTCTTTGCCGGCTTCTTGAAAGTCTACGGCGCCGGTAAAAAAGACCCAGACCTACTGCCTGCAATGGCCTCAGGTGACGTCATGGCACTCGAATCAGCCATGGCCAAGCAAACCTTTGCACGACCCCCTGCACGCTTCACAGAAGGTTCACTGGTCAAAAAACTCGAAGAACTCGGCATCGGCCGTCCTTCAACCTACGCAACTATTATTGCAACCATCCAAGCCCGTGACTACGTCGTCAAGGGTGAAGGTGAAGGCGAACCACGCGACGTTATCACGATGTCAGTCAAGGCTCACGAGGACGTCGAACGTGCTGTCATCCAAGAAAAGACTGGCTCCGACAAGGGTAAATTAGTCCCAACCGGCGTTGGGCTGATGATCAGTGACTTCTTGACCGATCACTTCGAACAAGTCGTTGACTATAGTTTTACAGCTAACGTCGAAGAAGACTTCGACAAGATTGCCACCGGTGCGCTTGCCCGAAACGTCATGCTCGAGAAATTCTACACACCATTCCATAAACTGATCGAAGGATCTGGTGGCATCGACCGCTCAGCGGTTGCGCAGGCAACTGAAATTGGTGTTGACCCTAAGTCCGGCAAGATGATCTTTGCTCGTTTTGGACGATTTGGCCCAATGCTACAGCTCGGTGAAGCAGCCGATAAAGAAGAGAAATTGCAATTCGCCCCTATGCCAGCCGGCGCCCGTGTTGACACCGTCACCCTCGAACAAGCCCTAAAGGCCTTCGAACTCCCACGCATCGTCGGCACCACCGAAGACGGCAAAGATATCCGCGCCAACATCGGTCGCTTTGGCCCCTATATTCAGATCGACAAGCTATTTGTTAGCATCAAACCACTTGACCCACACACGATTACACTGGCAGAATCCCTCGAACTCTACGCCGCAAAAATTAAGTCTGAGGCCGAAAAGAACATCAGCGACTTCGGCGATGGCATCAAAGTCCTGAACGGTCGTTACGGCCCATACGTGACTGATGGCAAAAAGAATGCCAAGATTCCAAAGGACCAAAAGCCCGAAGAAATTACCCACGACCAGGCAAAGCAAATGATCGAAGACGCCCCAGCCCCAGGTAAAGGCCGCTTCGCCAAGCGCACCACCGCTGCCAAAAAAACAGCCGCGAAGAAGCCAGCCGCCAAGAAACCCGCTGCCAAAAAGGTAACCGCCAAACGAACACCCGCAACAAAGAAATAACCACCTCTTTACTTTCGCTCTAACTGGGGTGCTATACCATATCTTTCAGATAACTATAGTCTATGACCACTATTTACAAGGTGTGTCTATTTCATGCTATAATAAATTAACTCGTACAGAATGTTTGACATAAATTACATAATCTTGTATAATGACTTACATATTGGATAGCAATTAATACCTGAGGTGGCGCAGGAAGAAAGACAACACATGACCGACGCGACTGATCAAAAACAGCCAACCATCGACCTAAAATCAGGGGTAACCGACGTATTATCTTTGATCGAGCAAGAACGCGAACGCGAAATTATCACTCGTCGCTTCGGCCTCTATGACCGCCGCGAAACACTCGAACAAATCGGTGAGCTGCTTGGCATCACCCGTGAACGCGTCCGTCAACTTGAAAAAGCTATCCTGATCCGTCTTAAAATCGCTGCCGAAGAAGGCAAAACTGAAGTCGTTGTCGTCCTTGAACGAACCTTCATCCGCACGCTGAGTGAAATGGGCCGCGTCGCTCGTACCCAAGACCTCGCCGACAAAATCTACGGCCGTGCTACCAACCAACAAGAACGTGCTCACGTTGCCTTTATCGCGACACTCGCGCCTGGCCTGACCGTCATCGACGAAAACGATAACTACTACGGTGCCATCGGCATCGCTGAATACGGCGACGAAAAGAAAATCCGTGCACAGGTTGATGAAATCGTGAAGACCATCAAAGAGAACAAAGAACCTATGAGCCTCGATCAACTACACGACAAGCTCAGCTACGAACACCCAACCCACGTCCGAGCACTTGCCAGTATCAGCAAGCAGCTCGCACACCTCAAAGACAGCTGGGGCCTCACCAAGTGGCCTACCGTTAACCCAAAGAACATCCGCGACAAGATCTACGTCATCCTCGCCGAGAACAAAAAGCCACTGCACTTTTCAGAGATTGCCAAAAGCATCAAAGACTCAAGCTTCAAACGAAAAGACGTCACGACACAGGCGATCCACAATGAACTTATCAAAGACAAGCGCTTCGTCCTGATCGGCCGCGGCATCTACGCACTCGACAACTGGGGATACAGCAAGGGAACTGTCTCTGACATCATCTCCCAAGTCCTTCGCGATGCAGGCGAACCACTTCACCGCGACGAAATCGTCAAACGCGTCCTCAAAAGTCGCCAAGTCAAAGAAACAACCATCCTTCTTAACCTCCAAAGCAAATCCCAGTTCAAGCGCGTTGCCAAAGCAACCTACACTCTCGACGAAAAGTAATTGATTTCTATCCTGGTGAGTGGTCGTTGCCAGATCACCTAAGAGGTGAGAGAATAGAGTCAGAGAAAACATAGACAGTATGAGTATCATCGGCGCCATCATTAATTTCTTCTTACAGTGGTATGTATGGCTACCAATAGTTTTGGTACTCGGATATCTGACCTGGCGCAACTATCAAAAACTCGAAGAAGCCCCCGCAGACGTTGAGGGCGACCTGCTTATTTTGGAAATTCCAAAAACCAACGACAAGCAAGAACTTGCCGCCGAGCAATTATTCGCCAGCCTTCACGGTATTCTTCGTGACAAGCAAGAGCTAAAAATCAACGGCGGTGTCCAAGAGCACGTCAGCCTCGAGATCGCTTCCGTTAACGGCCAGATCCGCTTTTACGCCTGGGTGCCTCGCACACTCCGTAGTTTTGTCGAAAGCCAAATTTATTCACAGTATCCAACCGTCCAAATTCGTGACGCCGAAGAAGACTATGTTGCCCACCAAGGCGAGCATAGCGTTATTTATACCGCTGAAATCACCCTGACCGACAACGAAATGCTACCAATCAAAACCTTCCAAAACTTCGAAGTTGACCCTTTGGCTGGTATCACGGGTACGCTTGCTAAACTTGAAACCAGCGGCGAAGAAGTCTGGATTCAAATCCTAGCCCGACCTATTGCCGACGACTGGCACAAAGCGTCCGAAAAGTGGATCAAGACCGTCAAAAACGGCAAACCAAGTTTTGGGAAAAGTGGGGGACTCGTCTGGCTAGGTGAACTCCTCGAAGCCCTTTGGAAACCACCCGAAGAGGGAAGCAAGACCGCTGCTGCGCCAAAAGAACTTTCAGACCGCGATAAAACCCGCATCTCTGAAGCCGAAACAAAAGCTACCAAACTTGGCTACGAGGTCAAGATTCGCTTGGCATACCTAGGGGACGACGCAACCAATGCACGTCAACGTATGCAGGCAATCGTCGGAACATTCAAACAGTACAACTCGACGAACTTGAATGGGTTCAAGATTGCAAATGCCAGCTTTAAATCCGAGGATCTCGCCAAGTATCGCCAGCGCACCTTTGGGCGTGGTGGCTACATCTTGAATATCGAAGAACTCGCCAGTGTCTTCCACTTGCCACACACCAACGTTGAAACTCCAAACATCGTCTGGGCCTCAACCAAGACCGCCGAACCACCAGCAAAACTTCCGGTTATTACCGGCAACACCAGTGTCGACGAGAACATCAGCGCCTTTGGCCTGACCAATTTCCGTGGCATCAACCACCAATTCGGTATGCTACGTAGCGACCGTTCACGTCACGTCTACATCATTGGACAAACTGGTGCAGGTAAGTCAGGTACGCTCGAGCTCTTTGCTCTCAGCGACATTTTCCATGGCCATGGCTACGCGATTATTGATCCGCACGGCGACTTTGCCGTCGACAACATGCGCTTCATCCCTGGTAGCCGTATGGACGACGTCGTCTACTTCAACCCAGCCGACACCGCCTTCCCACTAGGATTCAACCCGCTTGAAGTCACTAACCCCGCGCAAAAGACCAACATTAGCTCTGAAGTCATCGGTGTCTTGAAGCGTATGTTCGGTGAGTCTTGGGGACCACGTCTGGAGTATATCCTTCGCTACACCATCCTTGCGTTGCTGGACCGTCCAACCACCACCATGCTCGATATCACCCGAATGCTGACTGACAAAAAGTTCCGTAAAGAAACACTTGAATACTCGACTGACACCGTCGTTTTGCAGTTCTGGAACGTTGAGTTTGCCAGCTGGAACGATAAGTTCGTCTCTGAAGCAATCGCTCCAGTCCTCAACAAGGTCGGTGCATTTACCGCCAACCCAATCATCCGTAATATAATTGGCCAACCTAAATCGACCTTTAATATCCGTAAGATCATGGACGAGGGTAAAATCCTGGTCGTCAACCTATCAAAGGGACTCATCGGCGAAGATAATGCAGCCATCCTTGGCGCCTTCATGGTGACCAAGATTCAGCTGGCTGCCATGAGTCGCAGCGACATCCCTAACATTGCCGACCGACGCCCATTCTACCTGTACGTCGACGAATTCCAGAACTTCGCGACTGATTCATTCGCCACCATTCTATCCGAAGCTCGTAAATATGGCCTCAACCTGACCGTTGCCAACCAGTATATTTCACAGATGACCGAAACCGTCCGCGACGCCGTTTTTGGTAACGTCGGTACGATGATTTCGTTCCGTGTTTCAGCCGACGATGCACCGATGCTGGCGAAACAGTTCGAACCACAATTTGAGCCACAAGACCTGCTACAGATGCACAACCGTCACTTCATCATCAACATGGTCATTAATGGCGAGAAGGCACCGGCCTTTAGTGCCACGACACTGACGCTGCCACCAGAACAGATCGATAACACCGGTCGGATTATCGAAAATACTCGTCGCAACTTTAGCCGTCCTCGTGCCGAGGTAGAGGCTGAAATCTCCGAGGCGATCCAGGTTCCACAAAACCTCCAGCCTGCCCAACAGCACGCTGCACGGCAGCCACAACCCGCACATCAATCACAAGCCCAAGCCAAGCAGTGGCCCATTGATGGCGGTGCAATAGCGGTAGGGCAGGTGATAGGATCAGGACCTCAGTCCGGGACGTCAGCGCCAGTCGACGGTGAAGTTAAGCCAAAACGAAAACGCACCCGTAGCCGTAAGAAAAAAACAGCTGCGCAAACAACCGACAACGCACCACAATAATTCATATATAAAGCCCGCCTTACCGCCGGGCTTTATATATGAATTTATGATTTGGCGATTCAGATCAGCTCAATTATACTTATGCTTACATGGCATCTCTAAACACCACTCTTGATAGGAACCGCGGATTTACCATCGTCGAGTTGCTGATTGTGATCGTTGTGATCGGCATCCTAGCAGCGATTACTATCGTTTCGTTTAATGGCGTTACCGCAAAGGCAACATACTCTAAAAGCCAACAGGATTTAAGTTCGATACACAAGGCACTACTGCTGTATAAAGCAGAGAACGGCAAATGGCCCGCAACAACAAGCAGTACGTGGATGGGCTGGGATCAGGCAACAGGGGACGACTTTATACCGGGATTATCGCCGAAGTATATAGCTAAAATCCCGCAACTAGATACGAGCCTAGATTCGAATGACAGCTACCTCTATCTTTCCAACGGCGACAATTACCAGCTCATTCGTTTTAAAGCCACTGCTTTAGGTGGGCTACCGACCATTGAAAGAACAGACAACCCGCGTGCATGGTACGGCGGTGCAACTCAAGGCTGGGGTTATTGGTCTTCTGGCTCATCATCAGATCGGCCAACAGACTGACTTTAGCTATGACAAAAGAAAGTATTAAAAAGCAAACATCAAGATTATCAGGCTTTACCATCGTCGAACTCCTGATTGTCATTGTCGTAATCGGTATCCTCGCGGCGATCACCATCGTGGCATTTAACGGCGTACAAAATAAGGCTAAGGTAGCCTCTCTCCAAAGCGATACACAGAACGCCGTTAAGTCGTTGGAGCTTTTTAAAGCAGAAAGTGGGACATCTCAGTATCCATTGACATCTACTCAAGCAAACCTGAAAGCGAGTGCCAACAACTCAATTAGCTACACGGGCTATACCGCCAGCGACGGTTACTGTGTGCAGACAGCGAATACATCGGGAGGAAGCACCCTCAGCTACTACGCCACAAACGTGACACAACTCAAGCAAGGCACCTGCACCCCAATAACAAACATCGTCACCAATCCTAGCCTTGAAACAGCAACTACAGGCTGGAGCCCTCAATGGTTCGGCAGTGGGGGAGACGGAACAACCACGCGAACAACATCTGCGGCAAAATGTGGTGCCTATGGGTATCGAAAGCAATGGACAGTCTCCGGAGCTTTCCAGGACATCGGCTTTAGCTACATACAACCCACAATGACAGCAGATAAAACCTACACATTTAACGTGTCCCAAAGATCGTCTTTTACGACCGCCTCACGGTTCTGGGTAGACTGGCGAAATAGTAGCAACGTCTCGCTCGGCAGCACGACGAGCACTCCAAGCTTTTTGACTGTTTACCCAATGAGCCCCAATATATGGAAAGAGATGACATTTGTCGCCACAGCGCCAGGTGGTACTGCGAGTGCTGCTATTGTCTGGGGGCCATACCCTTACAGTGGCGATCCGGGGTACGGCGCTGCCATACCAGTTGGAGCAACCCTCGATACAGATTGTTTGTTGATCACTGAAAGCACATCAGACAAAGCTTACGGTGACGGCGCATCCCCAAACTGGGGCTGGACCGGTACGCCACATAGCTCAACGTCAACAGGGCCAGCTCTATAGCACTACCACACCTAACGTCTTACTCCGCACCCAAACAACCTTTAAGCCTTGGCAATATATCAGACCTCTATTATACTTATGCTTAACATGCAATCTCTCAGCACCCAAATTCATAAACGACAGGGCTTTACGATTGTCGAACTGCTGATCGTTATTGTCGTCATTGGTATTCTTGCAGCGATTACCATCGTTTCTTTCAACGGCGTCCAAGCGCGTGCGCGCACCGCACAGATCACTACAGACATGCGCAACCTCGAACAGGCAATCAATGCCGCGCGCAACAATAGCGGCGGTGTTGCACTTCGCTTCGTAACATTAAACACCGCGACCGGATCGGCGTGCTGGGGCAGGGCAGATGGCACCAATCTGGCGACACTCCCTAAGTCAGACTCATGCTGGACTGCCTACGCATCAGCACTTTCGAAGATTAGCGACGCATCGGGCATAAATATCACCAACCTGGTTGATCCATGGGGCCGCCCATACTATCTGGATGAGAACGAAGGCGAAGGAGCTATTCCCGAAACAGCCTGTGCGCAGGATGCAATCGGTTACTACGCAGCACCATTCACTAGCGGCCAAACAATGACCAAATCGAAACTTATCACAAAGATTCAACCAGCGTGTCTGTAATCAAACGCACGTCAGGCTTTACGATTGTCGAACTGCTGATCGTCATTGTCGTTATTGGCATTCTCGCCGCTATCACGGTTGTATCATTTAATGGGGTTACCGCTAAAACGCGTGACACGATTCGCGTCAATGATATGAAGTCAATTCAAAAAGCCGTCGAACTATACTACGTCGATAATGGCACATACCCTCTGCCACCCAACGGGTCAACCAACTGGTCGGGTAACTGCGCAACATTCGGTAGCTCGACGACGTACATCGCCGGGATATCAAATTACCTGAGTAAATTGCCCCTTGATCCACGCTGGACTACAGCCGACAGTAATAAATGCTACCTCTATAAGTCAACCGGAACCGACTATATGGCCATCACCTGGAATGCAATGGAGACTATTTGTGGTGGTGACCCGAGCGCTGCCTGTAATTCCGAGCAAATACGCGCAATGGACAGACAAAGCACAACCGAACCATCGATCGCAATCTTTAGCCCTGGAGCAAGACTATGGTAGCAATACGTCTGAAACAATCAGGATTTACGATTGTCGAGTTACTCATCGTCATCGTCGTCATCGGTATATTAGCGGCCATCACCATCGTGGCGTTCAACGGTGTACAAAATAAAGCCAAGGCTAGTGCAGCCCAATCTGCCGTCTCGCAGGCCAACAAGAAAGTACTAACCTACGCTGCCGAGAATTCAGATCAGTACCCACCCAGCCTTGAAGCAGCAGGCGTCACGAATACAGCTGGACTACAATACAGTTACAACAATAACAGCTCGCCGCGAACGTACGGTATCACGGCAACCAACGCCGAGTTCTCATATTTCGTATCAAACACAACCACGCAACCAACTAGTGGCGGCTACATGGGTCATGGCGTTAACGGTGCGGCGGCGATCACGAACCTGGTTACCAACCCGAGCATCGAAACCACTATCACACCCAGCTCAGGAGTGTATGGCTCTGGTGGAGTCGCTACTCTCGCACGAGTTGCCACTGGCGGCCAGTTCGGAAGCGCTTTTTTACGCTTGAACTGGACAACCGCACCAACGTCTATGGTTGCGAGCGGGCTATGGATAGCCACAAGTGCACCAACGCCGAATTCTACAGGCAAGTCATATACGGCATCGGGCTATATGCGTAATTCTTGGGCTGGTGCAACGTTTGCACTAAATGCCGTTTATTATAATTCCGCAAATACTGTCCTGGGTGAAGTGTACGGCTCAAGTGTCACTATCCCCGCGAATACCTGGACCAGGGTATCCGTCGCAACACCGACTGTACCGTCAGGAACCGACTTCATCATGCTTCGTATCCGTTCGAATGGCGGTACACTCCCTAGCGCCGGTAGTAACTTTGATGCCGATGCATTCATGTTAACAGAAGATGCTAACACGCCCTATAACTACGCCGATGGCAACTCAAACAACTGGATCTGGAATGGGGCAGCAAACAACTCATCATCAACAGGGACGCCGCAATAATGGCATGCACCAAAAAGCAGTCCGGTTTCACGATTGTCGAACTCTTAATCGTTATTGTGGTAATCGGTATTTTAGCAGCAATCACCATCGTAGCCTTCAACGGGGTCCAAGAGCGCGCACGTGCGACCGCCATATCTTCCGCCCTCGAACAAATTAGCAAAAAAATTGCACTCTGGCATGTCGAGAATAGCGCGTATCCGACGCCAGCCAATTTAACCGCGGTTGGTATTGTCGACACGTCCACTATCAGCTATCTCTATTCTGTCGATAATACAACCAGCCCCCAGTATTACTGCGTCACGGCAACAACCGGGACAATAAGTTACTACGTAAATAACACCAACACGCCCAGTAGTGGAACCTGCGCGCTCAACAACGGATTAATTGGGTGGTGGAAACTAAACGGGAATGCAACCGATGCAACCGGTAACGGAAATAACGGAACGGTGAGCGGACCGACATCAGTAACAGGCCAAAACGGCCAAGCTAACAGTGCATATCAATTCTCTAGTGGCGGCATTAGTTTCCCTGGTGGATATGCCGTCAGCGCCCTCACAAAATCTGCATGGGTATTTGTACCCGCAAGCACAGGCGGATACGCGACAATTTTCGACTTCGGGGCAACGCCTGGCTCAATCTATATGGAAATGCTAAACACCGGTGCGGGACCGATGGTGGGCGCAAGCGTCACCCCCGGTACAGGCAACGCCTTCACTGGAGCCGTCAATCAAGTGTCTGGCACCACATCGTTCAACCAGTGGCACCACATCGTTCAGACAGTGACGGCAACAAATATGTCACTCTACGTTAATGGTGCGTTAGCATCCAGTCTTGCAGGCACCTACGATCTTACGAAGGCCGCAATAGCACCGACAGTTGGCTACGGCAGAGCTCAATTTATCGGTTCAATTGATGACGTTCGTTTTTATAACCGCGCGCTATCATTGAGCGATGTGCAGAGTCTTTACGGTGCAGGGGCCCAGTAAATGGCACGCACCGCCAAACCCGGTTTCACTATCGTCGAACTCCTCATCGTCATCGTCGTGATTGGTATTTTAGCCGCTATTACGATCGTTGCGTTCAACGGCGTTCAGGGTAAGGCAAAGCTCGCCTCGATGCAGTCAGAGCTCGTCGGAGCGGCGAAAAAGCTGGAATCCTACAAGTTCGCGGTCAGCACCACAGCGCAGTATCCTAGCGACCTCACGACAGGTGGCATCGCAAGTTCCAGCAGTAACACGCTTGCCTATATCCCAAGCAATGGCTCAACTTATTGCCTGAGTGTCGCCAATGGACAAGATTCACTATTCGTCACCAACTCATCATTAAAACCTCAGCAGGGGAGTTGTGCGGCACCAGATCAACTTATCGCACTATGGGCCATGAATAATAACGCCAATGACACAAGTGGCAATGCAATCAATGGCACTGTCAGTGGCGCAACGGTTGCAACAGGACAAAACGGACAGGCCAATAGCGCTTATCAGTTTAACGGCGCAAGTTATATCGCGCTACCAGCCAATACACTCCTCAATCTCACGAATAATTTTTCCGTCAGCAGCTGGGTGAAAATCGACAATAGCATCAATTCAAGCAACTGGAGTGATATTTTCGCAGGATCGGTTGGTGATGTAGGCGTAGGTATTAACGTTAGCGCATCAGGCGTCGGCCACTTGATGATGACAAAAGTAAGTCATCTTGATATTCCACGCTCAACGGAACCTGTCATGAAAGATTCATGGGTGCATCTCGTGACAACTTTCTCAACAAATACAGTGAGCTACTATTTGAATGGCCAGCCAAACGGCGACACACCGACGTCTGTCGCTTTTACACCGGGAACAAAACGCATTGGATCCCGAATCGGATCAGGGTTTTTCAAAGGGGCCATCGATGACCTACGTATCTACAATAAAGTCCTCTCAGCCAACGAAGTAAACGTTATGTATTCAACCGGGGCGCAGTAATCGTCAGTATCCTTTGATATTCTTCGTGCATCTTTTATACTTATGCTTATACATGACGCCCTCTAGACAGAATACAAATAAAAACAAACCCGGTTTCACTATCGTCGAGCTATTAATCGTTATCGTCGTAATCGGCATCCTAGCAGCAATCACCATTGTTGCGTTCAACGGCGTCCAGGACAAAGCTAAAAAGAGTGCCGCTCAGTCGGCCGTTTCCCAGGCGAACAAAAAAGTACTTACCTACGCGGCAGAGAACTTCGATCAGTACCCGCCAAGTCTTGCGGTAGCCGGTATCATCAACACCGACGGGCTTGAGTATAGCTACAATAACGACGTCTCACCACGAACATATGGCATCACCGCAACCAACGGGGTGTATTCGTATTACGTTTCAAATACCGCTATACAGCCGACACTCGGTGGATATGCCGGACACTCTAGCGGGGGAGTAGCGACAATTACAAACCTCTTAACCAACACGAGTGTCGAGACAGACACTGCAAACCTACAAAATATCGGCAATGTTGGTGATCGGACAATTGCTCGCACCGCTGTCGCTAACGCATTCAATGGCGACTACGTACTGCGAGTCACCGCAGGTCCAACAGGTGGATTGGGTGGATATGGTTCAAACTCCGCAACGCTGCCCGTTGGTCGCTACACAGGCTCGTTATGGCTACGGTCAAATGTTGCCATGGGCGCGAATATATACTTCGAAGGCAATGCCGCCAAAAGCACTGTTACGGATCAAAACGCCACACTTCAACCGGGCCAATGGACCAGAATATCGAAAATATTCGACATCACAACTGCTGGGACAGTAAAGGTCGGCTTTCTTTCTGGCACTACTGTCGCGCAGGGCCAATACGTCGAGCTGGACGGATTCATGCTGACGACGGGATCGACTGTTTATAATTTCGCTAACGGCAATTCACCTAACTGGGCCTGGAACGGAACTGCACATAATTCAACTTCAACGGGGGTTCCACAATAATGATATCTGCTAAAAAACAATCCGGTTTTACTATCGTCGAGCTATTAATCGTCATCGTTGTTATTGGTATCCTAGCCGCCATTACTATCGTCGCTTTTAACGGCGTTCAAAATAAGGCCAATATCGCCGCTTTACAGTCAGATCTCTCGAACGCCTCCAAAAAACTACAAATCGATAAAGTAAACACCGGTGCCTTTCCCGACACGTTGGCCGCAGCCGACGGAGGGAAGGGGATTACAGGCTCGGGTAATACCGCGCTGACCTACGTCAAAGACGGCACGAACTATTGTCTAGCCGCCGCACGGGGGAGTAACCTGTACAAAATCACCAATGCGACTACCGTCACAACTGGCACTTGCAACCCTGTCATCACCAACTTGATCGAAAATCCAAGCCTTGAGACTGATACCACCAACTGGTATCCACACACAAACTACACTGGTGAGCGTGTGGCGGTGAGTGATGGATGGGCATACAAAGCAACTCGCAATACCAGTGGTTCAGTCGCAATCTATATCAATAGAACAAGCGCCATACCCGTTACACCAAATACGACCTACACAGCCTCTGTCTGGATCACACCGGCGTTGACGATGAACCTCAACGTGGAAATTCGAGAGGGCACTTCAACCGTCGGGCTCGGTACCCAAACCTATACCGCGATTCCCGCCAACACTCCGACGCGCTTATCTGTCACTGCCACAACGACCGCTACTACGACCACAGCACACTTAACCGTACTCTCGACCTCTGGGGTAACCGGGGATGCCATGACGCTCGACAAAGCCATGTTCACTCAAGGCTCAACCCTCTACGCCTACTCGGATGGCAACACCCCTGGCTGGAACTGGGCGGGCGCATTCAATAACTCGATCTCTTCCGGCGTCGGCTTACTCTAAGGCTATATATAATTCATCTAAAAACATTTCCACAACGTAGCAGGGAAGTGTACTTAGATGAATTCAAGATAGCATTGCGGCTATCTTGAATCATTCGTCACTGCGTCGTTACATGTGCGCACGAGTGCGCTCCTCTCTCAAGGTTCAGATGTGTGACTAGGGTAGGTGAAGTGCGAGATTACGCTCGATCTTCTAGGTATATCCGTGGATCGGGAATCTCCCTCCCGTCGTAAAGATAGAATACAACTGTCGCCGATTCTTGATGCTGGGCATCAATCATCATTGGCAGCGTATCGATACCTGTGTCGGCACTGATAGGATATTTTTGGCTCATCGCCTCGATATCCATGAATTCAGTTTCGAACCTGCGTTCCTGGGGCGCCTCTCCGCTTGTGCTGTCATCATAATAGACGACAGCTCTTACTTTGAGGCACAGTACTTGCTGGGGTAGTGCTAATAAAGTTACATCTAACATTATATTACTCTTTCGTTTGCTGACACGAATCTTCCGATTCTTTACCCTTGCAGTGTCGCGAGTGGGTATATCGCTGGCCGCCATAACAATGATGGCGACGGGCGAAATACCCACAGGCTGGACGAATGATATAGGTGCTGTACATCGAAGGTAGTGATACCTCAACGAAGTGCAGATGCTATAGTGCCACAACGCAGGGTAGTAGGCAAGCATAAGCGCTCTATTTTAATACAAGCTTACTGCCCGAAATAATATAGAACAAAAATAGAACATTGACCATCACCATAACCAGACATCACACAATCAATAATCCATAGCTATATGACACAAACTTTTCAACACAAAATATGATAAAGTCGGCCACAGACCAACTAAGCAGAATGGCAGCAAGTAAAACGTAGTAGTGATAAAAAAAGATTAAGCCGGCAAAATGAAACACACAATGACAAATAGTGCAGTTATACGATCGTGATTGGAATATAGCTTTAACGTCGCACAATATATCTTTTACGACATACGCTTTGGATAACAGAGTTGATTACTCATGCGTCTCGAATGGGGTAGTTATAGAGGTCATTCGCCACATGCGTCCACAGTTATTGTTTTCATTACATACGTCGTCATATATACGGCCTTATCCTTGTTGTTATACCTAGTATACCGAGCCCTCTTAGCAAAAGGTGGCCGGACGTTGTATTTAACGTCGCACATAGTCACCAGGCCCATAGTTATCCACACCAAGTCAGATCCACATCACAGCTCATATATCGCGTAGCCGCTCTCGCCCTCCTTCTCCACTACCCTGTTTTTGACATTTTGACTTTTTTGTATTTTGATATGTTAATATGTTTTTTTGAACATAACAACAATACTAGAACAAAAATAGAACATCGACACCAAAAGAATAGAGGAGTGGGCGAGTTCAGATTTTCAGTCGGTGCAGATTGGCAGGCCTATGACGCGAGTGCTTATAGGTAGACTGCTCGTCCAGCAACGCGTACGTCAATATACTGAGCACCTTTGTTCTGCGACTTCAGGTAGTCAAGCGCGCGGGTCATGTCTTCTACCTGCTCCCCTGCTCCCCTGTCGATCGATAATTTTACCAGTGGCTGCACATCTTTTAGGCGAATCTCGATTTGACGAGTGGTGCCGGATGGCAAGATTGCCTCGGTGACATCATAACTCCCCTGCCCGCTTAGCGACACCACCCTACCGACAAAGCCTAGTAGTCGAGCACTGGCAACAGTACTCCCCTGCTCTGGTGATACGCCACTTTGGTCAATAATCTGCACGCCTGGAGTTGCATAGTAATTATTCTGAAAAACAACGCCGTTAGTGTCGACGTAGTACTGTCGGCTATTAATCTGCCAACCGGCCACAGGTTTTCGCATCGTCAAAGTAAAGTTAGCCTCAACGATATTGTCAGTGCTCGTTAAATCAACCATAGCGACCTCTGGCAGTGCAGCCGAGACATACTGGCTCAGCGCCACTTCGTCCATCGCAAAACGAAGCCGCTCGACAGGATGCAACCCAAGGTATTCGTTAATCACT
>Ga0247809_1000412_pt1 | contig 20181 bp, 16 predicted proteins | sample UWRJL104311B1_FD_180951 | JGI IMG/M metagenome (GOLD analysis project Ga0247809, IMG submission 180951) | Plant litter microbial communities from Arlington Agricultural Research Station in Wisconsin, United States - UWRJ-L104-311B-1 | ecosystem: Environmental > Terrestrial > Plant litter >...
GCTGTATAAGCAGTTTGTAATCCTGTACCTAAGTTTTCGTATGTTTTTCCGCCCTGCATTAAAGCTGTGGCATCTTTAAATCCGTTTGAGGCTGTTAGATAATCCATCTGAACCCATTGCGGTAAATTTATCCCGCCACTCTGGAGCAGTCCGGTGAAATAATCACTCCACGATATCGCCACCGTTATATTTCCGACAGCATATTCCATAATTAAAGCCCAACCGATAATCCAGGCAATAAGTTCTCCAAAAGCTACATAAGAATACGTATAAGCACTTCCTGAAACCGGAACCATTGAGGCAAATTCGGCGTAAGCAAAGGCTGCAAAACTACAAGCTAACGCGGTAAATAAAAACAAGAAAATAACGGCTGGTCCGCCATCGGCACTTGCTTTTCCGATAGTACTAAAAATACCTGCTCCAACAATCGCTGCGATTCCAAATGCAGTTAAATCTCTGGTCGTTAAATGTTTTCCTAATGCATTATGACCATCTGCTTCGTTTTTCGCAACTTGTTTGAGAATATCTTGTACCGTTTTTTTTCGGAATAAACCTGATAATGCCATATATGATTTTGCTTTTATAAATTAATTTATGTAGGTCTTTGCGGTTTTATTTTGCAAATAATGCAAAAAATATCCTGATTTCAAATATATAAAACCATTTTGTTTTAATTGGAATTATTTTTTGCCACTAAGGCGGTAAGGCACTAAGTTTTTTTAGCCACGAATTTCACTAATTTCCACTAATTGTTTTTTGCTACTAAGGCTCTAAGGCACGAAGTTTTTTTTGTAACCAAGCTTAGTAGGAATTATTTCTCTCGAAGATTGCGCAGATTTCTATTTCACTAATTAAATAGATTTCTACAGATTTATTTCATATCAAATTAAATCTGTCAAATCTGCTAAATCTGCGGGAAACAAAATTTCAGCGCAAATCCGCCTAAATCCGTGTCATCCGCGTGCCATCTCTCATTTCAAATGTATTCCTATTTTTTTTCACAAATTAGAAAAATTCTCACAGTTTTTTGCTACTAACCTAAATAAGAATCTTTTATCTTTTTTTTTACATTTGTTACACCATGACAAATGTAAATCACACACTAAAATTTATAATTATTTTTGAATGAGCATTTTACAAGAATCACCAATGTAATATTTCTCAAAAATCACCTATTAACAAACCACTACTACTATAAAACCAAACCACATGGAAAAAATCTCAAGACGATCATTTGTAAATAAATTTGGGGCTGGCGTCGGAGCTTCCGTCATTATAACGACACTACCTTCTTTTTTAACTGCACCCGATCCTGACAAAATACCTTATAGCGGAAAAAAATTAAATGTCGCGCTCTGCGGATTGGGAGTTTATGCCGACCTGGTAGCGAAAGGTCTTCAGGTTTCCGAATACTGTACGCTTGCCGGAATCGTTACCGGAACTCCTGCAAAAGCGACCAAATGGAAAGCGAAATACAATATCCCCGACAAGAACATCTATAACTATCAAAATTTTGATGAGATCGTCAACAACAAGGATATTGACTTGGTTTACGTGATACTGCCTAACAGCATGCACAAAGATTTCGTTGTTCGTTCTGCAAAGGCGGGCAAACATGTTATTACTGAAAAACCTATGGCAATTACGGTAGCAGAATGTGAGGAAATGATTAAAGCCTGCAACGATAATAAGGTACAACTGGCCGTTGGTTACCGTTTGCATTATGAACCAACACACATGGAAATTAAACGATTGGGGCAAGAGAAAGTTTTTGGAAAAGTACGCTATATAGAAACATCCCTTGGCTATAAAACCTATGATACTATTGCCAAAAAACCGGTCGATATAAATGATCCAAAGGTATGGAGGTTAAATAAAAAATTATCCGGTGGTGGTCCCTTAATGGATCTGGGGATTTATTGTATCCAGGCAAGCCGCTATATTTTAGGCGAAGAACCAATCGCGGTAACAGCGCAATTTGGAACCGTAAATGACAAAAACAGATTTTCAGAAACGGAAGAAAGTATTTCCTGGCAAATGGAATTTCCAAGCGGTGCAATGGCAAACTGCAATTCTTCTGTTGGGTATTATATTGACCGAATTTATGCTACTGCAGATGAGGGTAATTTTCAGCTAAGTCCCTCTTTAAGTTATGGCCCGTACGAAGGAAAAACATCAAAAGGCCCACTAAAATTTCCCGCAATCAACCAACAGCAAACACAAATGGATGAAATCGCAAAAGTACTCTTAGAAAACAAAAAACTCCCAAGCCACATTACCGGCGAAGAAGGCCTCAAAGATATTAAGGTAATAAACGCGATATACAAAGCCGCCGAAATCGGAAAGAAAGTTTTGCTAAAGTAGTTTTGCCACAAAGGCTCTAAGTCACAAAGTTTTTAAATTATTTCAATTCGTGAATTCGTGGCTATTTTTTCCGCCACGAATTCACGAATTATTTTTTTAATAGATCTTTGCGAACCTTGCGTAAACCTTAGCGAACTTCGCGGTTAAGCCTTCAGGCAGCTTCTCAAAATACTAACCGGATGCTGCGCTTCCCTACTCGTTCCATCATAGATTTGATGGCGACAGCTTGTTCCTGCAGCAGCGATCTTGACGTTTTCAGCAGTAGCACGCACTTTTGGGAATAGCGTATCTTCTCCCATTTGCATACTAACCTGATAATGTTCTTTTTCATAACCAAAAGATCCCGCCATTCCGCAACAGCCGGAATTATAAATCGTAACCGTATTATTCGTTGGAAGGTTCAGCATCGCGAAAGTCGCTTCAACAGAACTCAAAGATTTCTGATGACAGTGTCCGTGAATTTTGATTTCTTTCTTTTCATCAGAGAAAGACTCGGGTTTTATCTTTCCATCGATAATTTCTTTTTTAAAGAATTCCTCAATCGTAAAAGCATTTCGGGATAACTTCTCTGCTTCTTCTTTATCATCTGCCAGGCGAAGATATTCATCCCTGAAAGTTAAAATGGCAGAAGGTTCAATACCAACCAAAGGCGCATTGCCTAAAACCAAATCTTTAAAAATGTTGACATTTTGATTGGCTATTTTTTTTGCTTCCTCCAAAAAACCTTTCGATAAATAGGCTCTTCCACTTTCTTCATGGTCGATAACCAGAACCTGATACCCTAATTTAGTTAATAATTCGAAAGCATCGATTCCTATATTTACATCATAATAATTGGTAAATTCATCTACAAACAAATACAATCTTCCGTTCGGAAAATCCGTAACTGGAGGTTTATGATTTTCATGCCATTTTCTGAAAGTCTTTTTCGCCAAAAGCGGCACTTGTCTTTCAGGCGCAATTCCCATGCTTTTTTTCACGAGGGATTGATTCGAAATAAAGTTGGTAATGGACGGAAACAAACTTCCCATTTTATTCAGTTTTGCGTTGTGTGCAAAAATCTTATTTCGGGTTGAGAAACCGTTTGCTTTTTGGTACTGGTATAAAAATTCGGCTTTTAGAGTTGCAACGTCCACATTACTCGGACATTCGCTGGCGCAGGCTTTACAGCTCACACACAACTCAAAAACTTCGTACAATTCTTTCTGGTCAAATTTATTTTCTTTCTCCGAATACGTCAAATATTCGCGCAACGCATTTGCTCTCGCACGCGTGGTCTCTTTTTCGTTTTTAGTTGCTCGGTAACTCGGACACATCGCTCCTCCTGCCGATGGCAATTTTCTACAATCTCCGGAACCGTTGCATTTTTCGGCAGCACGTAAAATTCCTAAACTGTCTGAGAAATCCTGAAACGTTTTAATATCCGGTTCTACCCTGCCCGAAATCACACGATGGTTTTCATCCATCTTTAAAGCGTTCACAATCTTCCCGATATTCAAAACCGAATTCGGGTCAAAAGCCAGTTTAATGCGTTTCAGCAATTCATAATTCGTTTCGCCAATCATAAACGGAATAAACTCGCCGCGCACAATTCCGTCGCCGTGTTCGCCGCTTAGCGAACCTCTGTATTTCTTTACCAAAATCGCCACATCGGTCGCGATAGTTCTAAAGAGTTTTAAATCAGATGTTTTCTTCAAATTCAAAACCGGACGCAAATGCAGTTCGCCCGCACCTGCATGCGCATAATAAATCGCACCTTGTCCGTGACGCAGCATCATCGCCGAAAACTCCGCAATATAAGCGGGTAAATCGCTCAACTCAACCGCTGTATCTTCAATAGAATCGGCTGCTTTGTCGTCTCCTACGATACTTCCTAAAAGCCCGAGGCCTGCTTTCCTCAATTCGTTTACTTTTTCAATATCCGCTCCGTAAATTTTTACGAGTGCGTAGCCAAAGTTGTTTTTTTCTAAATCGGCAATCAAAGCATTCGCCTGATTTTCCGCATCCTGAGCATCGTGCGAAGCCACTTCAAACATCATAATCGCTTTCGGTTCTCCAACCAAAAAGAAACGGTTTTTAATGTGTTCTCGATTCGTTTTCGTACAATCCAAAATCGTATCATCGATCATTTCTGCGGTGTACAAATGATGTTTCATCGCCACCACAACAGATTCCAGCGATTCCTGAATACTGTGATAATGCGCTACCACCATAATATTATTCGCCGGCGGTAAATCGTCTACTTTTAGCGTAATTTCAGTTGTAAAAACAAGTGTCCCTTCACTTCCGCAAAGTAATTTCCCGACGTTAATTGTGGGTTTCGTTCCGCCAAACAAATCCGATTTTAAGAGAATATCAACGGCATAACCTGTATTTCTTCTGTGAATTTCCGGTTTAGGAAACTCTTTTATAATTTCATCCTGCGTTGCTTTTACCGAAAGTTCGTCGTAAAGGCTTTTGTATATTTTATTTTCTAAAGAATCTCCTTTGGTTTTCCCGATAAATTCAGCCGAAGTAAGTTCTTTAAAAACCACTTCAGATCCATCACTCAAAATCGCTTTGATCTCCACAATTTTATCGCGCGTCACGCCATAGCGAATCGAAGTCGTTCCCGAAGAATTATTTCCCACCATTCCGCCAATCATACAGCGGTTGGAAGTCGAAGTGTTCGGGCCGAAAAACACGCCATGAGGTTTCAGAAACAAATTCAGTTCATCGCGAATCACGCCAGGCTCGACTGTAACTGTTTTTTTAATCGGGTCGAAATTCAGGATTTTGGTAAAGTTTTTCGAAACATCGACCACAATTCCGTCGCCTACCGTTTGTCCGGCCAGCGAAGTTCCAGCTGTTCTTGGCGTAATCGAAATCTTGTGTTGCGCCGCGAACCTGATTATTTTACTAATATCTGCGATCGTTTTAGGCACGGCAACCGCTTTTGGTTTAATCCGGTACACCGAAGCATCGGTCGAATAAAGTGTTTTATGAAGATCATCGTATAAAAGTGTTCCTTCGAGCGTTCCGGCAAATTGCTCTAACTGAGATTGGGTCAACATGTAAATGGTGCGTTTTAAAAAAAATATTCCTCAAAAACTGAGACAACAAATATAAATATATAGCATGGTAAAATGTTACTAATTGGCAATTTATGTAATCGTCTCCCTCTTATTTTATAAAATAAAAGCCAAATTCTGTAAAACGTCGAAAATTCGAAATCATTAATTTTAAGATTTTACATTTTTACGCCTTTTACAATTATGGAAAATTTTCTGCAAGACGTCTTCAAACACTTAGAAACCTATTATTACAGCATTGTCGATCTTACACCAAAGTTTATTCTCGCCGTCGTCGTAATTCTCGTCTCTTGGTTTATTGCAACCCGCGTAGGTATTTTTGCCGGAAACCGACTCAAAGTAAGAATGCACGACCGACTTTTGGCGACTTTTATTGCGCGCCTCATAAAATCTGTCCTTATTATTATTGGCGTTCTCATCATGTTCAAGATTATTGGTCTTGACGGAATCGCACAAAGCATGCTTGCCGGTGCGGGAATCTCGGCTTTCGTAATTGGTTTTGCGCTTAAAGATATTGGCGAAAATTTCCTTGCCGGAATTCTACTCGCATTCAAACGGCCGTTTTCTATTGGCGATATTATCGAAAGCAACGGTGTAAAAGGCGAAGTCATCAATCTTAATCTTCGTGATACCGAAGTCAAAAGCGACTCGAAAATCATTTATATCCCCAACGCACTTTTAATAAAAAATACGCTCATCAATTATAACAGCGCCGGATTTCTCCTGCAGACTTTTACCGTAGGACTCGAATTTGGTTCTGATTACAATCATGCCATCGCACTCGTAAAAGAAGTCCTGGAACGCAACGACGAAGTAACCGACAAAGATCATAACGATTCGGCTATAATTACCGATGTCACCGCCGGCGTCGCTCAACTCAACATTCGCTACTGGGTGCAAACCGGCACGGCAACCAACAAAGCCGAAAACCGTTCCAAAATTATTTCTGAAGTGCTGAATGCTTTAAAAGAAAATGGTTTTGTCTTGAAATAGTTTTTTTTGAAGGGACAAAGGTTCATAGCTACAAAGGAACCGAGAAGTTTCTTCTCTACACGATTGTCATCCTGAGCGAAGTCGAAGGCTTTTGAAAACAAAACTCAAACATTCCCGAAAATGCAAAGTTTGAAATTCAAATCTAAATCGAAAATGCTATTTTCCAAAGGATTCTCCAATTATCGCTCTGCGAAGTCTCCCGACTTCGTATTGACAACGATTGGCAAATACAGTTATTTAAAGTAAAAGAAATATTGGAACGGGTACGAAGTCGGGAGCCTTCGTGCAGCAAAATTTCACGTTTCGGGAAGACTGCGGAGAGCTGGGTGTTGATGAAATAAATTTCTTAAATTTCTAACACTATATATACTTCGTTTTAATTTCTTTCTGTTTCCCCTGCTGGAGCGGGACAATCGCTCGTGAATATTTAGACTATTTTTGTGATATAGATTGTGAGCAAAAGAAGATATAAATTAATGATCTACTTCGGGAGCAACATCAATTAATTCGTATAGCGTTTTATTCTTTCCCGAAATAAATTGAGTTCTAAATTCTTTTAGATGAACCTGACAATGTTTATTTAACAGATTTTCAATTTTATCTTCAGGGATCTCAGGACTTACATGTCCTTTAAATGTGTGCCCACTTGTATCATCAATGAATTCGAAAACTCCACCTTCAAGTAAAACACCTCTCAGAGTGCCTGTTAAAAAAATTTCTTTGTCTTCAATCTCATAATGATTAACTCTTTCAAATCCGAGATGAATAGCTTCCTTTGAAATTTCAATTTCACGGTCTCCAGATTCCATTTTTAATATCGATTTTTCTTCATCAATATTTTTCAAAAAGGACTTCAAATTAGTCAGATTTCTCGCAGGAAGTACTTCTAACATTTCTTCGAATGTTTGCTCATCTTTTGTAGTTGCCTCAACGATGCTCATAACATTAGAAATGGCTTCAGCCACTTCTTCTTCACCGAACAAGTCATATGATTCTATTTGAGATAACTCTACACCAAACGATCCTCTTGGCAATCCAGTTAAATAAAGTTCGCTGTATGCTGCACCTTTAGCTTTTCCTCGCTTTGCAATACTTCCATGTCTTAGGAGCGCCGCTTGCGTTTTAACTAATTCTTGAAAAGGCTGCAACGTCTTAGTAATAAAACTACTTTTTATTCCTTGAGAACCTTTAACCGCCGAACCGCTAAAAAGTAACTTAATATTAGCTTCTTTTAAATCCTGAGGAATTTGATCTATTTCAATTTGCAACTCCTTAACTTTTTGCTCGAGACTATAGGACATGAGTTTGTCTTGCTGTACTAAAGACAATAGCCGTTGCGTCTCTTTCAATTGCGCATATAAAAACTTTCTTTGATATGTTGTACTCATGGCAGAGACATTAAAAAGTTATTTGCATCATCATCTTCATTTGCAATTCCAACTTCTAATTTAAGCATTCCTTTCCAAATATTTGAACGATTGTGCGTAAATAATTGAACATAATATCGTGTAAATTCAACAAGAATAATTGGATCGCCTCCTAAATTGATAACCATATGGTCAAGACTATAATTTGATTTACAATTAGTCCGATCAACAAAATCCCTAAAATTTGCAATTATATTGGCTTCTTGAATAGGAGTTACAGGTCTGAAAAAAGTGAGTAAGTCTAAATCATTTGGTGGTCGATTCAACGAAGAATTTTCTATATCTTCCATAAAGCTACCATCTAAATATTGGAATCCAGAAATTCCGAACGTTCTCATTTCATTTCGAAAAGCCAAAAATTTTCGCAATATGGCAATTCTATGAGGAGATATTGCGAAGCGTTGACATAATTCGAGAGATGTGGTTAAATAAGGACTTACCTGATTTGACCCATGAGCAGGATTTCCGAGAAAAGGAGGTATAACACCATTATGGTCGAATGTTGGAATCATTTTGTCTCGTCAATTTTTTGTGAATGTATGAAATATAATTTAATTTGAAATTTATCCTTAGCTTTTGGATTCAGTGAATCAAAAATACCAATTACTAATCCCAAATTAGCAAGTACATATACTCGTTTTTCCCCTGATGGCACGAGCGTCTCGCTGTTGAACGCAATGAAATATTAAGTAATCACTTATTCATAGTTTTTTATAGTAGAAAGTAATTCTTTTTTGAATTTATAAATTTCATCAAGACTTTGCAAAGGTTGCTTTTCACCATTATCTTTTCCATTATGAAATAACTCTACATATTTATTAGCAGAATTAAAATGTAATCTACATAATGGCTTTCTATTATTATCGTCTAACAAAATTCCAAAGTAAGATTGTGTGTCTCTAAAAAATATTCTATTAGCAGGAATTGATTCCCTTAAAATCGCTTTGATAATTTGTGAACCTTCTATTTCTTCTTCGGTTGTAATAAATCTTGGAGTTTCAATTTCGTCATTTACAGAAGATAATTTTTGATTTTCTTTTGATGGAATAGTTTCACCAATATTTAATGCGTTTTTAAGCCTGAAATTTATAGATTCATTTATAGAGTTAGAAAAAGCTTTCTTTGTATATTCTTTAAAAGCGACTAATCTTGGGGCAGTTAATGGTTTATTGAAAAATTTGCTCACTAGAAGCTTTACAATTTCATCAGACGGATTTTGTAATTCTTTTTCAAATTCATTCCTTATTGCTTTTATATATTTTAAGGCTTCTGCCGAGTCTAAAATATTTTCTAAATTATAACTGCTTTTGGTAAAATTTTCAAGAATTTTCAGACTCGAATCAGAAATATTTGCCAGGTCTAATGTAAAAAATGGCTTTTCATCCATTATGTTTGGTTTTTCTAAATCAGCATAAAAATTATAAGTATGACCATTAGTTAAAACTCCAAAACGAGATTTTGAAACATGATAATATCTATGAAGTTGTGAATTATGTGCATCAACATTTTCTTTCCAATGTTTACATTCAATAATTAAAATGGGTTCACCATCTTTCTTAATTACATAATCTATTTTCTCGCCCTTTTTTGTACCAATATCACATATAAATTCTGGAATTACTTCTGTAGGATTAAAAATATCAAATCCCAAAATCTGAATAAATGGCATAACAAATGCATTTTTCGTAGCTTCTTCGGTATTAATTTGATCTTTTAGTGAATCAACTCTTTTGTGTAATTGCTCAAGTTTTAGTCTTAAATCTGCTTCCATATTTTTAGTGTATTGGTGTTTCTATTGCTATCTAATGATTACTTGGGGTTTAGTCAATTCTCTACACAGTAGCAAAAATGATTACCCAGTGGCGCGAACATCTCTCTCATCACGCAATTTTCAAATGTAGACTGTTGATTTACAAATTTTTTACGGAAAACCTTATTTGTAGAATTAAATTTTTATTTATCAAAAGTATCAATTAACCATTCTAAACAACCAAGTACATATACCTGATTTTGTCCACAAAAAAAGCCCAACCAAAACAGTTGAGCTTTCACATATTATAAAAAAAAATCATTCCTTCCCCCAAATCCTGGTATTCAAATCCAGTTCATGAACAATATCCTGCATAAACTGAACAATCGAAAGATCATCGGTAAGTAAATCGGGTACTAGAAGCGACGAATGTATAGGCGCTTCGAAGTAATTGTTGCTTAACGGGAAAGCGATGTACATTTTTGAACTTATAAACGAAAGCGAAATCGTTTCGTCGGATTTGTTGTTTAGGTCCAAAATTCTTTCCATCATGGCGGGCGTTAAGATATATCTTGCCTCGATTTGATTTCTGGAATAGGTAACAAACTGATTGTCGAAATTGGTGTTTTCTAACTGAACAATTTCGGTATTTCCAAAACTGAAAATATTTTTAGAAAACCATGCGCCAACCGTATTTCCAAAGCTTTTTGGCCTGACCACTGTCGAAACCGTGAAGTTTTTATTAAAGTCGGCTACAAAAATAATTCCCTTAAAAATCGTATGCCATTCGGTACGCGTTCCGTTTTTGGTTTGCGTTTCGGTTTTATATTCGGCGTGAACTTCGGCAAACGAGAAAGAAGTTTTATCGACTGTTCCGGTTATTAAATCCTGCGTTTTATAGCGATCTGGTTCTGTTGTAAAAAGATCCGAATTTATAAATTCACCTTCCGTAAGTCCGCTTTGAGGAACAAAAGTGAGGCTTTCGTTGATCTTTTTTAATGCCGTTGCCACAACATTCATTTTATAAGCTACTTTGTATTTTCGTGCGTCATCATCGATCTGAAAAAGCATTACAACACCCACAATTATCGGAATCAAACTTAATATAACAGCCACCGTTGCAGCTCCTATAATCAAACCGCCCACGATAAGCAATGCCGCAATACCAAATACGGTGTAACAAACGGTATAAGTCGATGCAATTTTTTTACGGTCGACTTCTAATGTATTCAAAACCTCCTGCAAGGCGGGATTATTACTAATTTCTGAATCCATTAGCGATTAAAAAGCTCTTTTGCACTAATATTTTTACGCTCTTCTTCGGCTGTTGCCAAAACTTCGATTGGGGTATAACTCAACATTCCGGCAAATAAATTACCCGGAAACATCATGATCGCGTTATTAAAATCTGTTACTACAGCATTATAGGTTCTTCTGGCAGCAGCAATTTGCTCTTCGCTTTCTGTCCAGGTGGTTTGCAAATTAGTAAAGCTTGCGTTTGCTTTTAAGTCAGGATAATTTTCGACATTTACCATTAAACCTCTTACGGTCGTGCTCAATTCAGCATCAAGACTCGCTTTTTCGGTATCAGTAACCGAACCGGAAGTCGCTTTGGCACGAAGCTCTACGATTTTTGTTAAAGTACTTTGTTCGTAATCTGTATATTGTTTTACAATTTCAACCAGATTTGGAATCAAATCAAAACGTTTTTTGAGCATCACATCAATAGCCGAAAAAGCATTCGTTACCTGATTTCTTTTTCCGATAAGGGAATTATAATAGAATATCCATAAAAATATGAAGATGATAATGATGGGTAAAATAACAAACATGAATTTAGTTTTAATTGGTTGGGTTCAAATATAAATAAAAAACAAAATGAATCTTTTTTATTTTTAGCTGTTGACATCAAATTTAGTAAAGCAAGAAAAATCACTTCGGCAAAATTTTAAAAACTTTTCGGCATCAGATTTGTTTGCTGTTTATTCCGTTTATCACATAAAACACTGAAATCCAAATAGTGAAATCCACGGTACAATTTTCGGTTGTAAACTCAATCACTATTTTTCAGTACAGCCTAAATCATAAAAAACACAAACTATTATATGAAAACCCAATAAATACCGTTGAAATTATAATTTATTAATTATTTATTATAGTCCGCTAAAAAAACTATTTTTGGTTTCTGTTAAAAAAGATTGAAATGCATAAAAATCAGCAAGTACTTTTCTCTATTATATTTTTATTTTTCGTTGGATTAATTTCCAATGCTCAGGAAAAACCGGTATATCCTAAAAACGAATTTAGAGGTGTCTGGATTGCAACCGTTGTCAATATCGACTGGCCCAAAACAGCCATTGACGGTGTCGAAAAAGAAAAAGCTGATTATCTTGAGATTTTAGAAGCTTACAAAAAGCTCAATTATAATGCGGTAATCGTTCAGATTAGAAGTGTAGGTGACTCTTTCTATCCATCAGAATTTGCGCCTTGGTCGCGTTTTTTAACCGGTAAAGAAGGTGTGGCTCCCAATCCTTATTACGATACATTGGCGTGGATGATTGAGGAAGCGCATAAAAGAGGCTTCGAATTTCACGCCTGGCTGAATCCGTACCGTGCTACTTTCGATTTAAACAAAAACCTTTTAAGCCCAAATCACGACATTTTTAAACATCCGGAATGGATGATAGAATATGCCGGAAAATACTATTACGACCCTGCATTGCCTGAAGTTCAGCAACATTTGACCAAAGTCGTAAAAGAAGTGGTTGATAAATACGATATCGACGCGATTCATTTTGATGATTATTTTTATCCTTATACCGTTCCGGGAAAAACGTTTAACGATACGGCATCGTATAGAAAATATGGTGCAGGTCTAAGTCTTTCAGACTGGCGTCGTGCGAATGTGAGCAGTTTTGTACACACAATTTCGACTACGATAAAAGCCAGTAAACCATGGGTACAATTCGGAATCAGTCCGTTTGGAGTTTGGCGCAATAAATCGATGGATCCGAAAGGTTCTGAGACACAATCGACATCCAATTACGATGATTTATATGCAGATCCTGTTTTATGGATGGACCAAAAATGGATCGATTATATCCTGCCACAATTGTACTGGAGTATGAACAACCCAAGGGCTTCTTATTCGAAATTGGTAAAATGGTGGTCTGAAAACTCTAATAATACTGCTTTGTATATTGGTCACGCTTCGTATAAAATTAGAGGTGACAGTGACAAAAGCTGGAACTTTGTAAATGAAATTCCAACTCAGATTGATTTTGCGAGAAGTTTCAAAAAAGTAAGCGGAAGTGCCTATTTTAGTTCGAAATGGTTCATGAACAAAAACTTTGATGTGGTACGGGTTTTAGAAGAAAATCAATATAAATATCCTGCGCTTCCTGCTGCGGTTCCTAATTTAAAACACATTGTAATTGATATTCCGGTAGTAAATGAATATCAAAAAGACAGTGTTCATTTTGCTTTCAACATCAAATCTCCTTTGAATACAAAGGTTCGTTATATGGTGGTTTACGGAGGAGAAAGTACATCGAAAATAGACATTAATGATCCTTCAAAAATAATTGAGAAGATTACCGTTTACGAAAACAACGGGACTATTCAGTTTTCGATCCCGGCTGAAAAAATGAATCAGTATAAAGCTTGCGCTGTGACATTTATTGATTATTTTGCAAACGAAAGTACCCCAACTACGATCGACTTAAAAAAGACATTTAAACTTTATTCACCTGCTCAGCCTAATGAAAATAGATAATAAACCCTGGTTTTGGATTCCGCTTCTTAATTTCGCATCTGGTTTACCTTATGCCGTAATCATCTCAGTTTCTGTCATTATGTACAAAAATTTGGGAATTTCAAATGAAGATATTGGCGTCTACACCAGTTTATTATACCTGCCATGGGTTATAAAACCACTTTGGAGTCCGTTTATAGAATTACACGGAACCAAAAGAAAATGGTTTTTATCGATGCAATTGCTTATTTCGATTGCTTTTTTATTAGTTGGATTTACGATTCCGGCGAGTGGCTTTTTTATCATGACTCTGGCCATTTTTTGGGTTGCTGCTTTTGCTTCGGCTTCTAATGATATTGCGAGTGACGGTTTTTATTTGTTGGTTTTACCCGAGGACAAACAATCTTTTTTCCTGGGTATCAGAAGTACTTTTTACAGACTTTCATTACTTGCAGGAAACGGACTAATTGTACTTTTTGCCGGTTATCTGGAACACAAATACGGAGATAATACCAAAGCCTGGTCGTACACGATGATTGCTGTTGGTTTATTAATGACTTTTATAACAGTTTATAATTTCATTTTTACACCAAAAAATGAAATCAATGCCTTAGCGAATAATAAAGAAGCACATCAAAATCAAAACTTCGCTACTGTATTTATCAGTTTCTTCAAGAAAAAACGAATCGGGTTAATTTTAGCTTTTATTCTGGTTTTCAGATTAGGAGAATCTCAGTTGCTTAAAATGCTGAGTCCGTTTTTATTAGATGGAAAAGAAATAGGCGGTATGGGATTAGACACCGAAGCTGTTGGAATAATCTACGGAACTTTTGGCGTTGGAGCTTTGACTCTGGGCGGAATTTTAGGCGGAATTGCGATATCGAAACAAGGTCTTACGAAATGGATGCTTCCGATGTTCCTGACGATGCATTTACCTATTGTTGGTTTTATTTTACTGGCTTTTTTCCATCCCACATCCATTTATTACATTTATGCCGTAGTGATTTTAGAACAATTTGGTTATGGTTTTGGTTTTACAGCCTTTATGATGTATTTAATTCATGTGGCCGAAGGCGAATCAAAAACATCACATTATGCAATTGCAACTGGTTTTATGGCATTAGGAATGATGCTTCCGGGAATGTTAAGTGGTTATATTCAGAAATATTTAGGCTATGATAACTTCTTTATTTGGGTTCTTCTGGCTACAATTCCGGGTTTAATTCTTTCCCGTTTTTTAGAATTCCCAAAAGATTTCGGTAAAAAAACAGCATAACAGCTATACATATAACGCCCATGGAAATCAATGAAAACATCCAGGTTGAACGAAACCTGAAAGCAATTGAATTGGAGAAAGCAGGAGAAATTGAGAAAGCAATTGCGTTATACGAAGAAAATATTAGCGAAGGTTTTAAAGGAAATCATCCTTATGACCGATTGGCAACGATCTACAAAAACCAAATCGATCTCGACAATGAGATTAGGGTTTTAGAAAAAGCCATTATTGTTTATGAGGAAATCACTCTCGAAGACCGTTTAGAAGGTTTACCCAAACTTTTCCGTTTTAAAAACCGGTTAGAAAAAGCAATTGAAACTAAAAAACAATTAGCCAAACAAAAGAAAGCAAAACTGAAATAAGTAAATGCCTCAAAATAATATTTCTAAATATTTAAAGAGAGCGTAACTGATTTTTTAAAAAAAATTAAACTTAATTTTCTTTTACCATTAAGATATTAAGTAATTTAAGCCAAGCTTTATGACCTTAATATCTTAATGGTAAAAAAATAAGACTTCTATTAAAATATTTTTATTGAATCATGATTACCTTAAAAAGAACCAACTCTGAAGATATCGATTTTAAAAATCTGGTAGTTTTATTAGACCAGGATTTAAAAATCAGAGACGGAGAAGATCACGCCTTTTACAATCAATTTAATAAAACCGATGCAATAAAACATGTTATCGTTTTTTATGAAAATGACATTGCTGTGGGTTGCGGCGCTTTTCGCAAAAAAAAAGAAGATACAGTCGAAATCAAACGCATGTTTGTACATCCTGATTATCGCAAAAAAGGAATCGCATCGTCTGTTTTAGCCGCATTAGAAATCTGGGCAAAAGAAGTTGGCTACAAAAACACAATTCTGGAAACAGGAAAAAATCAACCCGAAGCCATCAACTTATATCAAAAACTAAATTATACCATAATTCCAAATTATCCGCCTTACGAAAAGATAGATAATAGTGTCTGTATGAAAAAGACTTTATAATAATGAAAATGACAGCTCAAGCATTAAGACAAAAAGTGGGACAATTCTTTTTTCCCGCAGTTTTTATAAACGATACCGAAGAAAACATTCAGGAAACTGAACGTTTAATAAAAGAACATAACATTGGCGGACTGACGTTTTTTCACAGCCGTGCGAGTGCTGCAACAAATTACGAAAGCAAGAAAAAAATCGTTTTTAATGATGATAGCTATCAAAAAATAAAAGATCTGATTGTTCGTTACCAAAAAGCCGCTTCTACTCCACTTTTAATCAGTATTGATGCCGAATGGGGTTTGGCGATGCGTATCGAAAAAACACCGCAATATCCGTATGCCATTACACTTGGTGCATTGCCAGAAAGTAAATCGAGTTTGGTTTACGAAGTGGGCAAACAAATTGGTTTAGACTTAAAAGCTGCCGGGATTCATTATAATTTATCGCCTTTGGCAGACATTAATAATAATCCGAACAATCCTGTTATTGGGTATCGTTCTTTTGGTGAAAACAAAGAAAAAGTAGCTGATTTTTCGATTGAATATCTTAATGGAATGTCGGAAGTTGGTGTTTTGGGCTGCCTGAAGCACTTTCCCGGACACGGAAACACCAATGTCGATTCGCATTTGGGATTACCGGTTTTAAATGAAACGCTTGAAGAATTATTAGAAAACGAATTATATCCTTTCATTAAAGGAATCGAAAATAATGTAGACTCGATTATGATTGGTCATTTGGCCGTTCCGAGTTTGAATGACGGAAAAAATACATCAGCAACTTTATCAAAACCTATTATCGAAACGCTTTTGCGCAAGCAATTGGGTTATGACGGTTTGGTAATTTCTGATGCGCTAAACATGCACAGTGTTTCTAAACTCTACGAAACCAAAGGAGAACTTGAATGGGAAGCCTTCAACGCCGGAAACGACGTTTTATGCTTCGCCGAAAATGTTCCCGAGGGAATTGAAGCCATCCTTAAAAATGCATCACCGGAACGTATCGAAGAAAGTTTCAACAGAATCATGAAAGCCAAAGAAAAAGTGGGAATCCTGTCTGATAATACTTTTACTTCAGGAGAACTCGACTTCGAAAAAGCTTCGGTATTAAATTTTGAAGTTGCGCAACATTCGATTACAAAAATTATCGACAACTCAAATACTGAATTAGCTTTTGAAGCACAAAAAAACAATCAATTAGCAAAACTGAGTTTATATAAAGGTATAGAGAATACTTTCTTTCAAACCTTAAATGCAAAATTAGAATCTCCGGAATTTGCTTTCGAAAACTTAGAAGTTTCAGATATTAAATCAATTGCATCGAGTTTAGAGAATTTCGAAACTATTATTATTTCATTATTTGTTCCAAAAGCAAAACCTATGAACAATTTTGAAATCAATGACGAGGTTTTAGAATTGCTTTCGAACTTACTGCAAACCAAAAAATGTATTGTTTACGTTTTCGGAAATCCTTACGTATTACCTATTATTCCTTATCTAACAAAGGCTTCAGGATTAATTCAGGTCTATCAGGATTTTAATGAGTTCCAAAAAAATGCAGGAATTCAATTTTTAGAAAATATTCCTTGCAACGGAATTCTTCCCGTAAATATTGACATCCAATAACTTACAATTATACATAGCCAAAAACTATCAACTTATAAATATTTATAATCACTTCTTATTGTAAGAAGATGAAGTTATACCCTATTTTTGCATCAGAAATAAATTTTTAACGTAAAACGAAAAATATGTCTTTAGTAGGAAAAAAATTCCCAAGTATTGCAGTAGATGCTATCTCAGAAATGGGTGATAATTTAAAAATCAACATTTTTGAAGAAGCAGTAAACAACAACAAAAAAGTATTATTGTTCTGGTACCCAAAAGATTTCACTTTTGTATGTCCAACTGAATTACACGCCTTTCAAGCTGCATTACCAGAATTTGAGAAAAGAAATACTATCGTAATCGGAGCTTCATGCGACACAAACGAAGTACACTTTGCTTGGTTAAACACTCCAAAAAACAATGGTGGAATCGAAGGTGTAACTTACCCAATTTTGGCAGATACAAACCGTAATTTATCTAACATTTTAGGAATTTTAGATATCGATTCTACAGAATACAGCGAAGAAACTGATTCAGTAATCATCGAAGGTTCAAACGTAACTTACAGAGCTACTTACCTTATTGACGAAACTGGAAAAATTTTCCACGAAAGTGTAAACGATATGCCATTAGGCCGTAACGTAAACGAATATTTACGTATGGTTGATGCTTATACTCATATCCAGGAAAAAGGAGAAGTTTGTCCTGCAAACTGGGAAGCTGGAAAAGATGCAATGAGCGCAGACAGAATCAGTACTGCTGAATACTTGAGCGCAAACTAAGAAATAGAATACCACATTTTATAAAATTCCAAATCCCAAATCCCAATTTGAGGATTTGGAGTTTTTCTCTCAAAAAATCAATAACAATAATTTCAATTGCAATGTCAAAAATCAATTGCAATTTCAATGTCAGGGAAATTTTAGGATCGTTTTTTAACTACGTTCTAATATTTTTCAAATCTACTATGGGCATTTAAATTGACTTCAACTAAAATTGATTTTTGTTATTGAAATTGACATTGAAAATTTAAAAATTATGTTAATCGACTTAAACGAAGATACATTAGCAGATTTAGTTGCTAAAAACGAAAAAGTAGTAGTACAATATTCAGCTTCATGGTGTGGAAATTGCCGTATTATGAAACCAAAATTCAAAAAATTAGCAACAGAAAATGAAGCTATCACTTTTGTTTTGGTTGATGCAGAAAATTCTCCTGAATCACGAAAATTAGCTAATGTAAGCAACCTGCCAACATTCGCCACTTTTGTAAATGGAAAATTAGTTGGAGAAACTCAAACCAACAAACAAGAAGTTTTAATCGACTTGGTAAACGCAATTGCTTAAATTTAGATTAGTTAGACTGGCTTAGATTTTTAGACTTCTTAGATGTTGTCTTAATTTTTAAAAAAGTCTAAGGAGTCTACGAATGTCTAAAAATCTAAGAAGTATAAATATGAAATTACCTGTAATAAAGCAGTTGACCCAATTTATCGAAGAAAACGATCAGGATTATATTATTGAAACAATCGAAGTTCTGGAAGCAATGACCGAAATTCCGTCCCTAAAAGATGAAGAATTAGATGTAATTGGTGAATTAATTTCTAATATGTATGGCGCGCTTGAAGTACACAAAATGGTTGTTCAGGGCACCGATAAGAAAGAAGCTCTTAATGCGTTCATGAAACGTGTTTTAGGATCTATCGATAAATAAATCGACCTCTTTTTCAAAGAAAAAACAAAAAAACATGACGTAAGAAACGCTTTCCTTCCAAGAAAGCGTTTTTTTTATTTTATTATTTCAGTGGCAGTTTTTACATACTTTTCATTGCGACGAAATGAAGTTACACTTAACCAATATTTTTATCTAAAAACGCCTTAAAAAGCATAGAATTAGCAAAGCTGCATTCACATAAAGATTGCGAACTTTAGCTTAAATATAAAAGCATAATCCCTAATTATTTTTTACCGCAGAAAACAGGAAGATTTTATCCAATAACGCTTTAGAAAACAAAGAAAACGCAAAGTTAAATTAATACAAAACTTTGTGCTGTCTGCGATATTTTTTTCTCTCCGAATAGCTTTTTGTATCGATCTGTTTGTCTATTGATCAGTTAAAATAATATGTGTTTTTGAAATCGCCAGAAAACAGAATAGCCTTCAAACTATAATGTTTGAAGGCTATTGATTTTTAAAGTTTCTTTTGAAACTTCTACCGGCGGAGAAAGAGGGATTCGAACCCCCGGACCTGTTACAGTCAACAGTTTTCAAGACTGCCGCATTCGACCGCTCTGCCATTTCTCCAGTATGTTGCAATCATTTGCTGATTGCGAGTGCAAATATAAGACGCTTTTTCGGTTCTCAAAACTTTTTTTGGAACTATTTACAAAGAAAATAATATAATAAAAAAAGAAAACCCTTAACAAACGTTAAGGGTTTCAAGTTCAGCGGAGAAAGAGGGATTCGAACCCCCGGACCTGTTACAGTCAACAGTTTTCAAGACTGCCGCATTCGACCGCTCTGCCATTTCTCCAGTATGTCGCGATCATTTTGTGATTGCGAGTGCAAATATAGTGCGCTTTTCCGATTATAAAAACTTTTTCAGCTATTTTTTTAAGTTAATTTTTAAGTACTTAATTATCAGTATTCCTAAAAATAATTTTTCTTAATAAATTAATCCAAATCGTCTAAAATTGGCGTTGGTTTTTTGTTTTCATCTACAGCAACAAATGAAAAAGTTCCTGAAACTACCGTTTCGCGAAGTTCAGAATACATTTGTTCCATAAAAATATCAACATGAATTTTACAACTGGTTCTTCCAACGCTATCTACTTTTGCTACTAATTCAATTAAAGTTCCTGCCGGAATCGCCTTTTTAAAGTCGATTTGTCCAGTGGATATCGTCACTACTTTTTTACGGCTAAAACGAGTAGCACAAATAAAAGCAACTTCGTCCA
>Ga0247809_1000413_pt1 | contig 20155 bp, 17 predicted proteins | sample UWRJL104311B1_FD_180951 | JGI IMG/M metagenome (GOLD analysis project Ga0247809, IMG submission 180951) | Plant litter microbial communities from Arlington Agricultural Research Station in Wisconsin, United States - UWRJ-L104-311B-1 | ecosystem: Environmental > Terrestrial > Plant litter >...
TTTTAATTCACCTAATGTTTTTTCTTGCATCTTTTTTTATTTAGTCTGAAAGTCCGAAAAGTCCGAGGTCCGAGGCTTGGATAATTAGCATTTGCGTTATATCTTCCCACTTCGGACTATAAACTTCTGACTATTTAACTGTTTTTCTTCTGTTCTTAATGTAATCTTCAAAAATGTATTCTCCCAATCCGTTTAAAGAACTGTAAAAAGCCCTTCCGCCATTAATTTCGGTAAACTGGCGAACAAACTGTTGCAGGTAAGGGTCTTTGGCAATCATGAATGTGGTTATTGGAATCTTCAATCGCTTGCATTGTGCGGCCATATTCAAGGTTTTGTTAACCACCTTTCTATCCAATCCCATACTATTTTTATAATATTTGCCATTTTCTTTCAGGCAGGTTGGTTTTCCGTCGGTAATCATGAAAATCTGCTTGTTATGTGTTTTACGGCGACGAAGTAAATCTGTCGCCAATTCCAGACCGGCAAATGTATTGGTGTGATAGGGGCCAACCTGCAAATAAGGTAAATCCTTTACAGTAATCGGCCAGGCATCATTCCCGAAAACTACGATATCTAAAGTATCCTTCGGATATTTGGTCTTGATGAGTTCAGCTAAAGCCATTGCTACTTTTTTTGCTGGTGTAATTCTATCCTCACCGTATAAAATCATCGAATGCGAAATATCAATCATCAGCACGGTAGACGTAAGGGTTTTGAAATCTTTTTCCTCCACCTCCAAATCCCTGTCGGTTAATGTGAAATCGCCTATCCCATGATTTATTTGAGCATTCTGGATGGAAGCCGTCATATCAATCTGGTCTAAACTATCACCAAAGCTATATTCACGCCTGTCTGCATTTTTCTCTTCTCCAATACCGGATTGATTGCTGTTGTGATTTCCACGGCCCGATTTTTTGAGCTTTCCAAAAATTTCGTCCAGTGCCGATTTACGAATTGTTTGCTCGGTTTTAGCCGTAATTTTAAACTCCCCCGATTGATTATCTTCGGTGAGATAGCCTTTATCTTTCAAATCATCGATAAAATTCCCGATGCCGTAGTCATTATTGGTTAATTTATATTGTTTGTCGAGCTCGTTGAGCCAACTTAAAGCCTCTGCAGCATCACCAGCTGTATAATTCAGCAATTCGCTAAATAATTTCAGCAACTCATCGAACCCACCTTTTGGCGCATCGCCAGGCTTGTAATCAGAAAAACGAAAACCTCTCATGTAATTGTATTAACGGATTATTAAAGATAAAAGTTTCGATTTGGATTAATTTAAGTGGCATGTCATATTTGGGTGATTTAGCTAAAAGATTAAAGCTACCAAAGCGAAACTGCAAAACTTAAAATTGAAAATTGCCAACTGAAAAATGATCTGGGCGTTCCCCAAGCTGTGATTCAAAAAATTAACCCAGCGCCATATGGTAAATCTTCTTATTGTATTCCGGATTTGCTCCAACCTGCGAAGCCACAAAAGCCCCAACTTTGCAGGCATTATCCAATGTGGTTTCTATTGGGTAACCTTGCAGATAACAGGCTATAAAGGTAGCCAGGAAAGCGTCGCCTGCACCAACTGTATCTGCAACCTGAACTTTGTAACCAGCATGTTTAAATAATTTTCCGTCCTTTAAAACACATGCACCTTTATCACCAAGCGTTAAGCAAATAACTTCAATGTTAAATTGAGTAGAAAGTTGTTTTAAAATCTGTTCATCTGTATTTCCAGTCAAACCAAAAGTATCACGAACCCAAATAAGTTCATCTTCATTTATTTTTAAGATATCAGCATGCGCTAATAGTTCAGCAATTAATGCCTTATCGTAGAACGGTGCACGCAGGTTAATATCAAAAACCTTCGTTTTTGGATACGCTAAAAGTGAAAAAATTGTTTCCCTGGAACGCTCTTCGCGGCAAGTTAAGCTGCAGTAAACTAAAGCATCAGCCTGTTTAGCGGCTTCAATATTATTATCGGTAAGTTGAATATCATCCCAGGCCACCGGTTGCTTTATGGTATAAGTTGCCTGATGCTTATCATCGAGCTGAACAACTACAGTGCTGGTAGGCAATTCAGCATTCACCTGTATTAAATCCGTTGGAAAATGATTTGAAGCTAAGTATTCCAACAGGTCTTTTCCATTATCATCTTCTCCTACAGCACTGATAAAGCTACTTTCAATGCTTTGCTTATGGAGATTTAATGCGACATTCATACTTGAACCGCCAGCCTTTTTTCCTTCAGGGAAAACATCCCAGAGTATTTCGCCGATTGAGATAACTTTATTTTGCATATGGATTATAGAAAATGTAAATAAACAATTTTAATACGCGGAACAAAATAATTTGTTTTATATCTTTACAAGAAGACCTAAAAATCATGAAAAGAATTATACTTATTGCCTTAATGCTGGTTTCTTTCGGCACTTTTGCACAAACGCCAAAAGATAAACAAGCAATTCTGGATGTGCTCGAAAATCAACGCCTTAGTTGGAATAAAGGCGATTTAGAAACCTTTATGCAAGGTTATGTAAAAAGCGATAGCTTACTTTTCGTTGGCAGCAGCGGGCCAACTTATGGCTGGCAGAAAACCTTAGAAAACTACAAGAAAAGCTATCCGGGTAAAGCAGGAATGGGCCAATTGACTTTCGGTATTAAAAAAGTAGATTTCTTAAATAAGGACGTTGCCTTCGTTTTAGGTAGCTGGCATTTGAAGCGTGAGAAGGATGAACCTAAGGGATATTTCACCCTGCTTTTTAAAAAGCTAAACGGAGCGTGGAAAATCTTTGTAGACCACTCAAGCTAGCGTGAATGCAAGATGTAGTAGGGAAGATCGGAAAAGAAAAATCTTTGCGCGAAATGCAAATTCAAAGATTTCTCCATTTCGGTCGAAATGACGACTTATTTATTCCATAGCTATTCTCCCAATTTAAAATCCTTATAATAAAAATCTTTATCCTCATCGGTAATCGGACGGATTACCCTGCAAGGGTTTCCGGCCGCGAAAACATTATCGGGTACGTCTCTGGTAACAACGCTACCTGACCCAATGACTACATTCGATCCGATATTAACGCCTGGGTTAATCACAACATTGCCGCCAATCCAAACGCTGTTGCCAATTGTTACCTCCTGCGCCCACTCATATTCCTGATCTCTCAAGTGTGCGTGCATCGGGTGTCCGGCAGTGTAAATGGCGACATTAGGCGCTAAAAAAACACTGTTACCAATCCTTACCTTGGCACAATCCAGAATAACGAGATTAAAATTGGCGTAAAAATTTTCACCAATTTCGATGTTGTATCCGTAGTCGCATCTGAACGGTGGCTCAACATAAAACATTCGTTCTGTTTTTCCGAATAGTCGTTTTAATAGTGCTTTTCGCTGTTTTATGGATTTTGGAGCCAGGTTATTGAATTCATAAACAATTTCACGTGCTTTTATTCTTTCTTTGGAAAGTTCTTCCCCTCCAGCCTGATAAGCTTTGCCAGCCAGCATTTTTTCTTTTTCCGTAAGTATATTGTTTTCCATTTTATTCTGAATTTATTCCCGGTGTTTAAACGCAATAATAACAAAAAAGGGGCTATCGTAACCGATGCCCCTTGTATTTTTTACTTCGTATCTATGGTTTGCCTTTGGCTAAAGCTCGTTCCGCAATTTTAACGGCTTTCTTTTCTCTCCAATTTGCATACTTTTCTTTAAAAGTCATTTTGATTAAGCTATCTATAGCACCATGAGTAAATAAACTCCAAACACTGGCCACTTTTCGGGTAATTGATTGATCCCACGCACGTAAGCTCAATGAGAATGAACCATCGAGGTATTTCATCCAGTGCCACATTCCTGTAGGCATAAATAGGGTATCACCATGTTCCAGAAAAACCTCGTAACCCTCAACGCCATTTAATGCAGGGAATTTTTCGAAATCAGGATTGGCTACATCATAATCTTCCAGAGCATAAGTAGCATTCGGCAGGCAATATAACCTGTCTTTCCATTTATTATCGAAAAGAACAATGTGTTTTCTGCCTCCAAAATGTGTATGGAAAATATGTGGTAAATCGATATCGTAATGTAAGAAAGTTACCGAATTAGAACCGCCAAAAAACATTGCAGGCATACTTTCTATAAATCCCCCCATTAATTCTTTAGGGATTTTTACATCATTAATTAAACTCGGAACTTTTTTAAACAGGTTGAAGAAAAATATTCTCAATTCAGTTGGCTCACGCTTGATTAAATCCAGATAGTCTCCAAACTTCATGTGTGCTGTAGCCGCATTAATCGGCTTTGAAGGGTCTGCTTTTGAGTTATCGTATAAAGGCACTTCCAACTCGCCGCCAATTTCTTTTAAATATTCGGTTGTCCATTTTTCTCTTGCCGGCCAATCTTTTGTTAAGCCTCTGATTACTAATGGTTTTTTGGTTTTCAAATAATTTTTCTTGAAATCTTCCGGAGTAATACTCTCAACGATGTCAACTGGTTTTAGAATGAAACTCATGCTTTTTAAAATCGGTTATTTGTGCCGAACACAAAAATGTAAATTTTATTTTACAAATAATATAACTCTAAAGAAATGTGACGTAAATTACTTAATTCATAGTTTACGTTTAGTTAACACTAAGCCAAAATTTTTCTGCCTGCAATTTCAGCATACGCTGCATCCCATAAATCAATACGTTTTTGTAAAGCTTGTTTAGCCGTTTCTTCAGCTTCAGCCCAAAAATTTTCGTCCTTTTCGCAAAGCTTTTCCGTCATCGATAAAGCTAAATGACTATGGTGGTCGCCATCTACTTCGATATGGCGTTCCAGGTAATATTTGAAAATCGAAACTTTATCCGGTTGAGTACTATTTAAATCATTAACCATGCTAAAAAACATGTTTGGGATTAAATCTTCACGACCGAATGTAAAGCTTGCAGCCTGTAAATGTGTTTTGCCACAGTTAATGGTTTCGAAAGTAGAATTGACGAAAGATCTTGCGGGTTGGGGAACCAGGGCCAACTCAAAAGCTAGGTCAAAATCGCGACCTTTCTGCAAGGAAGTTAAGAAATTATTAATTGGTTCTACAGTTGCTCCACATTGAGCCATGGCATCCAAATACAATTCGAAATGACTTTTTATGTGTCCATTCGCATCTGCATCACTTTCTTCTCCGGCTACAATTTCGTTAATTAACTGCCTCGTAACCGCATCACCAACTGGAAACCAGGGCAGGGTAGTACAGGTTAAGTTTATTTGTAAAGCTTTTAGCAGTGACATGAAATCCCAGACAGCATAAATATGGTGTTCCATAAAAATCTGCAGGTCTTCTACTTCGCTGATGGCCGAATAAACTTTGTGATTGATAATTTGTTGCCTTAACGGATCAATATTTTTCTGAATTTTTGTAATGTTGGGATGCATCTATCCTGATTATAATTTTATCTCGGGGTGAAGTTGTATTTCTTTTCAAGAAATTTATGAGTGCAAAATTAATACTTATTAGTACGAATTACTGCCAATTACAAAACCTGAAGAAAGGCTGACAAATAAGTAAGTAACTGATTGATTTTAAAATAAAAAAAAACGCTCCTGCAATGCAGAAACGTTTTGTAAAATAGGGATGTGGAAATATTATTTCGGCATTAAAACTGTATCAATAACATGGATAACGCCATTTTTTTGATTTACATCAGCAATCGTCACTGTACTCATTCCGCCTTTGGCATCTGTAAGCATCAATTTTTTGCCCATCATATGCGCAGTTAACTTTTCGCCTTGCACGGTTGTCAATTCGGCTTTACCGCCACCTGCTTTAATTGCTTTTGCAATCGCTTTGCTGTCCATTTTACCGGCAACAACATGGTAGGTTAAAATTTTTGTTAATGTTGCTTTATTTTCAGGCTTAACTAAAGTTTCAACTGTTCCTGCAGGCAATTTGTCAAAAGCAGCGTTGGTTGGAGCAAAAACGGTGAATGGACCAGCGCTCTTAAGTGTTTCTACTAAACCCGCTGCTTTAACAGCTGCAACCAGTGTTGTATGGTCTTTCGAATTTACAGCATTGTCCACAATATCTTTTGTTGCGTACATAGCTGCGCCACCCACCATCGGATTTTTTTGAGCGTAAACTTGTGTTGTGATTGCCATTGTGAAAACAGCAAATGCAGATAAGATTAATTTTTTCATTATTTCTAATATTTAAGTTTCTGTTATTTGCCTTCATTTACGATAGCTAGCAGATACTTGGTTTTTTAGAAATTAAATATTGATGTAACCTTCTGTTAATGAGTTGATTAATTTTTAAAAAAAGTAACTAAGAAGTCCTTCGGATGAGTCAATCCATCTTTTCGCTGTTTTTGGCTTCAAAGCGGATAACGATATTTGGGTTCTCCCCTGAATTGCATCCTTTATGAACTTCGTCGGTCACGCTTAACGACAGGACTAAAGGGCATCTTTAGTTCACCTTGGCTGTTCTCACTTTTTTAGAAAAAATCTTCGGGAAAAATCGCTTCAGCCATACTGCCTTAATTTCTTTTCCACCTATATAAGCTTCTTCTTTTTTATTTTTAACAGCTTGTACAATTTGCTTTGCGCATTCGGCGGCTGTCATGGCATTTTCATGTGCATCGCCCATCATGTTAAGGGGGTTGCCATCTCCCGTAAGTGCATTGTAGGTAACGTTTGTTTTGATAAAGCCCGGACAGATTATGGTAATATCGATATTTTTATCATAAACTTCGGATCGGAGTGAATCGAAATAGCCATGTAAAGCGTGCTTGGAAGCAGCATAAGCAGATCGCAATTTAGTTCCGAATTTCCCAACCAAACTGCTTACCACAACAATTTGTCCGCTCCCATTTTTAATCATCGAAGGTAAAACGGCCTTACTTAAAACTACAGTTCCCCAAAAATTGGTGTCCATAATTTGTTGCTCTGTTTTCAATCCAGTTTCGAGTGCTAATCCCCGCTGACTGACACCCCCGCTGTTAATCAACAAATCGATTTTTCCAAAGATTTTCATTGCGTCTTCAGCCTTATGATGAAGCGTTGCAGTTTCACTTAAATCAAAAGGTAAAACATGGACGTTAAACGAATTCTGACAATTGCCTTTCACCCGAAACAACTCATCACGGTTTCGTGCTGAGATAATTAGCTTGTCGCCGGCTCTAAAATATTCATAAACGAGGGCTTCTCCGATACCTGAAGATGCACCTGTAATCCATACAATTTTCGACATATAAACTTAATTATTGAATGATGGAATTTGGATTGAGTGAAAGGCATGTTAAATTCACTAACTTAAAATTCAATCATTAATTATAAACAATTCGGAAGCGATGTGGTCTGCAAAGAGCTTCCCATTCTGGCTTAGTTTGATATTATTTTCCTCAATTACCAACCAATCTTTATCTTCAAAACCGCGAAGATTATGTTGCGTTTCTTCTAAGAAATCTTTCCCGAAATCTGCTTTTATTTTTTGTAAATCGGCGCCCCACATGGTTCTTAGTGAGGTCATCAGGTATTCGTTGAAGCGGTCGTTTAAACTTAATTCTTCTACAATTTCAGGCAACTTATTACTTTCCAGTTTTTCGATATAAAGCGAGTTATTCGCGGGGTTCATGAACCGGTTTTGTCCATCAAAACCATGCGCTGATGGTCCGATGCCGATATAATTTACACCTTTCCAATAGTTTGTATTATGAACGGCATAACAGCCCGGTTTTGCAAAATTGGAAATTTCGTAGTGCTCAAATCCAACTTCCACCAGTTTATCCATCAAAATAACAAACTGCGCTGCACTTTGATTATCATTTACTGGTGTTTGCTTTTTGTTTTTGATGGCGTGCGCCAGGGCAGTTCTTGGCTCAACCGTTAAGGCATAAGCAGAAATGTGGGGTACCCGTAAATCGATTGCTTTGCTGATGTTGTTTATCCATTTTGCATCCGTGAGTAAGGGGTAGCCATAAATCAGATCGAGGGTTAAGTTTTCGAAACCTGCATCCTGACTTCTCTTAATGCAATCTTCGGCTTCCTCTGCATTATGCGCCCTATTCATCCAAATCAAATCTTCGCTAAAAAAAGATTGGATGCCAACACTAAAGCGGTTTACAGGCAGCTGTTTTAATACTTTTAATTTTTGTGTAGTTAAATCATCTGGATTTGTCTCAATGGTGATTTCAGCATTTGCATCAACAGAAAATGTTTGATTTATAGCATCGAAAATCTTTTGTAAAGCCGGTTGAGATAGAATTGATGGTGTTCCACCGCCAAAATATATGGAACCAACCTGGCCCGATATTCTATTTTTTTTCATTTTAATTTCTTTACAAATTGCTTCAACCATTTCATCAGCATATTTTAATGAGGTGCTGAAATGAAAATCACAATAATGACAAGCCTTTTTGCAAAAAGGAATATGAATGTAGATACCGGACACATCGCAAAGATACATCATAATATAAAAGCAATTATTTTCTTTAGGTAAACAATGATTATTCAGCTACTTTTGCATTCTCATTTTTGATCAAAGCATGCCGAGAATCATTTTAATTTTATTCGTGTTTTTATTGTCTGCAAATTTCCTTGCAGCACAGCAAATGCCGGTTAAAGTAGATTCAAATTCGGTTGTTAAATATCAATATCGGCGGTATCGGGTCGATTCGGCAACGTTGGCAAGACAAAAAATCGTCACAGACTCTATAATTCGGCACACCTGGGTTTTGGCGGATAGTCTGATAAATAAAACGGCTATGCTGGATAGTGTCGAAAAGGAATATATGTTTCCAAAACTCGATTTATCCGCATGGCAAAAAAAATATCAGAATTTCAAAAAGAAAATTAATCCATACCAGTTAGGCCGTTCAATTCCTAAAGGAAATGCAGGTTTATTAGGCTTTATTTTTATTATGCTGGTTGTTTTTGCTGTCTTAAAGAACGCCTTTTCGAAACAACTTTTCGCAATTATTCAATCTTTCTTTAGCAACCGGGTTTTGAATAACATCAATAAAGAGGATAACCTATTTAGTTCATGGCCATTCCTGCTTTTATTTATACAATTTGGATTTATTCTGGGTATGTTTTTTTTCCTGGTTGCTCAATATTACGATATGTATCAGGCAAAAGACGGGTTTAAATTCTTTTTCACTATTTCTATTATCATCATTGTATTTTACGCGTTAAAATTGCTTATTTTGAGATTTTTGGGTTTTCTTTTTAATGTGCAAAAGCCTGTTAATGAGTATATATCTATACTTTATTTAAGTTATTTTAATGCATCATTGCTCTTCATTCCTTTAGTCGTAGCTTTTGCATTATCACCACTTAAATATGGTGGGGTTTACATTGGCCTGGCCGTAGTTGTGCTGGTTATAATTTTCACGTTTCAGCTGATAAGGGCGGGGTTAACCATCCTTTCTAATAATAAGTTTTCGAAAATGCATTTAATTTTGTACTTTTGCGCCCTCGAATTATGTCCTGTCTTAATACTAATTAAAACGATAGGATTGTAGCAGAAAAAGGAAAATGCAAGAAAAGAACGACTCTAGAATCCGTAAAGTGAAAAGTATTTTGGTTACTTTGCCGAAACCTGAAACAGAAAAGTCTCCCTACTACGATTTAGCTAAAAAGCATAACCTTAAAGTAGATTTCAGATCATTTATCCATGTGGAAGGCGTGCCTGCAAGGGATTTTAGAAAGGATAAAATTAATCTTGCTGATTTTACAGCGGTTATTTTTACCAGCAGAAATGCAGCTGACCACTTCTTTAGAATCTGCGAAGAAATGCGCTATGATGTTCCTGCTGATTTAAAGTATTTCTGTCTTTCTGAAACTATAGCGTTGTATTTGCAAAAATATATTCAATATCGTAAACGTAAAATTTTCTTTGGAAAACAGACGGCTGCCGATTTAGCTGAAGTTTTAAAGAAACATGCTAACGAGAAATTTTTATATCCGTGTTCTGACATGGCTACGGAAGATACGATGAAATTTCTTGAAAAAAGCGGTTACAATTTTACCCCGGCTGTATTGTTTAAAACAGTAGTAAGTGATTTATCCGATCTTGCTGATGTTTTTTACGACGTGATAGCATTCTTCAGCCCTTCGAGCATTCAATCTTTATTTAAGAATTTTCCCGACTTCAAGCAAAATAATACAAGAATTGCAGCGTTTGGTGTTAATACAAGTAAGGCAGTAACGGATATGGGTTTAATCGTGGACATTGCAGCGCCAACTCCAGGTGTACCGTCAATGACTATGGCCATTGAGAATTACATCAAAGTATCCAATAAATAGGCAATCCTCTAAATTTATTTTTGAATGAGCAATAAATTGCAGCTTTTTTAGTTATAGCAAGATATTGCCATTCGTGTAACGAAAATATTAGGTGAATAAGATGAAAAAAGCAGTCTTAATACCCTAATAATAATGTTTCGTGTAAATTTTTTGATTTTGTTGATTATTTAAATCATTTTTGATAGAATTGCTAACTGTGTTTTTTACACTATAAAGATTATATGAAGAAAATCTACATTCTAGCTATAACGGCTGTATCTGTGTTGCTTGCTAGTTGTGGTCATGGGGGCCAGGGTGAGTTAGTAGGTGCTTACAACCGGAAATTTAAAAATCAACAAGTACCATTGGGTATGATTTATGTTCCACCCGGGCATACACCGCTGGGCGGTTCAGATGAAGACATTACATTCTCTCAATCCGGACCGAGCCGTATGACGACTATTCCGGCATTTTTCATGGATCAAACTGAAATATCCAATGCGGAATATAGACAATTTACCAAATGGGTACGCGATTCTTTAGCAATTGTTATGATGGGTTACCCTCAACAATATATGGTAACCAGAAAGGGAGCTGCTGCGGGCGCATTAGGTGATGAAAAGTACATCGATTGGAAAAAAGTTGGCAATGGTTCCACTATCTGGGGTGGAAAAGGCAAAGGTGCGACAGCTGCCAACAGGAGTCAGTTAGACAATATGTATTATTCCGGTCTGGATGCTTTACCAGGAAAAAAAGAAATTGATGTACGTAAACTGGAATATGTTTATGGTAACCTGAACTTTGATAAAGCTGCTTTAGGGCATAAAGATCCAAATAGTAAAAGACAGGATTATATAGATCGGTATACAGTTGCCGTTTACCCGGATACAATGGTTTGGAAGACAGATTATTCCTATTCTCAAAATGATCCGATGGTTAGAGGCTATTTTAATCACCCTTCTTATGATGATTATCCAGTAGTAGGCGTGAGCTGGGAACAGACCCAGGCTTTTGCTCACTGGCGCACCCAGCTTTATCAGGGGGTTGCATCATCCCGAAAGCTACCTGCAAACGCGCGTGCAGATTATAGATTGCCTTCTGAATCCGAATTTGAGTATGCCTCAAGAGGGGGTAATATAAAAACAAAGTATCCATGGGGTGGGCCTTACATCAGAAATACAAAAGGATGTTTGCAGGCAAATTTTAAACCTGGCCGCGGGGATTATTCCAGTGATGGCGGTATCTATACCGTAAATGTAAATTCCTACTTCCCTAACGATTATGGGTTGTATAACATGGCTGGCAACGTTGCCGAATGGACCCAAACAGCTTATAATAAATCTGCCTCACCACTTTTACATGATTTAAGTCCGAATTTTACCTATGTAGCTGGTAAAGATGATAGTAAATATTTAAAACGTAAAGTGGTTAAAGGAGGTTCCTGGAAAGACACAGGTTATTTTCTTCAGAATGCAGTGTCCACATACGAATATCAGGATCAACAAAGGTCTTACATTGGTTTCAGGTGTGTATCATCATTATATGGAACCGATTTAAGAAATAGAAACTAAATCAACCTAATAAACTAAAACTAAAACGAAAAACATCAAAATTTTATGGCAGCAAAAAAACAACCAGGCTGGTTACACGTAGCGATTTCATGGGGAGCAAGTATTGTAATTGTTGGGGCATTATTTAAAATTTTGCACATTGGCGGGATATTAGGTAACTATATGATAGGTATCGGTCTCGGTGTAGAAGCAATTTTATTCTTTTTGACTGGTTTCTTTCCACCAGAGCCAGAGCCAGCATGGGAAAGAGTTTATCCTGAATTAAGAGAAGACTTTAAAGGTGAGTTGCCAGTTGCATCAGCAAGACCAGCGGCCACAGTTTCAGCACCAACATCAGCTGCTTTAGATAAAATGTTGTCTGATGCAAAGGTTGGTCCGGAATTAATCGAAAGTCTTGGTAATGGCTTACGTACATTCGGCGATAAAGTAGCGTCTATTTCTAACGTTGCAGATGCGTCTTTAGCAACTAATGAATTTACCGGTAAAGTAAAAACGGCGTCCGCAGGTTTCGATAATTTAAGTGCGTCTTTTGAAAAAGCTACTGCTAATCTGAAAGCTATGGGCGAGAGCAATGTAGATTCGCAGGCTTATCACGACCAGGTAAATAATTTAGCTAAAAATTTATCTGCATTAAATGCAGTGTACGAATTAGAGTTACAAGATTCGAGCGCCCATTTAAAATCGATGAATAAATTCTATTCAAACTTATCACTTACCATGCAAAACTTTAATGAATCAATGGAGGATTCTAAACAGTTCAAGGAAGAAGTGAACAAGCTGGCTAAAAACTTATCGTCGCTTAATGCGATTTACGGAAATATGCTGTCGGCTATGAACAGTCCACGCGTATAATTTATTTAGTTTTTAATTTTAAATAGAAAGCTACATAAAAAATGGCAGGCGGAAAAGAAACAACAAGGCAGCGGATGATTAATATCATGTATTTGGTATTATTAGCCATGCTGGCCTTAAACGTATCAGATACAATACTCGATGCATTCAAAAATATCAATGATAGTTTGGATACTTCAAAAACCAACGTTAATACAGGCATAGATCAGCTTTTTTCTTCTTTCGAAAATTCAAAACTTAAAGAAGAACCAGCCCGTGCCCAACCGATTTACGATAAAGCTAAACAGGCAAAAGCTGCAGCGGATGATCTAAATAATTATATAGAAGGTATTAAAAAACAATTTACTGTGGCTGGCGATGGAATTAATCCTGAAACAGGTGATTTGACCAATCGTGATAATCAGGACATTGCGCCTAATTTAATGATTAATCAAAAAGAGGGCGAGAAGCTAAAGGCAAAAATTAATGCAACCCGCGAAAAACTGATTTCATTACTGGATCCAAAAGACAGAGAAGGGGTTACATTTTCTCTTGAAGCTAAAGATCCTGTGAGAAAGAGAAAAGGAAACTGGCAGGAGACGTTATTTGGCGAAGGAACTCCTCTGACCGCCGCAATGACGATTTTAACCAAACTTCAAACCGATACAAAAAATGCAGAGGCTGAGGTAGTTAAAAAGTTATTCGGGAATATGGATAAGGCCGTTGTAAACATCGATAAATTTGCTGCAGTTGCTGTAGCACCTACTTCGTATGTTATACAGGGTCAGCCGTACACAGCTGAAGTATTTTTAACTGCAAGTGATTCCAGATCAAACCCTGACATCGCCGTTGGCGGAAGTAAATTATCTGTTAGGGATGGTAAAGGAACCTACACCGGCGGAACGGGTAGTGTTGGTGTTTTCAAATGGGTTGGAACCGTTCGTATTCGTCAAACTGACGGACAGGTAAAAGAATACAGAACGCCTGAACAGACTTATCAGGTGGCGAAACCTTCTGCTAACGTTTCATCAGATAAGATGAATGTTATTTATGCCGGCATTCCGAATCCATTTTCTGTATCAGCAGCAGGTTTTCCTCTAGAAAGTGTAAATGCAAGTGCATCAGGTGCTTCTATGAGTAAAACAGGTGCCGGTAAATACAATTTACTTGCAAGTGGATCTCAGGTTGGTTCGGAGGTTTCTATTAATGTTACCGCTTCAAATGCAGGTAAAAGTGTTAGCCTTGGTTCTCAGAAATTCAGGGTAAAAGCCATTCCGAAACCAACTGCAAAAGTTGGTGGAAGAGCCGGTGGCGATATCGCTTCAGTACAGTTGAAGAGCGAATCTGAAATTGAAGCAGATTTGGATGACTTTCCATTTGATGTTAAGTTCAAAATTCAGCGCTATAAATTGACGATTATAAAACCGCGTTCAGATGCTATCACCATTTCGGGTAGCGGTGGTGGATTTGCAGGGGCTGTAAGAACAGCTATAAATTCAGTTACACCGGGAACGAGGGTCTTCTTCGAAGATATCGTTTCTGTTGGACCAGATGGTCGCCAGAATGTTTTGCCTTCAATAGCATTTTCAGTTAAATAAGAATAAGATGAAAAGGATTTTAAGCATCGCTGTATTAGTTTTATCAACCGGATTTGCATTTGCACAAACACCTCTTAAAAAGAAGGGTGCTGCTGTAAATACTGCACCAGTTGACAGTGCTAAAAAGTTAACGGCTAAGAAGAAGCTGAAAGTACCCCCGAAAGATGGTTTTTATGCCCGTAAGGATATAGATAGCACTGAAATGGTACCTTTAGCTGATGTACGAGAAGAAGATGTTTTTTATGCAAAACGCATCTGGAGGGAAATTGATCTTCGCGACACGGTGAATTCACCGCTTAAATCTCCTAAATCAAGATTAATCGATGTTTTAATATCAGCTGTTAAATCAGAGGAGCTAACTGCTTATTCACCATTCGATACGCTGAACAATGAAGATGATGCATTTACAAATCCCTTAACGGCCGATACTGCGCTTATGCAGGCTGCGGGAACTGTTGAGGTTACAGATTCCAAAGCCGGGACAGTAAAAACAGTAGCTAATGATCTTAATCCGGAATCATTTTTAAAATACAGGATTAAAGAGGACTGGATTTTTGATGTTAAACGTTCTATTTTTGAACCTAGAATTGTTGGCATAGCACCAATGAAATTCATTGAGGCCTCTAAACAATGGCAGCCTGTTTTTTGGATTAGTTACGATGAATTGAGACCAATTATTGCGCATAAAAGATTAGTCAATACAAATAACGATGCTTCCACTTTAAGTTTTGATGATTTTTTCATCCGTCGCTTATTCAGCAGTTATATCGTTAAGGAATCTAATCCGGGAGATAATAAACTCAGGGATATCATTAACGATCCCAGAGAACGTTTAATGGAATCTGAAAGAATTAAAAAGTCCGTTCTCGATTACGAGCAAGGACTTTGGGAATACTAACTAAGAACCCTCTAGAGGGGGCTTTATAGTGTAAAAAAAGGTAGCAAATTTCAATGCTGCCTTTTTTTATGAATGTCATTTAAGAAGGGTTTTCAGAGCCCCCTTCAGTGGGCTGAGGGGTAAAATATTCCAGCAGAGTTAAAACCTGTTTCTTATTCAATATCTCGCTTAGTTCCTTTTCTGTTGCTTCTTTTATTTTTTTAACCGATTTAAAATGGGTTAACAACCTGTCGGCTGTCGTTTTGCCTATTGCAGGAATCTGTTCCAATTCAGTTTTTAATGTTCCCTGGTCTCTTTTCTTCCTATGGAAAGTAATTCCGAAACGGTGCGCTTCATCACGCAATTGTTGGATAACCTTTAACGTTTCAGATTTTTTATCCAGATAGAGCGGATAATTGTCTCCGGGATAAAATAATTCTTCCAATCTTTTTGCAATGCCGATTATGGTAACCCGGTTTTCAATACCTAAAAGTTTTAAACTCTTAACTGCTGATGATAGCTGGCCCTTACCGCCGTCGATAATGATAAGTTGAGGTAACGGCTGGTTTTCGTCTAGCATTCGTCTGTAACGACGAAAAACAGCCTCTTCCATGGTTGCAAAATCGTTCGGACCTTCAACGGTTTTCACATTGAAATGGCGATAGTCCTTTTTTGAGGGTTTAGCATCTTTAAAAACTACAATTGCTGAAACCGGATATTTCCCCTGAAAGTTAGAGTTATCAAAACATTCGATATGCTTGGGAATTTGCGTTAACCGTAAATCTTTTTGCATTGTGGCTAAGATCCTGTCGGTGCGTAAATCAGGATTAAGTTTTTCATACTGATTTAATTTTTCTTTTTTAAAGAACAAAACATTCTTTTGCGAGAGTTCTAAAAGCTTCTTTTTTTCTCCGAGTTTTGGCACGGTAAAACGTAAACTTTCGTCTTCGAGTGTTGGCTCAAAGGGAACAATAATTTCCCTGGATGTGCTGTTGAATTTTGTTCTGAAATCAAGTAATGCAAGGGTTAAAATTTCATCATCACTTTCATCCAATTGCTTTTTTACCTCAATGGTTTGTGTTTGTATAATGGTTCCATTCATCACCTTGAGGTAATTCACAAACGCATAACGTTCATCTGATGCAATACTAACCACATCGACATTGGTAATCGCACTATTTACAACAGTTGATTTACTTTGGTATTTTTCTAAAACCTGTAATCTCCTGGAATATTGGTGCGCCAACTCAAAATTTAGATCTTCAGAAGCTGTTTTTATAACATTCTTTACATCCCGGATAACATTACCAATCTTGCCATTTAGTATTTCCTTTATCTCAGCAATATTTTTGTCGTAATCACTTTCTGCCTGATAGGCCTGGCAAGGTCCTTTGCAGTTGCCAATTTGGTATTCCAGGCAAACTTTAAATTTTCCTTCAGCAATATTTTTTTCATTAAGTGGTAAAGAGCAAGTCCGTAAAGGATAGGTTTCCTTTATCAAATCTAATATGGTATGCATCATACCTATAGAACCATAGGGGCCGAAGTAGGTTGAACCATCTTTAATCACTTTTCTTGTCCAGTAAATTCTGGGGTAGTTCTCATTTTTTACGATAATCCATGGATAAGTTTTATCGTCTTTTAAATTAATGTTAAACTTAGGCTGATGCTTTTTAATTAAGCTGTTTTCCAGCAACCATGCATCAATTTCGGTATCAACAATGGTAAAGGTTATCTTTCTGATTTTAGAAACCAATACCCTGGTTTTACCATTAAACTGATTTTTATCACTGTTGAAATACGAACCAACCCGATTCCGCAGGTCTTTTGCCTTTCCGATGTACATTAACTTCCCATCAGCATCCCAATATTGGTATACGCCGGGTTTATGTGGAATTGCGGTTAATGCTGTTTTATGATCGAAACTGCTCATTTAAATACAAAAATAGGATTCCAAAATGAAATCTATCTTTTAAAAAGGTGATTGAAATTAATTTGCTTAAATCCAGACGTGCCAAAGCTGCTCGAGTGGCAAGCCATTTTTGCTACAAATTCTCGTACTGATGAATGCCGTTATTAAGTACGCACAATTTTAAAATGTAGACCAATGCTTAAATCTGTATTTTGATTTTTACATTTCTGCCATTCCTGCAAAACCATGTCAATTAGAAGCCTAATTTCTCGTCAAGTTCAGTGGTTCCTTCCTCTTCTTTCTGATACTGATTACAATCAAATACAATAGAAACACCTGATTTAGGGGTATCAAAATCCGCATGACTAATTTTTAATTTAGGGTTTGCGTAAACTCGCTTAATAAATCCTGCAAAAATAGGTAATGCGGTATTTGCCCCTTCACCCTGATTGGTACTTAAGAAGTGAAACGCCCTGTCTTCGCAACCCGTCCAGATACCGGTTACCAATTGAGGTGTTATCGCCATAAACCAACCATCTGAATTGTTTTGCGTTGTGCCGGTTTTGCCGCCAATTGGCGCATTAACTTTATATTTATTGATAAGGCGGTACCCGGTACCTCCAGTTACCACACCTTTTAGCATTCTCGTCATAACGTAGGCTACTTCCTCACTCATAACAGGTTTTGGTATTGGCTTTTGAGAAAAAAGAACAACCCCGTTTTTATCTTCAATCCTTAATAAATAAACAGGTTGTGTATAAATACCTTTATTTGCAAATGCGCCATATGCACCTACCATGTTATATACCGATGCATCGAAAGAACCTAAGCAAATTGAAGGGTATGCAGGTACATTTGGTATACCCATTTTTGTAGCCAGGTTTGCAACTGCTACAGGTCCTACCTGTTTCATCAGATAAGCAGTCACATAATTCTGGGAATAAGCAAGTGCTTTTTGTAAAGTTATGGATCCTTCAAGTGGTTTTCCTGATGATCTCGGCGTATAAGGTTCTCCATAACCATCAATTGTTACCGGAACGTTTGGGACGGTAAGGCATGGTGAAAAGCCATTTTCTACTGCAACAGCATAGGTAAAAGGCTTGGCTGTAGAACCTACCTGACGTGTACCCATTTTTACCTGGTCATATTTAAAATGTTCATAATTGATGCCACCGACCCACGCTTTTACATAACCCGTAGACGGATCCATACTCATCATAGCATTGCGTAATAGCATTTTATAATAACGAACAGAATCTATCGGTTTCATTGTGGTATCGATATTACCTTTCCAGGTAAAAATGCTCATTTCGGTTTTTGTGTTAAAGTCTTCCTTAATTTCTTCGTCACTTTTTCCTTCTAATTTTGCAGCTTTATAACGGTCTGATCTTTTGATTCCCTGTTCAATTTGTAATGCCTTATCCTTAAAAGGATTTCTTCCCTTCCAGCTATTTAGAAACTGCGCCTGAAGTGTTTTCATGTATTCCTTCTGGGCGGCTTCAGCATATTCCTGCATGTCGTAATTCAAGGTTGTATAAATTTTCAAACCATCACGATCCAGGTCGTAAGAACTTCCGTCAGGTTTTGTGATCCCCTGTTCTTCAAAAATGTTTTTAATATCATTTTTTAAAACCGACCTGAAATATGGAGCGATACCATCGTTAACAGTTGCCGCGTTGAAATGAAGATTCAGGGGTGTTTCTTTTTCCTCATCAAACTGTTGTTGCGTTAGAAAATCAGATTTAACCATCATCGCCATAACGGTGTTTCTTCTTGCTCTCGAGCGTTCAGGATTGCGGGTTGGCGAATACATAGTTATGCCTTTTTGCATACCAACTAGTGTCGCCGCCTGAGGAACGGTTAATTTATCTGGTGTCGTATTAAAGTAAACCCTTGCTGCCGATTTAATTCCATAAGCTTGATTGCCGAAATCTACGGTGTTTAAATACATGGTAATAATTTCTTCTTTGGTGTAATTCCTTTCCAGTTTGACTGCGACTACCCATTCTTTAAACTTTTGCATCACGCGTTTAAAAAAGTTCCTCTGCCTGCCTTCTTCAGAAAATAAATTCAGTGCAAGCTGCTGCGTAATCGTACTTCCTCCTTGTTTTTTACCGATTAGATTATAACCTATAATGGTGAATGTACGCTGAAAATCAATTCCGGAGTGCTCTTTAAAACGGGTATCTTCTGTGGCAATTAAACCATTAATTACATTCGGTGAAATTTCCTTGTAAGTAACATTCGAACGGTTTTGGACAAAATAAGTGCCTAGTGTTCTGCCATCTTCAGCGATAATTTCTGAGGCCTGGTTACTTTTTGGATGCTCGATATCTCTGAATGAAGGTAAACTGCCAAAAAGACCAAATCCAATCATGGAAATGAAAATAGTAAATAGCGCGATACTTCCGATTACAATTTTCCAGATTCGAAGGTTATATCTTTTAATGTCGGCTGCAGAAAGGGGTTTATTCATTTTAATAATTGTTTTTGTAAAACTCCAGATATTCGTTAACACGATTTCTATCTGTCAGTTTTTCGAAATTTTCTTTACTGATGATGAAGCTTTTGTATTTGTTGGCGGGCACTTTCATTATGTTTTTCAACTGACCTTTGATACTTTCTTCATAAATTTTTGCGTCTTCCAAATCCACAAAACTGGTTACATAAATCAATTGGTCATCATCTAACTCTACCAATTTATGGGCCAAATCATTATCCGGGTAATTACCGCGGTTAAATTGTCCAATTCCGAATCTTGAAGAGCTCAAAGTTAAGGAAGCATCTTCAACATCTATTACATAATAATATGTATTTGATATTGCCGTACTAAATATGCTTACGGGCTTAGCTACGTCTGTTTTATTATTTGTTGTTTTCGCCGGATCTTTTCCAATAGGCTTTGTTGCAGTTTCAGGAGTTTCAGACGTGATGGCAGCGTTTATGCTTTCAATCGGTTTTGGTTTTGCATTAACTGATGCTGCCTGATCAACAAATCTTGGCTCATTTGAATCGAAATCAATTAGTGCAACTGGTCTCCGTTTAAATTCTTCAATATTTGATTCAATATATTTTAAATGGTCTTTAACCAATGGTGTAATAATTAAATCATTTG
>Ga0247809_1000414_pt1 | contig 20144 bp, 16 predicted proteins | sample UWRJL104311B1_FD_180951 | JGI IMG/M metagenome (GOLD analysis project Ga0247809, IMG submission 180951) | Plant litter microbial communities from Arlington Agricultural Research Station in Wisconsin, United States - UWRJ-L104-311B-1 | ecosystem: Environmental > Terrestrial > Plant litter >...
CAAAGAGGTGATCGACGCCAAGCTGCCCGACATCACCGAGTTCGCCCGCACCTACCTCGGAGTCGAGCCGTACACCGAGCCGGTGCCGGTGCTGCCGACCGCGCACTACGCGATGGGCGGCATCCCGACCAACGTCGCCGCCGAGGTGCTGCGCGACAACGACACGGTCGTGCCCGGCCTGTACGCCGCCGGCGAGTGCGCCTGCGTCTCCGTGCACGGCTCCAACCGCCTCGGCACCAACTCGCTGCTCGACATCAACGTCTTCGGCAAGCGCGCGGGCAAGAACGCCGTCGAGTACGTGAAGACGGCCGAGTTCGTGCCACTGCCGGATGACCCGGCCCGCGACATCCGCACCATGCTCCAGACCCTGAGCAACTCCAACGGAACAGAGCGCATCGCCGCGATCCGCAAGGAGCTGCAGGACTCGATGGACCGCAACGCCCAGGTGTTCCGCACCGAGGAGACGCTCATCGAGGTCACCCACGTGATCGAGGGGCTGCGCGAGCGGTACAAGAACATCGCCGTGCAAGACAAGGGCAAGCGGTTCAACACCGACCTGCTCGAGGCCGTCGAGCTGGGCTTCCTGCTCGACCTGGCCGAGGTCGTCGTCTACTCGGCGCTGTCGCGCAAGGAGAGCCGCGGCGGCCACTTCCGCGAGGACTTCCCCACCCGTGACGACGAGAACTTCCTCGTGCACACGATGGCCTACCTCACCGGCGACGCCCACTCGGCCGACGCCATCGACCACATCAAACTCGACACCAAACCCGTCGTGATCACGCGCTACCAGCCGATGGAGAGGAAGTACTGATGAGTACAGCCGTTCTCGAGAACAAGCCCAACGTGCCCGAGGTCGTACCGACCTTCACGGCCACCCTCATCATCCGGCGGTTCGACCCGGACGTGGACACCGAGCCACGCTGGCAAGACTTCGACGTCGAGGTGTACGGCACCGACCGCATCCTCGACGCGCTGCACAAGATCAAGTGGGAGCAGGACGGCTCGCTCACGTTCCGTCGCAGCTGCGCGCACGGCATCTGCGGTTCCGACGCGATGCGCATCAACGGCCGCAACCGCCTAGCCTGCAAGACGCTGATCAAAGACCTCGACATCTCGAAGCCGATCTACGTCGAGGCGATCAAGGGGCTGCCGCTCGAGAAAGACCTCATCGTCGACATGGAGCCGTTCTTCGAGTCGTACCGCCAGATCAACCCGTTCCTCATGGCGTCGTCGGGCACGAAAGACGGCAAGGAGCGCAAGCAGAGCCCCGTCGAGCGCGCGCGCTTCGACGACACCACGAAGTGCATCCTCTGCGCCGCGTGCACGTCGAGCTGCCCCGTGTTCTGGACCGACGGCCAGTACTTCGGCCCGGCCGCGATCGTGAACGCGCACCGCTTCATCTTCGACTCGCGCGACGAGGGCGCCCAGGTGCGCCTCGACATCCTCAACGACAAGGAGGGCGTGTGGCGCTGCCGCACGACCTTCAACTGCTCCGAGGCGTGCCCCCGCGGCATCCAGGTGACGCAGGCTATCGCCGAGGTCAAGCAGGCCATCATGCGGGGCAAGGCGTAACCGTGCTCGGAACTCATGCCGTCGGCGTCGTGCTGCTGTCCACCGACCTGCAGAAGTCGCGGGCGTTCTACGCCGACGCCCTGCAGCTCACGGTGGTCGAGGAGAGCGAGTCGGCGATCGCCTACGCCTCGAGCGGCGAGACCCGCATCACCGTGACATCCAGCACCACCGGGTCTGCCGACGAACAGACCAAGGCGGCGTGGCGCGTCGACGACCTGCGGGCCGAACTCGACTGGCTGAAGACCCGCGGGGTCGAGCCGGAAGACTACGACACCGACGAGCTGAAGACGGTCGACGGCATCGCCGACCGCGGTTCGGTGTGGGCGGCCTGGATCCTCGACCCCGACGGCAACGCGCTGGGCATCGAACAGCCGAAGTAGCGCGAATGCAGGCCGGGCGGCCGATGTCAATGCGTGCCCGCGCCACGGGCCATGGGCGGCGGCCCGCCTAGGCTGGGGCCAATGAGCTCACCAACACCTGTCGGCTTCGTGCGCGTGCGCGGGGCTCGCGAGAACAACCTCCGCGACGTCGACGTGGACGTGCCGCGCGACAGCATCGTCGCCTTCACCGGGGTCTCGGGCTCCGGCAAGTCGTCGCTCGCCTTCGGCACCATCTTCGCCGAGGCGCAGCGCCGGTTCCTCGAATCGGTCGCCCCCTACGCGCGCCGCCTCATCGCGCAGGGCAACACCCCGCACGTCGACGAGATCACCGGCCTTCCGCCCGCCGTCGCGCTGCAGCAGCGCCGCGGCTCGCCCAGCTCGCGGTCGACCGTCGGCACCCTGACCACGCTGTCGAACTCGACCCGCATGCTGTTCTCGCGCGCGGGCAGCTACCCGGTCGACGCGCCGAAACGGCTCGAGTCCGACTCCTTCTCGCCCAACACCGCGGCGGGAGCCTGCCCGCGCTGCCACGGCCTCGGCGTGGCCCACGAGGTCACCGAGTCGTCGGCCGTGCACGACCCGTCGCTCAGCATCCGCGACGGCGCGATCGCCGCCTGGCCAGGTGCCTGGCAAGGCAAGAACCTGCGCGACGTCGTCGCGGGCCTCGGCTACGACATCGACGTGCCGTGGCGCGACCTGCCGCGCGCCGACCGCGACTGGATCCTCTTCACCGACGAGCAGCCCGTGGTCGAGGTGACCCCGCAGCGCGACCGCGTCGCCAAGCCGTACAAGGGCCGGTTCTGGAGCGCGACGAGCTACATCATGCACACCCTCGCCGACTCGCAGAGCGAGAGCCAGCGCAACCGCGCGCTGCAGTTCGTCGAGTCGGGCCCGTGCACCCTGTGCGGCGGCACCGGACTCACCCGCGCCGCCCTCGCCGTGACGTTCGCCGGGCACACCATCGCCGAGCTCAACGCCCTGCCGCTCGAGGCCCTCGCCGACGCGCTGCGCCCCACGACGCGGCTCACCGCGGCGAGCGCGGCCGTGTCGTCGATGACGTCGGGCGAGGCCACCGAGGTCGCCGTCACGATCACGACCGACCTCGTCGGCCGGCTCGACGTGCTCATCGGCCTCGGCCTCGGCTACCTCAGCCTCGGGCGTGTCACCCCCACCCTCTCCCCCGGCGAGATGCAACGGCTGCGCATCGCCACGCAGCTGCGCTCCGGCCTGTTCGGCGTCATCTACGTGCTCGACGAACCGTCGGCCGGCCTGCACCCCGCCGACGCCGAACCGCTCATCGAGGTGCTGCAGCAGCTCAAGGAGTCGGGCAACTCGGTCTTCGTGGTCGAACACAACATGGACGTGGTGCGCCGCGCCGACTGGATCATCGACGTCGGCCCCGGCGCGGGATCGGGCGGCGGGTCGGTGCTCTACAGCGGCCCGGTGGCCGGGCTCGACGACGTGGCCGAGTCGGTCACGAGACCCTTCCTCTTCCCCGACACGGATGCGCCCGCGGCCGCACGCCCGACGCGCTCCGCGACGCGGTGGCTCGAACTGCGCGGGGTCACCAAGCACAACCTCGTCGACGTCGACGTCGACGTGCCACTCGGCGTGCTCACCGCCGTCACCGGCGTCTCCGGCTCGGGCAAGTCGACCCTCGTCGGCCACGTGCTCTCGCGCGTCGTCGACGACGCCGTCGACCGCGTCGTGCAGGTCGACCAGAAGGCGATCGGCCGCACCCCGCGGTCGAACCTCGCCACCTACACGGGCCTGTTCGACTCGGTACGCAGCACCTTCGCCGCCGAGCCCGAGTCGCGCGCCCGCGGCTTCGACGCCAGCCGGTTCTCGTTCAACGTGGCCGGCGGCCGCTGCGAGACCTGCCAGGGCGAGGGCTTCGTCTCGGTCGAGCTGCTCTTCCTGCCCGGCAGTTACGCGCCGTGCCCGACCTGCGACGGCGCCCGCTACAACGCCGAGACGCTCGAGGTGACCCACGGCGGCAAGAACATCGCCGAGGTGCTGCGGCTGACGGTCGACGAGGCCGCCGAGTTCCTCTCCGACGTGCCGCCCGCGGCGCGCAGCCTCGAGACCCTCCGCCAAGTCGGCCTCGGCTACCTCAAGCTCGGCCAGCCCGCCACCGAACTCTCCGGCGGCGAGGCACAGCGCATCAAGCTCGCCACCGAACTGCAGCGGGCGCGCCGCGGCCACACGCTCTACCTCCTCGACGAACCGACGACCGGGCTGCACCCCGCCGACATCCGCCTGCTCGTCGAGCAGCTGAACGGGCTCGTCGACGCGGGCAACACCGTCGTCGTCGTCGAGCACGACATGGACGTGGTGGCCGCGGCCGACTGGGTGATCGACATGGGCCCGGGCGGCGGCGACGCCGGCGGCACCCTCGTCGTCGCGGGAGAACCGGCGGTCGTGGCCGGTACCGCCGACAGCCGCACCGCGCCCTACCTCTCGGCGGCAATCGACACCCGCAATAAGGTGGTGTGATGGCCGACGAAACGACACCGACCGCCGCTCCGACCGGCATCCCCGCCCTCGTCGCGCGGGTGATGAAGCTCAAGCCCGTGCGTGTCTTCCAGCACTACTCGACCGCGGGCGGCCCACTCATGGCCTCCGGTCTCGCAAACCAGGGGCTGTTCGCCACCTTCGCGGGGCTCTGGGTCGGTTTCTCGGTGATCGGGCTCGTGGTCGCCGGCGATCCGGCGCTGCGGGAGTCGCTCGTCGACACGATCGCGACGGCCCTGCCCGGGCTGATCAAGACGGGCGGCACCGAGGGCGCGATCGACCCCGACGACCTCATCTCGGCCGGGATCCTCAACTGGACCGGCGCCATCGCCTTGGTCGGCTTGCTCTTCACCGCCATCGGCTTCCTCGCTTCCGCCCGCGAGGCCGTGCGCCGCATCTTCGTCATCGCCCCGAGCACCACGAACTTCCTGCTGCTCAAGCTGAAAGACCTCGGGCTCGCCGTCGGCTTCGGCCTCGCCCTGATCGTGTCGACCGCGCTCTCCGCCGTCAGTACCTCGGCGCTCTCCTGGTTCCTCGCGGTCACCGGCGTCGGCGCCGAGTCGGTCGTCGGCACCATCGTCGGGCGCGTGGTCGGCGTGCTCGTCGTGCTGCTCATCGACACCGCCGTGCTCGCCGCCCTCTACCGCGTGCTCGCCGGCATCCCCATCCCGCCGCGGCGCCTCCTCGGTGGCGCACTCGTCGGCGGCGTCGCCCTCGGCGCGCTCAAGCTCCTCGGCGGGCTGCTGCTCGGCGGAGCATCCAACAACCCGCTCATCGCGTCGTTCGCGATCATCGCGGGTCTGCTCATCTTCCTCAACCTGGTCTGCCAGGTGATCCTCGTGAGCGCCTCGTGGATCTCGGTGGGCATGGATGACGCGGGAATCGCCGCCGACCCCGTGGCCGCCGAGAAGGCGCGGGCCGAGAGCGAGCGCATCGAAGAACTCGAGCGGCTGGCCGCGAAGGCCGACGAGCCACGCGGCCTCGCCCGCCTGTTCCGCCGCCGCGGGCAACGCCCGGCCGATGACGGTGGCGACTCGTAAAGTAGAGGGATGCCCACTCCCCTGCGCGTAGCTTCCGTCAACGTCAACGGCATCCGTGCCTCGTACAAGAAGGGCATGGGCGACTGGCTCGACGCCCGCGGGGTCGACATCCTCGCGATGCAGGAGGTGCGCGCGACGACCGAGATCGTCGAAGACCTGCTCGGCCCCGAGTGGGACATCCTGCACGACGCCGCCACGGCGAAGGGCCGTGCCGGGGTGGCGATGGCGAGCCGCGCCGGGTCTCATGGGCACGGGGCCACCATCCACCGCGTCACCCTCGGCGACGACGAATTCGACAGCGCCGGCCGGTGGCTCGAGGCCGACTACGAGGTCGACGGCAGGATCGTCACGGTCGTGAGCACCTACGTGCACTCCGGCGTGGTCGACACCCCGAAGCAGGTGGAGAAGTACAAGTTCCTCGACGCGATGACCGCGCGCCTTCCCGAGATCGCCGCGCACAGCGAGCTCGCGCTCGTCGTGGGCGACCTCAACGTCGGCCACCGCGAACTCGACATCAAGAACTGGAAGGGCAACCGCAAGAGCGCCGGCTTCCTGCTCGAGGAGCGGGCCTACTTCGACGCCTTCTTCGCCCCCGCGGGCACCCCGATCGAGGCCGTCGACGGCACGACCCGCACCGGTCTCGGCTGGGTCGACGTGGGCCGCCGCTGGGCAGGCGAGGTCGAGGGCCCGTACACCTGGTGGTCGCAGCGCGGGCAGGCATTCGACACCAACACCGGCTGGCGCATCGACTACCAACTGGCGACACCGGCGCTCGCGGCCACCGTGCAGAACTACGTCGTCGACCGGGCGTCGGCCTGGGACACACGCTGGAGCGACCACGCCCCCGTGGTGGTCGACTACGCGATCTGAGCACCACCGCGGGCGCTGAGCCAGGCGAGGCGTCCGCACCGTGCGCGGTCGCTGAGCCTGTCGAAGCGCCCTTCGACAAGCGCCCTTCGACGAGCTCAGGGACCGTTCGTGGAAGACTGGTGGGATGACCACCAAGCCCCGTCTCTTCTCCGGCATGCAGCCGTCCGCCGACTCGCTCCAGATCGGCAACTACATCGGCGCGCTGCTGCAGTGGAAGCAGATGCAGGTGAGCCACGACGCGATCTTCTGCGTCGTCGACCTGCACGCGATCACCGTGGCGCAAGACCCGCACGAACTGCGCGAGGCCACGAGGCGCACGGCAGCCCAGTACATCGCCGCCGGGATCGACCCCGAGCTCTCGACGTTGTTCGTGCAGTCGCACGTACCCGCACATCCACAGCTCGCCTGGGTATTGAACACCCTCACCGGCTTCGGCGAGGCGAGCCGCATGACGCAGTTCAAAGACAAGTCGGCCAAGCAGGGAACGGATGCCACGACCGTCGGCCTCTTCGCCTACCCGACGCTCATGGCTGCCGACATCCTGCTCTACGACGCCGAGACGGTTCCGGTCGGCGAAGACCAGCGCCAGCACGTCGAGCTGACCCGTGACCTCGCGAACCGCTTCAACTCGCGTTTCGGCGACACCTTCGTGATCCCGGAGGCGCAGATCCAGAAGGCCACCGCGAAGGTCTACGACCTCCAGGAGCCGACGAACAAGATGAGCAAGTCGGCGTCTACCGACAAGGGAGTGATCTGGTTGCTCGACGAGCCGGCCAAGAGCGCGAAGAAGATCAAATCGGCCACGACCGACAGCGACGGCGAGGTGCGCTACGACGTGGCATCCAAGCCAGGCGTCTCCAACCTGCTCACGATCTACTCCGTGCTGTCGGGCCGCACGGTCGACTCGATCGAGGCGGAGTACGCCGGCCACGGCTACGGCGACTTCAAGTCGGGGCTGAGCGAGGTCGTCACCGAGACCTTCGCGCCGATCCGCGCCCGCACGCTCGAGCTGCTCGACGACCCGGCGGAGCTCGACCGCATCCTCGCCCGCGGCGCCGACAAGGCGGCCGCGGTCGCCGACGCCACGCTAGCGCGCGTGTACGACCGCGTCGGATTCCTGCCGCGCGCATGATCTCGTCGCCGATCCGCTCGGAGCGCGTGACGCTCGATGCCCTCGTGCCGTCCGACGCGGAGGCGATCTACCACTACTGCCAGGACGCGGAGGTGCAGCGCTGGGTGCACGTGCCCTCGCCCTACACCCGACCGGACGCCGAGTACTTCGTCACGACCTACGCGACCGACGCCTCCACGAGCGCCGCGCTCACGCTGTGGGGCATCCGTTCACCCGACGGGGCACTGCTCGGCGTGATCGAGCTGCGCCACGAGCCCGTCGGGTCGGCGACGGTCGGCTACTGGCTCGGGCACGAGCACCGCGGCCGGGGCATCATGAGCGAGGCCGTGCAGATCCTCGTCGAGTACGCGTTCGACCCCATGGGCCTCGACCTCAGGCGCATCCACTGGGAATCGTTCATCGGCAACTACGGCTCGGCGATCGTCGCGCGCCGCAACGGATTCCACTTCGAGGGCACCATGCGCCAGTCGACGGTGCACCGCGGCTCGCGCGTCGACACCTGGCACGCCTCGCTGCTCAGCACCGACGACCGCGAGCTGCAGGACGGCTGGCCGCTGTGACCGCACCCGCCGTGGTGCTGTTCGACCTCGACGACACCCTGTTCGCGCACTCGGACGCGGTGGCGAGCGGCATAGCCGCCCACCGGGCAACGCACGGCGGGGCGCTCGCTGCCGCCGACGAGGCCGTCGAACTCGCGCGTTGGACGGCGCTCGAGGAGCACCACTACCACCGCTACCTCGCCGGCGAGATCGACTACCGCGAACAGCGCCGCCACCGCGCGCGCGGCTTCGTCGAGCCGTACGGCGTCGACCTCGCGAGCGACACGGCGGCCGACGACTGGTTCGGGCGCTACATCGTCGAGTACCAGCGGGCGTGGGCGGTCTACGACGACGTCCTCCCGGCGCTCGACGCCCTGCAAGGAGCCTTCCCGGGCGTGCGCTTCGGGATCGTGACGAACGCCGAACTGCCCTTCCAGCAAGCGAAGCTGGATGCCACGGGGCTGGCCTCGCGCGTCGAGCTCACGGTCGCGAGCGGCGAGGTCGGGGCGGCCAAACCCGACCCGCGCATCTTCGAGTACGCCTGCGAGCGCTTCGGCGTGGCCCCCTCCGCCGCGGTGTACGTCGGCGACCGCCTCGACACCGACGCGATCGGAGCGGCCTCCGCCGGGCTCACGGGCGTGTGGCTCGACCGGAAGGGCACGGCCTCGGCCGACGAGCTGGCGCGGGCCGCGGCATCCGGTGTCGTCGTCGTGGGCGGGCTCGACCGCCTGCCGTCGGCGCTTTCGATTCGGGCGTAGGGTGAAGGGGCTGCCACAAGCGGCCACACTCTCTGCGCCACTCGCGCATTCTGGTCTTTCTCGTCGCCCTCCGGAAGCAGCTTTCCCCATGTCTAACGTCGACGCCTCTGTCGCACCCCCAGCACCCGTCAACCCGCGTTCGCGCGTGATCCTCGCCAGCCTCATCGGAACCTCGATCGAGTTCTACGACTTCTACGTCTACGCGACGGCTGCGGTGCTCGTGTTCCCGGCCCTGTTCTTCCCGAACGACAACCCCGTCGCGGGCCAGCTCGCGTCGTTCGCCGTGTTCGGCGTCGCGTTCATCGCCCGGCCGATCGGCTCGGTGCTGTTCGGTCACTTCGGCGACCGCATCGGCCGCAAGGGCACCCTCGTGGCGTCGCTGCTCACGATGGGCATCGCGACGTTCATCATCGGCGTGCTGCCGACGGCGCTCACGCCCGGCTGGGAGATCCTGGCCCCCGCGCTGCTCGTGCTGATGCGCTTCACGCAGGGCATCGGCCTCGGCGGCGAGTGGAGCGGCGCGGCCCTCCTCGCGACCGAGAACGCGCCGGCGAACAAGCGCGCGATCTACGGCACCTTCCCCCAGCTCGGCGCACCCATCGGCTTCATCATCGCCAACGGCGTCTTCCTCATCCTGTCGCTGAACCTCGACCCCGAGGCGTTCCAGGCGTGGGGCTGGCGCGTGCCGTTCCTCGCTTCGGCGATCCTCGTGATCGTCGGCCTGTACGTGCGCCTCAAGCTCGTCGAGACTCCCGCGTTCAGCAAGGTCGTCGCGGCGGGCGAGGTGGCCAAGCTGCCGCTCGCGCGCGTCTTCAAGACCAGCTGGCGCCCGCTCATCCTCGGCACGTTCATCATGCTCGCGACCTACGTGCTCTTCTACCTGATGACCGCGTTCACGCTCACCTACGGCACGACCGCGAAGACCGCGGCCGCCGCCGCAGCGGCGGCCGAGGCGGCCGGGAAAGCCTTCGACCCGGAGAAGTTCGTGGCCGGCCTCGGCTACACGCGCAACGAGTTCCTCGTGCTGCTCATCATCGGCTGCGTCTTCTTCGGCATCTTCACACTTGTCTCCGGGCCTCTCGCCGAGAAGTACGGACGTCGCAAGACGCTCATCTGCACCACCGTCGGCATCGCCGTGTTCGGCGCGCTGTTCGTGCCGCTCTTCGGCGCGGGCACGGCCGGGGTGCTCGGACTGCTCATCATCGGCTTCACGCTCATGGGCCTCACCTTCGGTCCGATGGGTGCCGTGCTGCCCGAGTTGTTCCCGACGAACGTGCGCTACACCGGCAGCGCCATCAGCTACAACGTCGCCTCGATCCTCGGCGCGGCCCTCGCGCCGATCGTCGCCGTCGCCCTGTGGACCGCGGCGGGCGGCAGCACCTGGCTCGTGGGCGCCTACCTCTCCGCCGCCGCCGTCGTCACCCTCGTCGCCCTCGTCATCAGCAAGGAGACGCGCGACATCGAGTACTGAGGGCCCGTGTTCGTGATTCCCCACCGGATAGATCTCGCAACTCAGGCAGAATCGCCGTTCCTGGCCGCGCATGCCTGTATTTCCGCGGGTGCATGCCGGGCGCGATGCGATTCTGCCTGAGTTGCGAGATACCGCAGCGGTAGGTGGCTGCCCTGCGACCGGAGGCGGCGGTGGTCGACCCGCGACCGGAGATACCGCAGCGGTAGGTGGCTGCCCTGCGACCGGAGGCGGCGGTGGTCGACCCGCGACCGGTCAGCGAACGGGGCCGCGGCGGTGGCTGCGCACGGCTGCGGCGATGGTCGCGAGACAGCCGGGGAGGTCGAACATGACCTGCGCATAGCTCAGACGCACCACGGTGTAGCCGAGACGAACGAGAGCCGCGTCGCGCTGGTAGTCCCGCCTGCGCGACACGGCGTCGTCGTGACCCAGGCGCCCGTCGGTCTCCACCACGACGCATCCGGCCACGACGAAGTCGACGGTTCCGATCCCGCGGAAGAAGACCTGCGGCTCGAAGTCGACGTTCGCGTCGGCCATCGCGAGGCGCAGCAGTGTCTCGATGCCCGACATGCACCGGCCGTCGATCTGCCCGCGCAAGCGGCGGCACCTCGCGGGCAGACAGCCGAAGACGAGGTCGAGGTCGCGCGTGCCCACGACGCCGAGATTCATCGCGCTGTCGAACGAGGCGATCGCTAGCTCGCGCGGCTGGCAACGCGCGATGTGAGCGAGCGCCTCCACCGCCGAGACGGTGTGCAGACTGGGCCACCGGGCGTCGGGCAGGTCCCACCAGTGCAGATCGCATCCGTCGCGGTTGTCGGGTCCGAGCGCCTCGAACCGGTCGTGCGGACTGCGCAGCCGCGAAGCCTCGTGCCGCATCGCCACGTGGGGCACGCGCGGTTCTGCCGCCCAGATGCCCAGGCTCCGCGCGGCACCGATGCAGCCCAGCCTGCCGCCGACGCGCACCGCCTGCATCACGTGCTGGTCGCATTCCGGCAGCGCGTAGTAGCCACGCCGCACGCGGACCACGTCGCCCGAGCGCACTGCCGCGGTCAACTCGTGCGGCGCGGCACCGACGCGCATCAGTTGGCGGCGCGTGGCCACGGGTTCGCCGAGACGGGCGAGTGCGAGCGAGGGCTCCATCGTCCGATGGTGCTGCCGGCCCGCGTCATCCGCCCGCCCCGGACAACATCTGTGGACGGACGGGGTTGTGGATGACGCGACCCGGGAACAGTCTGGGCGGTCTCGCAACTCAGGCAGGATGCCTCCGCGCGGCCTGCGCTGCCGCGGGATTCCGGGCATCGCCACCGAGGCCGCGAGATTCTGCCTGAGTTGCGAGATGGGGCTGACGGGAGAACGAGACCGGAAGACGGTACGAGATGGGACGGCAGCGGAAGGGACGGGACGCAGAAGGGGCGCCGCCGGACCACACCGGCGACGCCCCCGTTCTTGCGGCTGCTCTACTTCACGTCTTCGTCGACCCAGTCGAAGGTCTTCGTGACGGCCTTCTTCCAGTTGCGCAGCTGGCGCTCGCGCTCGGCGGACTCCATGTTCGGGGTCCAGCGCTTGTCTTCCTGCCAGTTCTGGCCGACGTCGGCCAGGTCCTTCCAGAAGCCGACCGCGAGGCCGGCGGCGTAGGCGGCGCCGAGCGCGGTGGTCTCCGCGACGACGGGGCGCACGACCGGGACGCCGAGGATGTCGGCCTGGAACTGCATGAGCGCATCGTTCGCGACCATGCCACCGTCGACCTTGAGTTCTTCGAGGTCGACCCCGGCGTCTGCGTTCACGGCGTCGAGCACCTCGCGCGTCTGGAACGCGGTCGCCTCGAGGGCGGCCCGGGCGATGTGGCCCTTGTTCACGTAACGGGTGAGGCCCACGAGTGCGCCGCGCGCGTCTGAACGCCAGTACGGCGCGAAGAGCCCGGAGAACGCGGGAACGAAGTACGCTCCACCGTTGTCTTCGACCGTTGCCGCGAGGGTCTCGATCTCTGGCGCCGAGTTGATGATGCCGAGGTTGTCACGCAGCCACTGCACGAGCGAGCCGGTCACGGCGATCGATCCCTCGAGCGCGTAGTGCGGCTTCGCGTCGCCCAGCTTGTAGCCGAGCGTCGTGAGGAGGCCGTTCTTCGAGTGCACGATCTCTTCGCCGGTGTTGAAGATCAAGAAGTTACCGGTGCCGTAGGTGTTCTTCGACTCTCCGGCCTCGAAGGCCGCCTGACCGAAGGTAGCCGCCTGCTGGTCGCCCAGGATGCCGGCGACCGGCACCTCGCGCAGCAGCGACGACGACTCGACGGTGCCGTAGACCTCGGAGGACGAACGGATTTCGGGCATCATCGACAGCGGTACGCCGAAGATGCCGAGGATCTCTTCGTCCCACTGCAGGGTCTCGAGGTCCATGAACAGGGTGCGCGACGCGTTGGTGACGTCGGTGGCGTGCACACCGCCCTCGGTGCCGCCGGTGAGGTTCCAGAGAACCCAGGAGTCGGTGGTGCCGAAGAGCAGGTCGCCGGCCTCCGCCTTCTCGCGGGCGCCTTCGACGTTCTCGAGGATCCAGACGATCTTGGTCCCCGAGAAGTAGGTGGCGAGCGGGAGTCCGACCTTGGGCTTGAACCGCTCGACGCCGCCGTCGGCCGCGAGGCGGTCGACGATGTCCTGCGTGCGGGTGTCCTGCCAGACGATGGCGTTGTAGACGGGCTTACCGGTGTTCTTGTCCCACACCACCGCGGTCTCGCGCTGGTTGGTGATGCCGACGGCCTCGACGTCGTGGCGGGTGATGTCTGCCTTCGACAGCGCCTGTCCGATGACCTCGCGCGTGTTGCGCCAAATCTGCTCCGGGTCGTGCTCGACCCAGCCGGCCTTGGGCAGGATCTGGTCGTGCTCCATCTGACCCGAGGAGACGATGCCGCCCTCGTGGTTGAAGACGATCGCCCTCGTGCTCGTCGTGCCCTGGTCGATAGCGACTACGTATTTGGTCATGAACTATTTCACTCCTTTGTGGTTCTACGGGTTGGTGTGGAGATGGGAGATTGGCTAGCTGACGAGCGGCAGCAGCGGCCCGGACAGCAGACCCGCGATCACGCCACCGACGATGGGGCCGGCGACGGGGATCCAGCTGTACGACCAGTCGCTCGTGCCCTTGTTCTTGATCGGCAGCACGGCGTGCGCGATGCGCGGACCGAGGTCACGGGCCGGGTTGATGGCGTATCCGGTCGGGCCACCGAGGGAGGCGCCGATACCGACGACGAGCAGGGCGACCGGGAGGGCGCCGAGGGCCGCGAGACCGGCGGGCGAGTTCGTGTCCGCGTCGCCGGCACGGCCGAAGCCGATAACGACGAAGACGAGCACGAAGGTTCCGATGACCTCGGTGATGAAGTTCCAGCCGTAGGAACGGATGGCGGGGCCGGTCGCGAAGACGCCGAGCTTGGTGCCCGCGTCGGGCTCCTCGTCGAAGTGCTTCTTGTAGGAGACCCACGCGAGCACGGCACCGAGGAAGGCACCTATCAATTGCGCCCCGATGTACACGATCACGTCGAGCGCACTGAGGTCGGCGCCGCTCGCGAGGAGGCCGAGGGTCACGGCCGGGTTGAGGTGTGCACCGGACGAGTACGACACGGTCACACCGGCGAAGACCGCGAGGCCCCAACCGAAGTTGACCATGAGGAAGCCGCCGGCCAAGCCCTTCGACTTGGTCAGTGCGATGTTCGCCACGACTCCACAACCCAACAGGGTGAGCAGTGCGGTTCCCACTAGTTCAGACAGGAAGATTTCACCTAGATTGTCCACGTTGACCTTTCTTCGGATTTAATGTGCCGTGAGCTAGTGGTGTGACGCGCTCACGGTGTGCTTAAGGTGTACACCGTGTGCGGTCTCCAGGAGCGTCGTGGCGTGACGAATTTCGTCATCCCGGCGTTCTGCAGACCAGTCGAGCACGCCAGCGGCGATCTCGGCTAGTTCCCCGAGCAGCTCCACCGTGACATCCCCGGTGAAGGCAAGGCTCGTACGACGCAGCAGGATGTCGGTCAGATGCACGACCGATTCCGTGGCGACGATGTGCTCGACTTCGAGACGGCTGAAGTCGGGGGCATATGCGAGCGCGGTGTCTTCCGCGGCGTCGACCGCGTCGATGACCTCGCTGGCGCGGGTTCCGTAGCGGTCGAACAGCTCGCCGGCGCGGGCGGCGCCGACCAGTCCGGCGTGCGCGGTGATCCAGTTGTCGCGGGCCGCGGGCGTGCGCGGGTAGCCGCGACCGCCGCCGATCTCGAGGTTCTTGGTGTCGACCGTGCGCGGCTGGCCGAGCAGGCCCAGCACATCGGTGCTGATGTGGGCGGCGAGGGCGCGGAAGGTGGTCCACTTTCCGCCGACCAGGCTGAGCAGCTTCGCCTTGCCGAGGCTGCCGGACACGATGCGGTAGTCGCGCGACACGAAGCCGGGCTGCAGGTCGTCGTGCTTGGGCAGCGGGCGGATGCCCGAGAAGCTGAAGACGATCTGCGACCGGTCGACCGCGACCTTCGGGAAGACGTTGCCGATGAGGTCGAAGAAGTAGTCGATCTCCTCCTCGGTGCAGACGGAGGGCTCGCGGATGTCGGCCTCGAGGTCGGTGGTGCCGACCATGACCTTGCCCTTGAGCGGGTAGATCAGCACGATGCGGCCGTCTTTGTGCTCGAAGAACATCTCGCGGCCGGCGGTCGCCTCGAGCAGGTCCGGGTTGTCGAGCACGATGTGCGAACCCTTGGTTCCGCCCATGAACGTGGTCTCGTCGCCGATCGCCTCGTTCGTGAGGTCGGTCCACGGACCGGACGCGTTCACCACGACGTCGGCCTCGAGGGTGAACTCGGTGCCCGAGACGACGTCGCGCAGCACGATGCCCTTCTCGTCGGAACCGATGGCTTCGACATAGTTGCTCGCGCGGGCCGAGTCGCCCTTGGCGAGGCCGTCGTGCAGCACGTCGAGCGCGAGGCGCTCGGGCTCGTGCACCGAGGCGTCGAAGTAGGTCGCCGTGTACTTGATGCCCGGGTTGAGCGAGGGCAGGGTGGCGAGCGACTTCTTGCGCCCGTGGAACACGTGGCGCGGAACCGTGCCGCCGTCGCGCGAGAAGGAGTCGTACAGGATGAGCCCGACCTTGATCAGCAGGGCGCCGCGCTCCTTGGGGGCACCCGACTTGTGGGTGAGGAACCGGAGCGGGGCAGAGAGGATGCCGCTGAAGGTGGAGTAGATCGGGATGGTGGTCTGCAGCGGCTTCACGTAGTGCGGAGCGATCTTCAACAGGCCGTTGCGCTCGGTGACCGACTCGCGCACGAGTCGGAACTCGCCGTTCTCGAGGTAGCGCACTCCGCCGTGGATCATGTGCGACGACGCCGCGGATGCACCGGAGCAGTAGTCGTTGCGCTCGACGAGCACGACGTCGACGCCCTGCAGGGCGAGGTCGCGGAACGTGGCGATTCCGTTGATTCCGCCCCCGATGACGAGGACCTGGGCACGCGGCCGCGCGGTCAACGCTGTTACTTCACTACGCACTTCACCTGTCGGCACTGACTGTCGAGACGTCACTATCTGCACACTTTCGTGGTTTTGCGGTCTGGCCGTGGAGGAGGCGGCTCAGGGTCGCCCGTCGCCGGGTCGATACGTCCATACTGGGAGTCTGAAGCCCTGCGATCAAGGAGCGTGAACAAACGTGCAACACCAGCCGCCCGCCTCGGCCGTCGACCCGGCGACGCCGGAGAAGTCGCGCGACGCCCTGCGCGCCGCTCAGCTGTACTACCTGCAGGACCTGACCATGGACGCGATCGCCAACGAGCTGCACACCTCGCGCTCGTCGGTGTCTCGGCTGCTGTCGTATGCCCGGGAACACGGGCTCGTCGAGATCCGCGTGATCTCGCCCGCCGACCGCTTCTCGGTGCTGCAGCACGACCTGCGCGACCGCTACGGCGTGAGCACGCACATCGTGCCCGTGCCCGACTCCACGAGCGACATCGACCGCCTCGACCGCGTGGCCCTGTCGGCTGCACGGATTCTCACGCCGTACTTCGACTCCAACATGACCCTCGGGGTGGCGTGGGGTGCCACGATCAACGCGGTCAGCCGGCACCTGCCGAAGAAGCCGACCCACAACTCGCGTGTCGTGCAGCTCAACGGCGCCGGCAACACCTCCACCACGGGCATCGACTACGCGAGCGAGATCCTGCGCCGCTTCGGCCAGGCGTTCAATGCCTCGGTGCAGCAGTTCCCGGTGCCGGCGTTCTTCGACGACCCGGCGACCCGCGACGCGATGTGGCGGGAGCGCACGACCAAGCGGGTGCTCGATATCCAGAGGCACATGGATGTCGCGCTCTTCGGTGTCGGCTCCACGTTCTCCGAGGTGCCGAGCCACGTCTACGCCGGCGGCTACCTCGACGCGGCGGACTACGCGTCGCTCGACGCGGCCGACGTCGTCGGCGACATCGCGACGGTCTTCTACCGTCTCGACGGCAGCCACGACGACATCCCGCTCAACGCCCGGTCGACGGGACCGGACCCGGCCGTGATGCACGCGGTGGCCCGCCGGATCTGCGTCGTCTCCGGGGCATCCAAGATCACGGCACTGCGCGGAGCGCTCGCGGCGGGCATGATCACCGACCTCGTGATCGACGAGCTCGCGGCCCGCACGCTGCTCGCCGAGGACTCCGGCCCGCGCCTCCGTTCGTAACGGGAATACCGGCGCGCGGCGGGCGTTGGATACAATCAGACGCATAGCAACAAACGTGCTCCGGGGTCGGTGAAAGTCCGAACCGGCGGTTATAGTCCGCGACCTGCGGTCTCGCGCAAGCGATTCCGTGGCTGACCCGGTGTAATTCCGGGACCGACGGTTATGAGGTCGCAAGCCCTCTCAGTCCGGATAGGAGGAAGCACGGGCGTCGTGGCCAGCCACGACGCAGGTCTCACGACCGCGAAAACCCGGAGTCCGTCTTGTTCCCGAGACCCCAAGGACACCGGATGACCCCGCCAGGCACGACAGACGCCGAGCACATGCGCCACGCGCTCTCGCTCGCCGCGCACGGGCCCCTCGTCGGCGGCAACCCCCAGGTCGGCTGCGTGCTGGTCGACTCCGACGGCACCGTGGTCGCCGAGGGCTGGCACCGCGGCGCCGGCACGCCCCACGCCGAGATCGACGCGCTGTCGAAGATCGCGGATGCCACGGGCCTGACCGCGATCGTCACCCTCGAGCCGTGCAATCACACCGGCCGCACCGGCCCCTGCTCGGTCGCCCTGATCGAGGCCGGGGTCGCCCGCGTGGTCTTCGCGGTCGCCGACCCGGGCGGGCACTCGTCGGGCGGGGCCGACGTGCTGCGCGGCGCGGGCGTCGAGGTCGTGGGCGGCGTGCTCGCCGACGAGGTCGAGGCGTTCATCCACCCGTGGCTCACCGCGGCGAGACTCGGCCGCCCGTGGGTGAGCCTCAAGTGGGCGTCGAGCCTCGACGGCCGAACGGCCGCCGCAGACGGCTCGAGCCAGTGGATCACCGGCACCGCGGCCCGGCAGCGCGTGCACGAGCAGCGCGCCGAGAGCGACGCGATCCTCGTCGGCACGGGCACCGTGTACGCCGACGACCCTGCACTCACCGCACGGGGCGACGCGGGAGAGCTCATGCCGCACCAGCCGCTCGCGGTCGTGGTGGGCGAGCGGCCCGTGCCGCAGCAGGCGAAACTGCACGACCACCCGGGCGGGCTGGTCGAGACCCGCTCGCGGGACCTCGAGCAAGTGCTGTCGGGGCTGTTCGGCCGCGGCATCCGTCGGGTCTACGTCGAGGGCGGCGCCGGCGTCGCGAGCGCGCTCGTGGCTTCGGGGCTCGTCGACGAGTACTCCGTCTACCTCGCACCCACGCTGCTCGGCGGCGCGCACGCCGCGCTCGGCGACATCGGGGTCGGCTCGATCGGCGAACAGCGGCGGCTCGACATCATCCAGCTCGAACAGCTCGGCGGCGACATCCTCGTCACGGCCCGCGCGGTCCGCGCACGCTCCACCATCGAAGGGCACTGAATGTTCACCGGAATCATCCACGAACTCGGCGAGGTCACCGCGTGGCGGCAGACCGACGACGCCGCACGCATCACCGTGCGCGCCCCGCTGGCGGCCGCCGACGCCGCCCACGGGGACTCGATCAGCGTCAGCGGCGTCTGCCTCACCGTCGTCGACCAGGGCGCGGACTGGTTCACCGCCGACGTGATGGCCGAGACGATCGCGATGTCGACCCTCGGCGGCGTCGAGGTCGGCCAGCCGGTCAACCTCGAGCTCGCGGCACTCGTCGGCGACCGGCTTGGCGGGCACATCGTGCAGGGCCACATCGACGGCACCGCCACGGTGCTGTCGATCGACGACGGCAGCGCGTGGCGCGTCGCGCGCTTCAGCCTCTCCCCCGACGTCGCACCCCTCGTCGCGCGCAAGGGCTCGATCGCGGTCGACGGCGTCTCGCTCACCGTGAGTGCGGTCGGCGACGACTGGTTCGAGGTCTCGCTCATCCCCGAGACGCTCTCGGCGACGACCCTCGGCGCGCGGTCGGTCGGCGAGCGGGTGAACATCGAGACCGACATCCTCGCGCGGCACGTCGAACGCATGCTCGCCCTCGGCACCGCGACGACCGAGAAGAGCCCGCTGTGAGCCTCGCCGACATCCCCACCGCGCTCGACGAGCTGCGGGCCGGACGCCCCGTCATCGTCGTCGACGACGAGAGCCGCGAGAACGAGGGCGACGTCGTTCTCGCCGCCCAGCTCGCGAGCCAGGAATGGCTCGCCTGGCTCGTGCGCAACTCCTCCGGCTTCATCTGCGCGCCGATGACCAACGAGATCGCCGACCGCCTCGAGCTGCCGGTCATGGTGCCGGACAACCAAGACCCGCGGGGCACGAACTACACGGTGTCGGTGGATGCCGCGGACCGTCTCAGCACGGGCATCAGCGCCTCCGACCGCGCTCACACCCTGCGCGTGCTCGCCGACGTCGAGTCGGTGCCGACGAGCCTGCACCGCCCCGGCCACATCATGCCGCTGCGCGCGGTCGAGGGCGGGGTGCGCGAACGCGACGGCCACACCGAGGCCACCGTCGACCTGCTCAAGCTCGCCGGGCTCGTGCCGGTCGGAGCGATCTCCGAGATCGTGGCCGACGACGGTGAGATGATGCGCCTGCCCGGGCTGCTCGAGCTCGGCGAGCGCGAGGGCATCGCGGTCATAACGATCGCCGCGCTCGTCGACTACCTCAACGAGCTCCACCACGACGCGCCCGTGCCGCTCGGCGTCGACATCCCCGAGACGTCGCGCGTGCTGTTCGAGGTCGAGACGACCGTGCCGACGACGCACGGCGAGTTCCGCTTCCGCGCCTACCGCGACCGCATGACCGGCTACGACCACCTCGCCGTGATCTCCGGCACGCCCACCGACGGCGCGCTCATCCGGGTGCACTCCGAGTGCCTCACGGGCGAGGTGTTCGGGTCGCTCAAGTGCGAGTGCGGTCCGCAGCTCGACGCCGCTCTCGACGCGATCCAGTCCGAGGGCGGCATCGTGATCTACATGCGCGGCCACGAGGGACGCGGCATCGGCCTCATCAACAAGCTCAAGGCCTACCGCCTGCAGGAAGACGGCCTCGACACGCTCGACGCGAACGTGGCGCTCGGCTTCCCCGTCGACGGACGGGACTACGGCGCGGCCGCGGCGATCCTCGCCGACCTCGGCATCTCCCGGGTGCGCGCGATCACCAACAACCCCGAGAAGCTGCGCCAGCTGGCCGAGCACGGCATCACCGTGACCGAGCAGGTGCCGCTCGTCGTGGGCGTCGGCAGCTTCAACGAGGGCTACCTCGAAGCCAAGCGTGACCGCATGGGTCACATCCTCCCCAGCAATGCAGTACTCGACGAA
>Ga0247809_1000416_pt1 | contig 20068 bp, 17 predicted proteins | sample UWRJL104311B1_FD_180951 | JGI IMG/M metagenome (GOLD analysis project Ga0247809, IMG submission 180951) | Plant litter microbial communities from Arlington Agricultural Research Station in Wisconsin, United States - UWRJ-L104-311B-1 | ecosystem: Environmental > Terrestrial > Plant litter >...
GGCTGGACCAACCGTGCGGTTCGTTGGCCGCGTCAGCGACAAAGAACTCGTTCGCCTAGCTCAATCAGCTAAGGGATTCCTGTTCCCTAACGAAGAAGACTTCGGTATTTCGGCTGTTGAAGCTTTGGCTGCTGGCACACCAGTGATTGCCTATGCCAAAGGCGGCGCGCTAGATATTGTTCAAGACGGCGAAACAGGTGTGCTATTTGACCACCAGACAGTCGAAAGCCTGGTCGCTGCGATCAAGCGATTCGAAACCATGCAGTTTTTACCAGCGACACTTCACCGCAAGGCAAAGCGATTTGATAAAAGCCTGTTTGCAACACGGATTTTGAAGATTGTCCGGGACGCTACTTTATAGCACTGACGATTGATTCGAGACAATTCGCCGTATCTTCCCAGCGTGTCACCTCAATACTATCAATTCCAAAAGCCTTCACAGGGTAATCATTGCCGCCTTCTTGTAACTTATCACCAAAGAACAGAATATCTGACTTAGTCACACCTGTTGCATCAATCAGCTTTTGCATCCCGTGCGCCTTGTCGATGCCTTTACGCGTCACATCAATTGATGTTGTTCCCCCGAGGCGGATTTCGAGTTCAGGAATCTTTTCCAGAGCAACCGCACGAATCGCCATACGTTTTGCGCCGTCCGGATCCCAAGCATATTTCGCTTCGGGCGAGGCACCTTGTCCTAGGCCAGAATATGTAATCTGACTATCGCGGTCTTCAATAATCTCACCAGCCGAATCTTCTGGCCAGTAGCCAGTTTGCTTGGCAGCATCTTCGAGGACAACTTTAATTTTGGTCTTCTCGTCATCCGTCAGATCCTCAGCGTATTGCAAAGCCCAGTCGTTGATGGATTCATCGAATCGGTAGTAGCGCGTACCACAAGTTGGCATTAGATGGAGTCGTTTGAGTTTCTCTACACCAATATCTAAACGACTAATCACCTGTTTTTGAAATAACTCGTATTTGCCACCAGAAATAATACAGATATCAAAGTTTTCCAGGACTTCGGATAAAACTGCAGCCATGCGATCGCTAATCGGTGACTTTGTAATAGCCAGTGTGTCATCAAGGTCGAATGCTAAAATCTTTTTCATATAAAGTCCTTATTTTTGGTGGCCAAGGGCCTGGTTAATACGGGTCGAAGAGTCGGCTTTTTCGTTGCCACCAACACCAAACACCAAAGTTATATTACGTTCACGCGCGACGTCACCTTCAGGAATTACCTTCTCGGAATCACGATCACCTCCGTTGGCAAACGTCAATTCGTGGCCTGGGTATGCATCGGCGATGGCATGCAATGTCCTGATAACTGGTGGGTCGTTATCGACAGCGATCACAACTTCATCAACGTAGCGTAGTGCCTTGATCAGCCGCGCCCTGTTTTCCTCCGGCAAGATAATCTTGTCCTTTTTTAAAACTTGCTGCACGTCGTTGTTCACAATCACAATCAATTTATCACCCATGGCAGCGGCAGCCTCGATCATATCCAAGTGCCCTCCATGCAAGGGGTTAAAGAATCCGCTAACAATAGTTATTTTCATATCTCCATTATATCCCAAGAGATCGAAGATGATTGCTATAATAGAGCATATGAATATTATCGTTACCGGCGGTGCGGGGTTTATTGGCTCGAACTTCGTACACTTCGTCTACAGAGAGCGCCCCGACTGGCACATTACCGTATTAGATGCACTTACCTATGCAGGCAACCGCGCAAACCTTGAGGGGCTCGATCCTTCTCGTGTTACCTTTATCGAAGGTAACATTACCGACGCAGCACTTGTCGACAAACTCGTTAGTGAACACGACGCCGTCGTTCACTACGCAGCAGAGTCACACAACGATAACTCACTACAAAACCCTCGCCCATTCCTTGATACTAATATCATCGGAACATACACGATTCTTGAAGCAGTTCGCAAATACGGCAAACGCCTTCATCACATCTCGACCGATGAAGTCTACGGTGACTTAGAACTTGATGACCCAAATCGCTTCACCGAAAACACACCGTATAACCCATCAAGCCCTTACTCTTCAACTAAAGCCGGTTCTGACCTTCTCGTTCGCGCCTGGGTACGAAGCTTTGGTATTACCGCAACCATTAGTAACTGTTCAAACAACTACGGGCCGTTCCAACATGTCGAGAAGTTCATTCCTCGTCAGATCACTGAAGTCCTCGAAGGACGTCGCCCAAAACTCTACGGAACAGGCGAAAACGTTCGTGACTGGATCCACACCGAAGACCACAGCTCAGCCGTTCTGACTATCCTCGAAAAGGGTGTCAGCGGCGAAACCTACCTGATTGGCGCCGACGGCGAAAAAGACAACAAATCTGTTGTTGAACTGATCCTGAGCGAAATGGGCAAGGGTACCGACGAATACGATCACGTCAACGACCGTCCAGGTCACGACATGCGCTATGCAATCGATTCAACCAAACTACGCGAAGAGCTTGGCTGGATGCCAAAATTTACCGATTTCGACGCCGGACTCAAGGCAACCATCGATTGGTACACCCAAAACGAATCTTGGTGGAAGCCCCAAAAAGCCGAGACCGAAGCAAAATACGCCAAGTAATCACGCCACCCCTCTAGGCTATTTACTTTTTTAGATAAAAGTGTTATAATGTACACATTCCAAGGATCATTTAGTCCTTGGGGTTGTGTACATTTTTTTGTGCACTTCACAATCTATAGATAGAGGTCATAATGCTTACCTACCTGCTTGCAGGACTTGCTTTCTGCGTTCTGGGCGCCATCGTCCTGAACGTGTATTTGCGGGTGGCGTACTGCGAATACCTGATCTTTTCGACGTGCCCCAACGAGGAGTTGCCCAAACACATCTTCCCGCTCGCTCGTCGCAGGGACTACCGACGTATCGCTATCGGCTCCAAAAGCCGTCAGTACGTCATCACCACAACGTTCGTCAGCAACCTGCTCGTCACGATCAGCTGCATGCTGGTATTGATGAGCCTCGTGCTACTCACGGTATCTGTCTTCACGGTGATCATTGTCGCTTTCGCTTTGGCGGTCGCGAACATCATCATGTGGCGCAGCACTGTCTGGGGTATGCCCCGGGACCGCAACACCATCTATCTATAGCCAACAGGCTGTAGCTCCCTTCAACAGGTAGAGCCGCAGCCGCTCTACTCCGTACATGTGTATGTATGCTGATGAGTCCAAAAGGACGAAAGTAGCGAAGCCTTAAAATGTTATATAATGAACACATATGACAACAGACCAATCTTCAGACATCGAGTTCAGTAAAGACCTTTCCATTACAGAGACATCAATTCCCGGAATGCTAGTGATTGACCTGCCGGTTCACGGCGATAGTCGTGGTTGGTTCAAGGAAAACTGGCAACGTGAGAAAAAGATGCAACTCGGCATGCCCGATTTTGGACCTGTGCAAAACAACATCTCGTTTAACGCTGAAAAGGGTGTCACCCGTGGTATCCACGCCGAACCTTGGGACAAATACATTTCTATTGGCGCGGGAAAGATATTCGGTGCCTGGGTTGATCTGCGCGAAGGGGACAGCTTCGGAACCGTATTTACCGCAACACTCGACCCCACCAAGGCCATCTTTGTCCCCCGTGGTGTCGGCAACTCTTTTCAAGCCCTCGAAGATAACACCGTCTACACCTACCTCGTGAATGACCACTGGAGTGCCGAGGCGCAGGCGCAGTACACCTTCTTGAATCTAGCCGACACAACCGTTAATATTCAGTGGCCGATACCACTTGATGAGGCCGAGCTGTCTGATAAGGACAAAGCCCACCCCCAACTGGCCGACGTCATCCCGATGAAATCAAAAAAGATTCTGGTTACCGGTGCTAACGGTCAGCTTGGCCGTGCCCTCCGTATAGAATTTCCAGATGCCGAATTTACCACACGCGATGAACTTGATATCGCCGACGAAGACCTGGAAACCGCCAGGCCGTGGCGCCAATACGAGGCAATTATTAATGCCGCTGCCTATACGGCTGTCGACAACGCCGAAACCCCACAGGGCCGCGAGGATGCTTGGAAAATTAACGCCAAGGCCGTCGCCAACATGAGCCGCGTCGCGACAAAATACGGCGTGACACTCGTGCACTACTCAACGGACTACGTTTTTAATGGCGAGAACGATCTACACGACGAAGACGAGGCTTTCTCGCCCATTAGCGTCTACGGTCAAAGTAAAGCCGCCGGTGATATCGCAGCCGCTGTGGCGCCGCGACACTACATACTACGGACCGGCTGGGTTGTCGGCGACGGCAATAACTTTGTTCGTACCATGAAAAGCCTGGCCGAACGAGGACTCGAACCGCAAGTTGTCAGCGACCAGATTGGCCGACTCACTTTCACTAGTGACCTATCCAAAGCCACCAAGCACCTTCTAACTCACCGACCAGCACCAGATACCCCTATCGCTTACGGCACCTACAACCTGACTAACGACGGCACGCCGGCTAGCTGGGCCGCGATCGCCAAAGAGGTATATACCCTATCCGGTAAGCCCGCTGATGACGTTACCCCCGTCACAACAGAGGTCTACTATACCGGCAAAGAAGGGATTGCTCACCGCCCCTTACAAAGTACCCTTAACCTTGGTAAAATAAAGGCAACAGGTTTTGTCCCGCGGGATTGGGAGCAGGCACTACGTGAATATTTAGAACAATCTTAATCTTTTGCGAGGAGACATATTTATGAAAGGCATCATTCTAGCCGGAGGTTCCGGCACACGGCTTTGGCCAATCACCAAGGGAATTAGTAAACAATTAGTTCCCGTCTACGACAAACCAATGGTCTATTACCCACTGACAACACTTATGTCAGCTGGGATCAAAGATATTCTGATCATCACCACACCCCACGACCAGCCACAGTTCCAAAACCTCCTTGGTGATGGTTCTACCTGGGGAATTAACCTTTCGTACGCCGTTCAACCAACACCAGATGGTCTGGCCCAGGCATTTATCATCGGTGAAGAATTTATTGGTGATGACAAAGTCGCACTCGTCTTGGGTGACAACATATTCCACGGCCACAAGCTGAGTGACTCGCTAAAGACATGCGATGACCCAGATGGTGGTATCGTCTTTGCCTACAAGGTATCAGACCCAGAGCGCTACGGTGTTGTTGAGTTTGATGACGCCATGAAAGCCGTATCAATTGAAGAAAAACCAAAGAGTCCTAAGTCTGACTACGCCGTCGTCGGTTTGTACTTTTACGACAATGACGTCGTTGAAATCGCCAAGAATGTTCCTGTTAGTGAACGCGGTGAACTCGAAATTACCTCAATTAACGAGGCGTATCTAAAGGCTGGTAAATTAAAGGTTACCGTCCTCGATACCGGTGATGTCTGGCTTGATACCGGCACTATCGAATCTATGGCCGACGCAAGCGACTACGTCCGGGTGCTACAAAAGCGAACAGGACAGATTGTCGGAAGCCCCGAAGGGACTGCTCACGAAGAAGGGTTTATTACGGACGAGCAGCTTGATGCGCTTGCTGAACCTTTGAAGAAGTCAGGGTATGGAGAGTATCTCGCAAGGTAACCGTAGATTATTATAGGTACATCGTGGCAGGATTGAGACATCCTGTCACTTTCATTTTTATTCTTATGTTATAATTCACCCGAAGAAGCCCCGAATGAACCCGAAGTATATATCTACATTTTTCAAAAAACACCGATACATCGTAACGATTGTGTCTATTTTTACACTTGGACTAGGTTTATTCGCACTACTGATAATTCTTGATCAGCGACTACCAAACTCAGACGACACCGTCTTCCCCATTCAGACTCTGCCTTATGGGAATATTATTGAGTGGATCTCCTATCGGTATTCAAATTGGAGCGGAAGAATCTTCTCAGAGGGATTTGTGTATATATTTAGTTCGGCGCCTTTATTTCTGTGGAAAATTGTAAATATTGCCGCATACGCAGTATTCGTTGCTGTCATATTTGGTTTCTATAAATTAACTCATTCGGACAAAGATCTAGCAAAAGACAGTTTACTCCTATCTATCGCCCTATCTCTCCCACTCTTGGCTAATCGTGTTGTGTTTTCAGACTCAATTATCTGGGTAACCGGATCGATGGTGTATTTATGGGTGACAGCACTTAGTCTTTTGGCGATGTACCCGATTGTTCACTACGCTGTCAAAGATAAGCTGCCACACTTGTCTCTTGTTGCACTGGGGATTCCCGCATCATTGATCGCCGCAAGCTCACAGGAACAAGTCGGTGCAGTCATGCTTGGATTGACCTTGGCGCTCCTTCTATTCCAATTTATCAAAAACAGGGGTCGCATTCGCTCACACTTTCCTTGGTATTTGTTAATTTCCACACTACTGATCGGGATATCTCTACTCATAAGCATAAAAGCACCGGGAAATCATGAAAGATTACAGTCGGAAATACTTACTTGGCAGCCTGATTTTGATAGCGTAAGTCTACTAACACATATTCACTACGGCTACAGGTGGGTTTTGGAGGCCTTCATTAACCACTCCGGTTTCTTGTTGGTAATTATTTGGGCATCATATGTAGCTTTGTTGGCAAAAAAGAAACAGAGATCGAAGCTTGATTACTCCTTGCTTACACTGTTTGTGATTACATCTGTATTCCTTTTATCAAGAGGATCTGATGTTATCGCACCATGGCTAGAATTCTATGCAACATGGAATCCTACTATTCCGGATAAAATTGGTTTCTTTAATCTTATTCCTTGGGGAATAGTGCTGATCACAACTATAGTTACACCCCTCGCTTTATTTCCTAAAAAGAAAATAGGATATTTACTAGCATTACTATTAGCTGCAAGCGTGGCAAGTGCCGCCATTCTTGTGTTATCACCAACACTCTATGTATCGCAATGGAGGACTTTCTTTGTACCATCAGTGCTACTTATGGTTGTAGGCTGCCTTTTACTCAGTAAGGTACTCACTACGTATGCTAAATACAAGTATGTCATTGTTATTAGTATCTTATCTTTAGCTCTAGCGGGGTACATATTCCAGCTAGTCCGACTTATTTATATCTTTTAATTAATGTGTTTATGGTATAATTTAACTAGTAAATCAATAGCGCTGTTAGGTAGACTATGAAAATAAAAACGACTCAAAAAAACAACAAAAAGAAAATTATTATCCTGTCGATCCTAACCCTACTTGTGCTCGGTGCGGGAGTGTACTTTGCTGTTCGCACTTACAATGACAATGATCAAAATGCAATAGAAAGTATTAACCAAGAGTCAGCTTCTAGCGAGAGTAAAAATCCAATAAAGGGTACCGTAGATTCTAGCAAGGATTCAGACCCAAAAACAATTATCCCCTCAGATGAAGGACAGGAAACCACTAACTCGGAATTAGAAAAACCTCAAATTACCAGAGCAGAACAATCAGGAACAAACGTAAGAGTAGCGGCTATCTACACGAACCCAGCTTACGGTGCATGTTCTGTGGTGTTTGAGAAAAGTGGAGAAAGTAGCATAGTAAGGTCCGCAGCAGTTGTTGTCGGCCCTTCATATTACAGCTGCGATGGATTCTTGATACCCTTGGCGGACTTTTCAACCAAAGGCGAATGGACGGTGCGAGTAGAGCACGCACTTGATGGCAAGACTGTTTCATCAGATAAGCAGAGTATCGTATTGAAATAATGGGAATAAAAAAACTAAGCTTAAAATCGTTGATCCTTGCAGGTTTTGCCGTGCCCGTTTTTCTTGCTGCTCACTTAGCAATGCTTTCAACTCCAGCACTTGCAATAGATGCAAATCTTTTTAATGCAGGCAATATTATTGACGATCCGACATTCACTAACAACGCAAGTATGACAACTGCACAAATCCAAGATTTCCTAAACGCAAAGAATTCTACATGTCTGAAGAATTTTTCAACCCTGTCGTTATCGGACGACAATAATAATGGGCGGGTTGAAGAGGGTGGAGCGGAGCCATACGGTAAACACGGTAATGTATCCGCGGCACAAGTCATTAAATCAGCGGCTGACATCTACAAGATAAACCCCCAAGTTATTCTTGTAACTCTCGAAAAAGAACAGGGACTTATTACGAGAAGCGATTGCCCTAGCTGGCGTTATAACACCGCCCTTGGCTATGCATGTCCCGATAATGCCGATTGTAACACTGCTGCGTTTGGTTTCACCCGCCAGATTGACTATGGCGTATTTCATTTTCGAGGATTCTACGACGACTCACTTAATACGGTGCCTTTCGGTGTTGGAAACTACAGAATATACTATAACCCGGACCCAAACTGTGGCTCATCGATAGTAAATATTCAAAACAGAGCTACCGCATCGTTATATAGTTACACCCCCTACCAGCCCAATGCAGGGAGTCTGGCGGCTGGTTACGGTATGGCGTCTTGCGGGGCGTACGGAAATCGAAATTTCTGGCTGTACTTTAATCAATGGTTTGGTAATTCAACAGGAAGCTTCTTACTTCAATCGCCGTCCAGCTCGACAGTGTACTTACAGAGCGGAACCAACAGACTCTCAATACCCTCTGGGGATGTATTAAAGGCGTATGGGTTTAACTCCGCAAAAGTCACTCCCGTAAGCGATGCTTACATAAATTCACTAGTAGACAAAGGGGTACTTACAACCACTTTTACTAAGGAAGGTGACGGAGCAGTCTATCTCGCCGATAATGGATTTAAATTTGCGTTCACATCGGCACAACAATGTATCGACTGGGGATTCCCGAATTGTACAAATACCGCCTATACAAAATCTCTTTCGCAAGGGCTATTTGATAAGCTGCTTAATTATGGCTCACTCAAACCCCTGATGCTCAACGGCTCAACCGTAAGCCTAATGTCGGGTGGCCAAAAAATACCATACCTCTCAACCGCAGCAATGACACAAGCGGGCTATAGCAACGCTGATATAATTCCTATCACAAATCCCGTCAATACATCACAGCCATTCACCTATTCTGTTCCGCAAGAAAATTCGCTCGTCACCTTCGGTGGAAATCCTACCATATACGCGTATTCACAAGGTAAATTTTATGGCATCCCGACATACGACATGTACCTAAGCCTCTCTAAGCTACCCCTACAAATTGATAACTTCTCAAAGTACACAACAACACCTCCAACAGCGCAAGCTACATTACAGACGGTCATCGCTCCTGGCGATGGCAAGACATACGTACTGAATGGTGGATCAAAACTTGATATTACTACAGTTACCAGCAACTGGCCGACCCCACAAACTATTAACATTTCCGGAATTGCCAACCAAATCCCAACCACAAATGTGATAACTAATACGACAACCTTTAGGTCTTCCGCCGGCATGATATTTGGAGTTGCAGGTAGTAAGGTAAAACCATATTACAGTGTTAGTGATTACTTTGCACTCGGCAACTCGTCACCACTTACTATTGCTGATTCTACGATTAAATCACTACAAACAGGAGATTACATCCTTGCGGCTGGCAACGGGACACTATTCAAGACAACAGCCCAAGACGAAGAATATGCAATCTATACCTTGTCTTCTAATAACACACTTTGCCAAGTAGCTTCACAATCACAGCTGGGCCAATTCAACTTCAATACTTCGGGGGTATACAAGATAAACAAGCCTGTCGGAGCGACCAATTTGCTCTCGAGTTGGGTATCCGACACAGCCGGTAATTCATACATTATCGAAAATGGTGCTAAAATTCCTGCACCCTCAGGCAACTTAACGAGCAATTGGGGCATAAACTCCCCCTCTAGCAATTGCTCGTTTACTAGTGGCTTTCTATCTCGTTTCCCTAATTTAAATCGCGCGGTAAATAAGTTTGTGCAGAGTAATGACGGAACAATTTACTACGGTAACTCTGGGCAAAAGCACGTAATCACAACATACGAAAAGTTCCTCGGCCTGGGCGGCAACTCAGGCAATACAATAAAAGTGCCCGACTCATTCATATCTGCATCTCCAACCGGTAATCCTATATAAGCAACCCTTTGATATGGTAGTATAGATCTATGACTAAACACCTTGATCTATCAGTAATTATTCCATTTAAAGACAAGGCGGCAATGACGATTGACTGTGTAGCATCTTTACTAAAATATGGCCCACAACTAAAAGAGATTCTTCTCGTTAGCAACAATTCATCCGATGAAGAATTGCAACAAATAAAAGATTATATTATAAAAGCTGGTAGTGTTGTGCGTGCAGTTGAATACAACCACCCCTTCAATTATCAAAAGATGAATAACTGGGCCGTACAACAAACAACTGGTGAGTTTATCATGTTCCTCAACAATGACACCGAGCTGGTAGAATCCTCCGTTGGTATCCTCGAAAAGATGTATGTAAAGAGCCAAGCACCTAACGTTGGAATCGCGGGCTGCCTGTTGTTATATGGAGACGAAAAGACTATCCAGCATGCTGGCGTCTACCTTATGCCGGAGGGCCAGGCAGATCACATGTACATCACTGAACATTATAGTCGTGTTCTTGCGCAACTGGGCACCTCTAAATACCCGTACGACATTACCAAAGATATCCCAATGTCGGCAGTAACGGGGGCAGTCAACATCATTGAACGCAAGAAGTTCGTTAACATAGGTATGTACGACGAACGATTCATTATTGGTGGTGGAGATGTTGATCTTTGTTTACGGCTTAACAAGCAAGGTTATCAGACTTGGTTCGTGGCAGGCGGCTACATTCTTCACAAAGAAAGTCAGTCTCGAAAGAAGATATCCATACCTTACGGTGACTTCTACTGGTCATACCTCAGCTACATCAAAGGGTACGACCCTAGGGTTGGAGATCCATTCCTACCTGAAATAACCAAGAAAATTAAGATTTACGGGGCGTAACACCATGATAAAGAAATTCATAATTCGAAGTGCACGAAAAACAGCCCACATTACAACAAAATATCTTGGCAAAGTAACATCAATAACGCAACGCGTTGAAGACAAAACAACCAGAATTTTAAGCGGTGTTGACTATAGCTTTAAGACCGATGACACAATCTCACTGGAAAAGATCTACTACAATACGCTTCCGTACGTAACGCCATTAAATCCTTCGTTGCCAGCTATTGGCGCAATGCCAGCTATTGTGCTGTTTCTCCCAACACTTGATGATAAGTCATTTTTCGGAGGAACCTCTACTGCACTAATTGTGGCCGGAAAACTTGCCTTACTCTCAAATCGTCGTCTACGTGTGGTGCAAACACTCAAAACAGGACATAATGCTAACCTTTCCGAGTTCTTCAATGCACAGGGCCTCGATATTCCTACAGAGGATATTACCGTCATTACGGTTGCCGATAGAAAGTATGATATCTACGGCTACATCCCAATGCATCCAGAAGATATATTTATCGCCTCAGCATGGTGGGATGCCCACCTTATCAGCCAGCTGCCAATCCAAAATAAGTTCATCTACCTTGTACAAGATTTTGAGCCTATCTTCTATAACAACAGTGATATGTATGTCTTGGCGGAGCAAACCTACAAAAATAAAGGCTTTATCGCTTTGTGTAACACAGAGCTTATGTATGACTTCATGAAAAGTCGTAATTACCCAGTCTTCGATAGTCCACAAAGCTATTGGTTCGAGCCGGCAGTTTCTAGGATTGAATCTGGTCCTGCCATTAAAAAAGAAGCTGGCGAAAAAAAGAAGCTCTTCATATACGGTCGCCCTAATGTTCACCGCAACCTATTCTTCAATGCGCTAAATAGCCTAGACTTAGCTATAAAATCGGGTGGTCTAAAGGCAAGCGAGTGGGAATTTTATATGGCCGGACAGGATAATATTCCAGACGTAAAACTATCATCTGGTGCGGTAATTAGAAATCTTGGGAAAATGACGGTTGCGGATTATACTGGTTTTAGTAAGTCTATTGATCTTGCAATAAGCCTTATGATGGCACCCCACCCTAACTACCCAACGCTTGAGTTTGCGTCGATTGGAACGGCCGTTGTCACAACGAAATATGAAAACAAGGTTAATCTCTCAAACTACTCAGAAAATATAATAGTTTCAGAGGTAGGTATAGAGGAAGTTGCGAGTTCAATTACCAAAGCGTCAAAGCGTTCATACAAGCAGCGTATCGACGCACTCGGGACAACGAACATCCAAACAAGCTGGGACGTAGCACTCGACGACAAGTTACAGCAAATCCTTAAGTCAATTATTTAGCAAACTTATAGTTTGTAGACATTTCACTCTCTTTAACGGGAGTGATGTCTTTTTTAGTTGTTTTATAGAGCTTTGCCTTTTGCTCAACTGCGACTAATCCAATTAGCCTTTCAACTGAATGTGCTAGTGTCCCATCGATTTGACCAGACTCAACTTCGAAGTCTTCTGGCATTAAATATAGATTAAGCAGCGGCCTAAGCGCTTCTGTACTAATCCAAAACATGCTTCCGCCAAAGTATCCATATGTATTAGTTTGCGCCTTTATAGCCTGAATGTGGGCCTCTGAGTACATTTTATTCAACAAGCCGTCAATGCCAGGTTCATTACTCCCAAGATACTCGTCGTAAGATACATAATGACCTTTCGGACCAATTAAAGCGGTTTCATTCTCAAGCGTGTACTTTATTTTTTTGACCGCAACTGGTGATGGGAGTATTCCGTCAACCAACTCCTTAAACCACTTATCTCCGTCGGAACGGTGTTTCGATTTTTTTGTATGAATTTTTAGGATGGACGTATAGCCTTTTTGATCGAGTCTGCGGGCTATATGAATGAATGGAAGTATGTCCCTTCCTCTGTTTTCTACAATGTTGATATGAGCATCTTTTCTATACTTTAAAAGTTCGGTAGAAAAGTCGCTGTCTTTGCCTTGTAAACTAATAAATAGGTCAAACTTAATATCACCCATATACTCTAATTTGGTTTGAATGTACTGCCATTGGTCGGTATAGAACAGGTGAATAACCACGGCAGTCGTACGATCTTTTGCCCGTTTAAACCCATAGGCAGGAAAAGCTATTTCGTTTGCTTTTACACTGCTGTGTCTGGCGATCACCTCCGCAGTCCTGTTGAGCATTGCATGACCAAAATGCTGTGTTGGTTCAAGCATTGCACCCTCGGCCCATTCATTCCAAGCATTTATAAATACAGGATCACTTTTCCGTTCTCGGTTTGTTAATGCACTGTCTAACCATTTTGCATATAAGTCGGGATTGTTGTAATAAAAAGAAGAGCCTTTGCCTTTTTTTCTCGCATCGTTGTCCCAGCTTGGCATGACGCTCCTGTAGGTATGAAAATCAAAATTTGATGTTTGGTACTCTTCATTCAGCACTATCTTTCGATAGTCGTAAACGGCACCTTCATATTTAATATCCAGGATTTTATCACTCACATCAACCTGTGGCACCTTGTGACCCAGGAAATGTTCAGATTTGAAATCAATTGACAGAGGCACAAAATCAATTGCACTCTGAAAACCATACTCTTTCGGATCGTGATTCTCGAATCCCATTACAGAGACAAGGTGAAGCTCGGTGCCATGCTCCTCCTTAAAGTACTGCTGCCATACCCTACTAAATTCAGCTGGGTTTTTAAGTTTCTCAGGACGATATATAGACAAGACTGGCTTGCCTTCGTGACGTATATAACGAGAATCTAATAGAATATGCTCAACTTCCTTTATAAAGTTGATCGCATCCTCATCGAGATATTTCTGGGCGATAATAACATCGTTGTCGTGTCCGTCCCAACGCTTCGTCCAGTTCTCGTTCGCCCAGCATATCATGAAATTAAAATCCCATTCTTTGTGCTTCAAGATAGACTCAACTGGCTTATCTAAGATCTTATCCCCACTGAACCAGTAGTAGTACAAGCAAAGACCATACAATCCATGCGACTTAGCCAGGTCTATCTGATCCTTAATATTATCTTCAAGTCGTAAGTCGTAAAACCCAAGATCACCTGGTAAAATTGGCTGGTTGTGACCCACGAATCGTGGTTGTGCAGAAGCGACGTTTGTCCATTCAGTAAACCCCTTACCCCAAGTTCGGTCATTTTCTGGGATAGGATGATACTGAGGTAGATAGAATGCAATAACCTTTGGATCGGCTTCACCTAGCTCAATTTCTGCATCAATCGCACGCTCAAAGAAATAACTTTTTTGAGTTTTTTGTAAATTTATGTGCTCTGCCTGGTTTGACGCTAAGTGTGGATTATAATCCTCTGAAAGTGGTTTGTCGCCAACGTAGTGTAGTGTAACTGCTTCAACAACTTCAAATCCGCTACCAAAGTCTACTTCAATGAATACATCCGATTCAACGAGTTCAAACTTCACTTCGAATCCACTCTTTAGCGCTTTTTCTTCACCAAATTCTGCATATACTTGAAGAATATCCCTGCGCTCGAGGCCATATTGAATGTCATAGAAGCTATCTCCGTTGCGTAGCCTAAGTGCCTTAACAAAACGTTCACCTTTTGCAAGGATCCAACCCCGTATGACAATTTTTCGATCATGGATTTGTGTTGACCTTGGTTCATCCAACTTGAATAAATATCGCTCTTCTTTTGGAGTGTTGTCAATTGGAGTGGGGTGGGTTTTCTTAAATTTTGGGGTTTTCACAAAATACCTAAGTGTTATTAAATTACCTTCATAGTATAATCTAGGTTTGTAATAGCATTACTATAGCTTTTTTTATTTACTTGAAACTTACCGGCATTTTCTACGCGGTCCAGAATTACAGAACCACCGCTCATACCAGCACTGGCTGAAATAGTGAAGACGCCTGATGCAAAAACATTGGGCAAGACCCACTCTGTTTTCACTTTTTGGCCCTTTAGAATACCTTCTGTTTTCTGGTGTGACCAAATGGAATTACTAGCAAAAATTCTTTGACCAACGCCGTCATATATAGTTAGTTCATATACAGGATCGTCGATATCAATATTAGCGATGTAATCTATATTAATAGAAATAGTGTCGTCTTTTTCTGTGAATATTTTTTTTGCTGATAATGTTTTTACGTCGATGGAGGTTACTTTTTTAATAGTTAAACCACCTGTGCCATCATGAACGTAAGCGCCAGCTTTTGACTCTTTTTCGACATTTGTCTCTTCGATTTTATTGACAATACTCCTGTACTTGCCTATTACCTCATCAATTTTGCCAGCTTTCACAATAGATCCTTCGTTTAGAAGAATACCTTTATTACAATATTCTTCTAGCGCAGATGCGTCGTGACTAACAAGAATAACCGTCTTTTTCTCGCGCTTAAGTTGCTTGAAGTATTCGAAACATTTCTTTTGGAATACCGCATCACCAACAGCAAGTACTTCATCTAATAGCAAAATATCACCCTTCGCTTGAATAGCGATAGAGAATGCCAAGCGTACCTGCATACCACTCGAGTAGTTTTTTAAACGTTCCTCCATAAAGTCGTGTAATTCTGCAAAATCAACGATATCAGAGTACATTGCGTCAATCTCTTTACGATCAAATCCAAGCAGAGCACCATTAAGGTAGACGTTTTCCTTACCCGTGAGGTCTGGGTTGAATCCGACACCCAGTTCAATAAACGGAACAAGTGTCCCATTAATCACAACACTACCCTCGTTGGGGGTGTAGATACCCGCGAGTGTTTTCAATAAAGTACTTTTGCCGCTACCGTTCCTACCGACAATACCAAAAAAATCACCCTTGTTCACGGTAAAGGATATGTCGTTGAGAGGTTTGAAAACTCTGTAGCCTTTTCGTCCTTTAATGGTATTTATAACCTTCTGCTTAAGGCCAGAACTCGCTTCAAGAGGGATCTTGAATGACTTCGTAACGTCTTCAACTCGGATAACTACTTCTTCTGTAACTTGTTTGACCATCTTATATACTCTCCGCAAAATATTTGGAATTCTTTTTAAAGTAAAGCCCACCCACCACAACCGATAGAACCACGAGTGCAAAAGGAATGGCGATTAAATACCAGTGATTCATAATGTGATAAATAGTAATTGAATCATGAGTAACCAATACATATCTAATATCTTGAATTACTTGGGCAACCGGGTTAAGCATAATTATTTGTGCAGCAATCAAACTTTGTGACATAACCATTGCTAGTGGATAAAGGATAGGCGTGGCATAAAATGCCGCCTGTAGAAATATCTCCCATAGATACCCGGCATCCCGGAACTTAACATTTAAGGCGGCAAGGAAGAATGCGAGTCCTAGAGAAAAGAGATACAGCTCAAGAATCAAAGGTATTACTAGTAGAGCTTCAAACGATACCTGTACTCCGCTGATAAGTATAAAGACAACAACGATCAACAAGTTGAAACCGAGGTTAATCAGCGCCGAAATCGTACCGGACACAACGATAATGTATTTAGGAAAGTTGATCTTACGAATCAGATCACCTCTTGCAATAATTGATTGAAGTCCATTGTTAGTTGCCTCTGTAAAGAAGGTCCATAACACAACTCCGAGAAGCAGATATACTGGGAAGTTCTCTATGTCTCGCCCTAATCTTAGAAATTTCTCAAATACAATATAAAGAATGGCGAAAAGAAAAAGAGGCTTCAACACAGACCAAAGGTAGCCAAGTACTGATCCTTGGTACCGAAGTTTAAATTCAGTGATTACAAGTTCTCGCAACAGCACGCGATTTCGTTTACTAAATATATTAGAAAGTTTCATAAGTTCAGAATTAATTATAAGATAGAAGCACTATTATGACTAGCGTTCTCATTGTTGTATTAAATTGGAATGGCATCAAAGACACTCAAATGTGCCTCGATTCGCTTTTAAAACAGAGGTACGGTAATTTTCATATACTTGTTGTAGATAATGGTTCTGTCGATAATTCGCTTCCAAAACTACGCACAATCGAAGCAAAAAACGACAACATTACCGTTCTCGCTAACCCAAAAAATAAAGGTTTTGCTGGCGGTGTGAATACCGGTATCGCCTATGCAATCGAGAAAAACTTCAATACTGTTGCCCTATTTAATAATGATGCTGTTGCTGATAAAGACTGGCTATCCGAACTAGTCGAGGGTCTAAAACAAAAAGATACAGCAATCGCCACCGGTCTTTTGCTACATGAAAACGGCAAAACAATCGATAGCACTGGTGACTACTACTCGATCTGGGGCATGCCTTTCCCTCGCAACCGCGGCGACAAGGTAACCGAAGCACCACATTCAGGCTTCGTCTTTAGTGGCTCGGGTGGTGCAAGTCTATACAAAACCAGCTTGTTTAAAGAAATCGGGCTCTTCGACGAAAGCTTTTTCGCCTATTACGAAGACCTCGACGTCAGTTTCCGTACGCAACTCGCAGGCTATAAAGTCTACTTCACCAACAAGGCAATTGCCTATCACAAACAAGGCGCCACCAGTAAGAAGATCCCTGGCTTCACCGTCTACCAAACGTTCAAGAATGTTCCACTACTCTTTGCTAAAAATGTTCCCTCCAAACTATTATTCCCGATTGGGATTCGCCTATTCCTCCTTTACAGCCTTATCTTCGCCAATGCTGTAAAACACGGCACAGGTATTCCCGCACTAAAGGGCTGGCTTGCCTCAATCGGCTACTTCTGGACGCGGAGTCTGTGGCTACGAATCAACATCCAGCGAAATAAAAAGGTTGATGCAACCTATATCAGCTCTGTTATTTTGCACAATTTACCGCCCGATCAGACGGGAATGCGTAAGTTCCGAAAGCTTTTCACTGGTAAAATAGATTAATGAATAGCGACGAAACAATTGAACTTGCGGCGCAGCTAAACAGGTACGAGCCCGGCTTCTTGCCTGAACCGTTGTTTGTCTCGATTGCTCGACTAGCAGTACTGACTGCAATAGAATTTATTCCACTTCGGCGAACTACAGACGGCACGATACAGGTGCTGTTATTCGAACGACCCGACACGGATCCTATCTGGCCAGGTATGCTACATACCCCCGGTACGGTTGTTCGACCAAGCGACGTGACACTCGAAGATGGTTTTGAGCGCTTGTTCAAAGATGAACTAGGCAATCAACAATCAAATGCTCCCGTCTACATAGGAACTGACCTTATTCACCATAAAAGAGGCAGTACGGTGACACTTGAATACCTGCTGCAGGTTGATCAATCCTTAGGTGGTGGACAGTTCTATGACGTCGAGAATATACCCAACCGTTTCATCCCAGAACAACGATCGATGGTGAAACGAGCCGTCGAGAGGTTCGCGGCATTATGAAACTCCTTGAATACGAAGCTAAAACCCTGCTAGCGGATTCAAAAATCTCCGTCCCTACGTCGTCCACATTTCGCGTCGGCGACAAAGCCCCAACAACCCTTCCTATCGTGTTAAAATCCCAAGTCCCCACCGGTGGTCGCGGCAAAGCCGGTGGTATCGTCATCGTTAATTCCCAAACCGAAATTCAGCCAGCCATCGACATACTCTTCAGCCTGGCAATCAAAGGCTTCACCCCGCAAACCCTCCTCGCTGAAGAAAAGCTCGCCATCTCCAAAGAGCTCTACCTCAGCATCCTGATTGACCGTGTCTCGTCTAGTGTCCAACTAATCGCCCACATCGACGGCGGCGTTGAGGTCGAAGATAACAAAGATTTCAAATCATGGTCACTCGATAACCGTAATTTTGACGTCATTGGCCAAGAACTCGCCGATTACTACCAATTGCCTAGCCAAACCTTCGCCCTGCAAGACCTCATCGAAAACCTTTACACATGCCTGGTCAAAAACGACGCCACACTAATAGAAATTAACCCCCTTATCCTCACCACCGACAATCAACTTGTCGCTGGCGATTGCAAGATGAACCTCGATGATGCGGCCGCCTTTCGTCACAAATGGGACTTCGAACAAAAACCAACCGAAGCCAACTTCGTGACGATCGATCCCGCTGGCAATATTGCGACCATCGCCAACGGTGCCGGGCTTGCCATGGCGACGGTTGATGCCGCTTTTGACGCAGGGCTGAAGCCCGCTAACTTCCTCGATATTGGTGGTGGAGCCAATACTGAAACATTATTAAAGGCGTTTAATAAAATTGTCGAATATAAAAACCTGCAGGCGATCATTATCAATATCTTCGCCGGCATCACTCGGGCTGATGAGGTTGCCAAGGCTATCGTTGCCGCCAAAGAACATATTACTCACCTCCCCCCACTGTTCATTCGCCTCGCAGGCACCAATGACGAGGCCGCTGGCAAGATTTTAACTGACAAAGGCATTACGATCATGCCGAACCTCGAATCGTGCCTGGCGGCAGCTAAGGCGGTAGTCCATGCATAATCTATTCGCGGGTAAAAACGTCATTGTTCAGGGAATCACCGGTGCTCACGGCGGCTTCCAAACCAAAGCCATGTTTGCAGCAGGAACGCACATCGTCGCTGGCACTACTCCAGGCAAAGCCGGTCAAATCGTTGAAAATATCCCCGTCTATAATTCCATTAAAGACATTCAACAAGACCACGCGGTTGATACTTCCGTTATTTTCGTCCCAGCCGCCTATGCCAAAGGTGCTATCCTCGAAGCCATTAGTGCTGAAGTCCCGTTAATTATCTGTATCACCGAAGGTATTCCCGTTCACGATATGTTAAAAGTTAACGAAAAGTTAAGAATATCGAAGAGTGTCCTGCTTGGCCCCAACTCCCCCGGCGCACTGCTGCCTGGTGTTAATAAACTCGGTATTATCCCTGCCAGCATGTCACTACCCGGCACAGCTGCTATCGTCAGTCGATCTGGCACACTGACCTACGAGACGATGGCCGGCCTGACTGCAAAAGGCATCGGTCAAAAATATGTCATTGGTATTGGTGGCGACGTCATCCACGGCATGGGTTACATAGAGTGCCTCCAACTGTTTGAAAGTGACCCCGATGTCGACCAAATTATCCTGATTGGTGAAATTGGAGGTCAAGAAGAAATCCAAGCCGCCGACTTCATTAAACAATCGGTCACCAAGCCGGTCTTTGCCTATATTGCAGGCCACCACGCACCCGAGGGTATCCAATTAGGCCACGCCGGCGCTATCCTTGGTTCGGCTGCCGAATCAGCCAGTGCCAAGACACAAAAACTCGCCGAATCAGATGCTATTACCGCGAC
>Ga0247809_1000418_pt1 | contig 20012 bp, 22 predicted proteins | sample UWRJL104311B1_FD_180951 | JGI IMG/M metagenome (GOLD analysis project Ga0247809, IMG submission 180951) | Plant litter microbial communities from Arlington Agricultural Research Station in Wisconsin, United States - UWRJ-L104-311B-1 | ecosystem: Environmental > Terrestrial > Plant litter >...
AAAGTTAGATGATACTCAGATAACTTCGATTTCAAATTATATAAGTTCTCAATTGTAAGAAGTTTATAATTGTAGATTCATAAAACTATTCAGTAAATTATTTATTGGATAGTTTTTTTATTTAAGATAGAACATAAAAAAACACCTTCACGAGTGAGGTGTTTAAAAAAATTAAGCGTTTTCTTCGGCGATATTATTAACTGCAACTATTTTTAATGTTTTTATTCCAGCCGGCAATTCCCAATCAACTTCGTCATTTTCTTTAAATCCAATAATAGCAACACTTAAAGGTGCGAGTATCGAAATTTTACTTTGTTTTAAATCTGCATATGAGGGCAAAACGATCTGAATTTTCATTTGTTTATTTGCTTTTACATCTTCGATAGTGACATAAGAATTGATTCTTACAATCGAGTTGTCCAGTTCGCTTTCTTTGCTAATTACCGCTCGGTCTAATTCTTGCGAAAGCTGATTCGCTTCTTTAGCATTTGTTGAATTTTTACTTTTTGAGATCAATTCTCTTAAAAAGTGATAATCTGTTTTGCAGAAAGTGGGTGTTGGTTTCATAACTATGTTTTATTTTATTATTATTAATTTATTTTGAATTTCAGAGTTTTGTTTAATTTCTTCTGCAGGCTTATAAATGCATAATTTTTATTTCAAAATGCGTAATGCAAATCGAAATTTTAAAAGAATGATGTTTTGGAAATTTTTGATTGAAAGAACCAAAAAATTACTTGAGAGAGTATTTACTCTTTCAAATAAAATAAATGATTAAATCGTGGTATAAATCCTCCGCCTGAAAGAAGAAATTTGAAATAGACGGAGGCCTAATTAATAAAGGCCTTACTATGACTAATAAATACAGCAGCAAGCGGTTTTCTCCTTAAAGAAAACAGCAATGTTAAGGCCGTAAATATATTTATAGTGCTCACAATGAGAATAATTAATTTTGATCTGTAAAGATAGGGAAACTTTTTGAAATAGTTATAATTGTTTTATTTCCATTTAATATTGCATCCAATACTTGGCTTTTGTGGTTCTTTTAAGCTCCTGTTATAAATGAGAGCATCAATAGCGCTTCGAAGGTCAGTTCCGCTTAACGGGATTCCGTTTCCGGGTCTTGAATCATCCAGCTGGCCACGGTAAAACAATTTGTTCTGATCGTCGAATAAATAGAAATCAGGAGTGCATGCAGCATCAAAAGCTTTTGCAACTTCTTGACTTTCATCATATAAATAAGGAAAATCTATTTTATTCTGAAAAGCAAACTCAGTCATTAATTCAGGCGAATCCTGAGGATATTTTTCAACATCGTTACTGGAAATAGCTACAACGCCAAGTCCTTGTACGCGATAATCATTGGCAATCATCACGATTTCGTTGATGACATGAAGTACAAACGGACAGTGGTTACAAATAAAAATGACTAATGTTCCCTTTGATCCTTTTAAATCTTCAAATGAATATTGATTATTAGAATTAGTATCTTTTAATATAAATCCCGGAGCAATGGTGCCTAGTGGTAACATATTCGAAGGAGTTCGTGCCATTTTATACAAAAATTAGTTATTCAAAAATAACCTTAATATTCTGTAAAAGAAAGAGCATGGAAACAAAAAAAAATATCCAAAGAAGATTTTATAAAAGTTCTTTGGATATTCTTTGACTATCAATGCTGATTTACGAATTCAAAAAGTTCAGTAAATCATTATTTAATTTATCTTTATCTGTGTAAAATAATCCGTGTGGTGCGCCTTCATAAACAATATAATTGTTTTCACGAATGGCTTTGGCTGCTTTTTTTGATGTTAGCTCAATTGGAACAATTTTGTCATCATCACCGTGAATAATTAAAGTTGGAACTTTAATAAAATCCAATTCTTCTCTAAAATCAGTATACGAAAAAGATTCAGCACATTTTAGAGTGGCACGAGGAGAAGCAAAGGAACACAATGTTCTGTAGTATTCTAATAATGGTGTGCTTAAAGGTTTGTTGATAATGTTGATTCCAAAGAAAGTTTTTCCAAAATTATCTACAAAACCAATTCTGTCTTCTTTGATGGCACTTGCTGTAGTTTCGCTTTTTTCTTTTGGATGCCCATCAGGATTATCACTTGTTTGTAATAAAAACGGAACTACCGAAGAGATTAAAGCTGCTTTTGTAACTCCTTTTCCGCCATAACGGCTAAAATAACGAACTACTTCACCTCCGCCCATTGAAAAACCTACAAGAGTTGCATTTTCTAATTTAAGCTGCTCGATAACTTCTTTTAAATCATCAGTTAAAGTATCGTAATCATAACCATCATAAGGTTGAGATGATTTACCAAATCCTCTGCGATCATAAGCAATAACTCTGTAATTGTTCTGAACTAAAAAATCAATCTGATATTCCCACATTTCATTAGAAAGTGGCCAGCCGTGAATTAAAATTACAGGTTTTCCTCTTCCATAATCCTTTACATATAAACGTACATTTTTAGCAGTTTCAATGTATTTGTCTGTATTTAGTTCCTGAATATCAAAATCAAAATCTCTTAGAGATTGGTCGGCGTTAAGGAGGGTTTTTTCCATCATATATTTTTTTAGTTTGAGCTTAATAAGTGTTAAGTAAAATTAGCAGTAGTACTAAAAAAAACGGTTATAGAATTAGTAGTAATAATTACAAAATTAATAGGTTTGTAATACTGTATACTCAAAAATATAAAAATGGATTTAACCTGGAGTGAATTTGAAAGAACCGATATGCGTGTCGGAACCATTATAAAAGTAAATGATTTTCCTGAAGCAAGAAAACCGGCTTATCAGCTCACAATCGATTTTGGTGCTGAAATTGGTATTCGAAAATCATCGGCTCAAATTACCAAGCGCTACCAAAAAGATGATTTAGTCAACCGACAGATTGTGGCTGTTGTAAACTTCCCCAGAAAACAAATCGGGAAATTTATGAGCGAATGTTTGGTTCTTGGTGCTGTAGGAGAGGAGGGAGATGTAATTTTACTTGCTCCTGATTTTAAAATAGAAAACGGTCTTAGGATTGGGTAGATTAGTTTTTAGTCTTATTTTGAGCAGAATTTAACCGCAAAGTTCGCAAGGTTTTTTATCATAAAGCATTTTATAAAAACTCAAAAGTTCGCAAAGCTTTGTATAAAAATTTGCGAACCTTGCGTAAAACCTTTGCGAACTTTGCGGTTAAATTCTGCTCAAAATAAGACTGAAAACTAAATTTTATCTATTAACTGTTGCAATATCAACTGACCTTCTTCCCAATATTTTAGATCAGACTCAGAATTGATGTGTCCTTTTTGTCCAACGTTTACAAATTCACTTCCCCACTTTTCAGCAAAATATTGTTTTCTTTCGAAAGAAGCATAAGGATCATTTTCACTTGCCACAAGAATAGAAGGAAAAGGCAATTTATAAATAGGCATTGGTGAAAAATTACGAATAATGTCAGGAGTGTGCTGAGGAGAATCAACATCGGCAGGAGCCACTAAAAAAGCACCAACAATATTAGAATTGCTATTTTCTTTTGCCCAATGTAAAACTAAAGAAACAGCTAAACTATGCGCTACTAAAACAGTTGGTTTATCTAGTTTTGAAACTTCTTCGTTTAATCTTTCGAGCCATTCTTCCCGAATAGGTTCGTCCCAATTGTCCTGAAGTAAGCGTATAGAATTTTCAAATTTTTTATGCCAAAAAGTCTGCCAGTGTTTTTCGCCGGAATTTCCGAGTCCGGGTAATATTAATAATTGCGTTTCCATTGCCGTGGATTTATTTAGTGATTATTTTTTCTTTTCTTTTATAATTCGGTTGATTTCATTAATAAGTAATGGAAATGCAGGTTCTGTCATTCCGTGTCCGTAACCGTCGAGTTCATAAAGTTTAGTTTGTTTGTGGCCAACCAGTTTCATCATTCTGGCCATATAAGCGTTTTCTTCATATCGGCCCAACATCTCTAATTCGCGATCTCCGGTAATTAATAAAAGCGGCGGAGCATCAGCACGCACAAAGAATAAAGGTGCATAAGCATCTATAGTAGGAGTGGTTTCCGGAATTCCATTTTCTCTCCTAATTTCAAAATGGGTAATACATTGCCCGCTAAACGGAATTAATCCTGCGATCTTATTAGCATCGATTCCTTCCTTCTTTAAATATTCTTTGTTTAAACCAATCATCGAAGCTAAATAACCTCCTGCAGAATGTCCTGAAACAAAAATCAAAGAAGTATCTCCGCCATAACTGGCAATATTATTAAATGCCCAAGCGACAGCTGCCGCGGCATCATCTATAGCTTTTGCTGCTTTTGCCTTTGGTGATAATCTATAGTTTACTCCAATAATGGCAAAACCTTTATTTTTTAACGCTTCCGGAATCTCTTTGCTTCCGCCGGTTAATCCTCCACCATGAAACCAGAAAATTGTTGCGAAATTTTTTGTGTTTTTAGGATAATAAATATCCAGGACGCATCTTTCATTTATATAACTATCAGATTTATTGGTTGCTGCGTTGTAATATTGAATGTTTGATTTCGTTTCGTATTCTAATTTCTGTGAGAAAGAAGTCGTATAAATAAAGAAGAAAGTAAGTAAAAATGTTAATTTTTTCATTTTAAAAATATTGAATTGTTATTGTTGAGTTTTAGTCAGTTTAAGAAATCTAAAAATCTAAAATAATAAATTAATATATAAAAAAAGTCCAAAATGCAGAACATATTGGACTCGTACTTTTTAAAAAGTTATTTTCGACTAAATATCGTCAAAATCAATATCGGTAAAACTGGTTCTTTGTCCTTCAGGTTTATCAGAACCATATTCTTTTTTAAAATCTTTTTGGTGTCTCTCAGAAATTACTTCTTCGCCTTTGTGGTTCAAGACATATGAAGTCATTTCTTCTAGTATTTCAGCGAAAGCACTAAAATCTTCTTTGTACAAGTAAATTTTGTGTTTTTTAAAATGAAAAGAGCCATCTTCTTCGGTAAATTTTTTGCTTTCTGTAATAGTGATATAATAATCATCAGCTTTAGTAGCTCTCACATCAAAGAAATAAGTTCTTCTTCCTGCTCGTAATACTTTAGAAAAAATCTCTTCTTTTTCTAACATGTCATTTTCTCTCATAATACGTTCTATCATTTTTGGAATTAATAGTACTCAAAAATCATAAAAAATTATCTATTACGCAACATTTAAAGTAATTCTTTTTCCGAAAGTTGTTTTAAATATAACGATGCATAATATCCTTCCTGATTTATTAATTGATTATGAGAGCCTTGTTGAATGATCTTTCCGTCTTCTAAAATGATTATCTTATCTGCATTCTTTGCAGAGGATACTCTGTGGCTTACAATTATTGTAGTTTTATCTTTACAGATTTCGAATAAATTATTCAAAATTGTTTCTTCGGTTTCGGTGTCCACTGCCGATAAACAATCGTCAAAAAGGAGTATTGCCGGGTTTTTAATAATAGCACGTGCTATAGATACACGCTGCTTTTGTCCGCCCGAAAGTGTGATACCTCTTTCTCCTAAAATAGTGTCGTATTGTTTGTTGAAAGCGGCAATATTATCGTGAACTACAGCATTTTTGGCAGCGTCAATTACTTCTTCGTCTGTAGCGTTTTGATTACCAAATTTGATATTGTTCTTAATAGTATCAGAGAACAGAAATGCATCCTGAGGCACAATTCCGATATTGTTTCTTAAATCATTTAGGTTTAAAGTGCTTATTTCTTGCTGATCAATGGTGATTTTTCCATCGGTAACATCATATAAACGGGAAATCAGGGATAAAATAGTCGATTTTCCGGAACCAGTTTTTCCTAAAATAGCCAGTGTTTCTCCTTTTTTTACTGTAAATGTTACATTTTTCAAAGCTTTGATATTGGTATCTTCATAAGTGTAACTTACATCTTCAAAAGAGATAGAACCTTGAATGTCAGAATGGTTTTCGTTTTTATTTTTAATTTCCGGTTCAAGTTTCAAAAACTCATTCAAACGTTTCTGAGAAGCTTCTGCTTCCTGAACCATTGATGAAACCCATCCTAACGAAGCAACGGGCCAGGTCAGCATATTTACATATAAAATAAACTCAGCGATCGTACCAATGTTAGGGATCGTTCCGTTGATGTACATAACACCTCCAAAATAAATCACCACCAGATTACTAATCCCGATTAAGGCAATCATTAAAGGACCAAACAAGGATTGCACTTTAGCTAAATCTAAACTCTTTTTTTTGCTTTCATCGGCAAGAGCCACCATATTATTCTGATGCTGATTTTCTAATGAGTTTGCTTTAATAACTCTAATTCCGGAAAAAATTTCCTGAGAGAAACTCGATACTTTGGATAAATATTGTTGAAAAGTCGTGCTTCGTTTATTGATTTCAGAACTTAATTTAAAAATACAGTAAGAAAGAATCGGTAAAGGCAAAATAGTATATAAGGTCAATAATGGCGAAACATTATACATATATATAATAACAATGGCAAAACGTATAAAAGTATTGATGGTGTACATCACGGCCGGACCAACGTACATACGCACTTTTGAAACATCTTCGCTAATACGATTCATTAAATCTCCCGTACGGTTTTGTTTGTAAAAGTTCTGCGAAAGATTCTCGTATTGTCTGAAAACCTCATTTTTTAAATCAAACTCAATATGACGCGACATTACAATCAAAGTCTGACGCATTAAAAAAGTCAGGAAACCTGCAACAATTGTAGTGGCTATGATTAGCAGTACGTTATGAATTAATCCATCGCGATAGGAGTCAATAATTACTTGCGATGTCTGATCAGTTTCTGGCAGCTTATCAAACTTTTCGATAGCGTTTAAAGATTTACTAATAAGCTTAGGAGTAAATAAAGAGAATATTTGTGCGATTATGGTGATTAAAATTCCTAAAGAGAAACTATATTTATATTTTATGAAATATTTGTTTAAATAGCTTAATTCTTTCATTTTTTTAAGAGATTCAATGTTGAATTGTGTTGATTTTATAAAATTTTATGAATTAAAATTAACGGAAAGTATAATTTAATCAAAACAAAACGATTGTTATATTGTTATTTTAAAGATAAAAAATTAGCACAATTGTATTTTTTATATAAATTTGAGAAGTCTTTTTGACAAATTCATAATTTAATCTAATAAATACTAGCGCTATGGATGCAACTTTCGCAACTGGAAAGGAACTTCAAAAAATGGATCCTGTTTTTGGTCAACTGTCTTTTGATGATCACGAACAAATTGTTTTTTGCAATGACAAAGATACAGGTTTAAAAGCAATTATTGGTATTCATAATTCAGTTATGGGGCCAGCTTTAGGAGGAACCAGAATGTGGAACTATAATACTGAATGGGAAGCATTAAACGATGTTTTGCGTCTTTCAAGAGGTATGACATATAAATCTGCCATCACAGGATTAAACATTGGTGGAGGTAAAGCAGTAATTATTGGTGATGCTAAAACGCAAAAAACACCAGAATTAATGCGCAAGTTTGGAGAGTTTGTACACTCTTTGGGCGGAAGATATATTACAGCAGAAGATGTTGGAATGGAAACTAAGGATATGGACACTGTAAGAGATGTAACGCCTTATGTTACAGGTATCTCTGAAGAAAGAGGTGGTTCAGGAAATCCTTCTCCAATAACAGCTTATGGTGTTTATTTAGGAATGAAAGCTGCTGCTAAAAGTCAGTTTGGTACTGATGTTTTAGAAGGGAAAAAAGTTTTGGTTCAGGGAATTGGTCACGTTGGTGAAGCTTTAGTAGAATATTTAACTAAAGAAGGAGCAATCGTTACTATTACTGATATCAATGAAGAAAAATTATTTCAGGTAGCTGCAAAATATAACGCAACAGTTTACACTGGTGAAGATTTATATACTGCAGATGTTGATATTTATGCGCCATGTGCAATGGGAGCCATCATTAATGATGATACAGTAAATAAAATTAAAGCTAAAGTAATTGCTGGTGCTGCCAACAATCAATTAGCAGATGAAAATATTCACGGAGCAAGATTACAGGAAAGAGGTATTTTATATGCTCCTGATTTTCTGATCAATGCCGGTGGAATTATCAATGTGTATGCTGAATTAGAGCACTATGGTAAAGCTGAAATCATGACAAAAACCGAAAATATCTACAATACTACTTTAGAAATTATCGACTATGCTGTGAAAAACGGAATGACAACACATAAAGCTGCACTAACAATTGCTCAAAATCGTATTGATTTAAGAAAAATTGAAAACGCCGCTAAGAAGTAATTTTTAGTTTAAAGTTTACAGTCTCAGTATTCCGTCTCAGTTTTGCAATGTAAACTGTGACTGAATACTGAGACTTTTTTTATTCTGTAAACTGCGACTTTTCAACACATTTTGAATAATAGTGAAAACTGCGACCGAAAACTGTGACTTTTTTACGAATTAATTTTAATATCAGGTCTTAAATACTTATTTTTGCAGACTAATTTTTAAATGTTCTTACAAGGTGGTAAATAGAAGACACATACGCGTTAAAGTAATGCAATCCATTTATGCAATGCATCAAAGCGGTTCTGATAATCTGGAAAAAGAGGAAAAATTTCTTTTTTATAGCATTGATAACATTCAGGACTTATATCTTATAATGCTTTCTTCATTGATTGAAATTTGCAAAAAAGAATCTGTTTTCTTGCATTTATCAAGTAAAAAACATCTTGCAACTGCTGCAGAACGTAATCCGAACGAAAAGTTCATCAACAACAAAATTTTCCAACTTCTTGCCGAAAGTAATTCTTTGAGTATTGCTTTAGAAAATCGTAAAATCAACAACTGGTCGTTGAATGATGATTATATCATTTTGCTGTTAAATGATATTAAAGCCAGCGAATTGTATGCAAAATACATGAGCACTACAGTTAATACATTTGAAGAAGACAGACAATTTGTAATCGATTTATTTGCAGATGTAATAGTTCCTAACGAAAAATTATATGAGTATTTAGAAGATGATAAATTAACCTGGGTTGATGATATTCCGGTTGTAAATACACATATCGTTAAGCAATTAAAAGCAATTAAAACGCAGGATCCTGATGATTTTAGAGTGCCAAAATTGTATAAAGATGTTGAAGACAAAGATTTTGCTAAAGATTTATTCAGAAGAACAGTTTTAAACGAATCAATCTTAGCCAAAGAATACGATGATAAAACTCCAAACTGGGACAGTGAAAGAATAGCTGAAATTGATACTATTATTTTGAAAATGGCAATTTGCGAGTTTTTAAAATTTCCTTCGATTCCAGTAAAAGTAACTCTTAACGAATATTTAGAAATTGCGAAAGAGTATTCTACACCAAAAAGTAGTATTTTTATCAACGGAATTTTAGATAACCTTGTTAAAGAGCTTACGGCTAATAAAAAGATGATTAAAGTAGGTAGAGGTTTGATGTAAGATTGAAAGAAATTCCAATTTTATAAAATTCCAAATTCCAATTGAGATGTCACTCTGAGCGTAGCGAAGAGCCAAATCCCAAATAAAACATAAATATTAATAACAAAAATAAAAACTGAATACTATGCAAGATTTAATGAAATTTGCTCCTTATTTACTAATGTTTGTAGTGTTATATTTCTTCATGATCAGACCACAACAAAAAAGAGCAAAAAACGAAAAAGAATTTGAAAGCAGCCTAAAAGTAGGTGATAAAATAATTACAAAAAGTGGTTTTCACGGTAAAATCGTTGAACTTGCTGAAACAAGTGCAATAATCGAAACTATGTCTGGAAAATTAAAAATCGAGCGTTCAGCAATTTCTATGGAAATGAGTGCTGCTTTAAAAAAAGCTTAATACTTTTTTAGAAATTCCAATAAAATTAAAATCCCAAATTCCAATTATGGAGTTTGGGATTTTTTTTTGTTTGAAGTTAAGCGCATTGTGTGTCTTTGCGAGGAACGAAGCAATCTCACGAAGTAACTCGACAAAAGTTTGTACGGAGTTTGTTCTCCCAATTTTGTCATCCCGAGGAACGAGGGATCTTCGCAATAAACTCTACACAGTAACTCTCCAATCTTTGTCGAGCTACTTGCGAAGATCCCTCGTTCCTCGGGATGACAAGATTGAGGTTAAGCTCTGTAAATATGCTAATTGTGATTGCTTTGTTCCTCGTAAAGACTGTAGTTTGCGCATAAAAAAAACCTTTGTCAAAGTTTTAAACTTTGACAAAGGTTTATGCTTACAATTGGAATTTGGAATTTTAAAATATTGGAATTTTTAAGCCTTATCGATATTTATCATTCAACCCAATATTCTCTAATATCATCGGAATCACTTTCTCGATTCTCGATAACTTAGTTTTTTCCTGTTTAGCAGTTTCAATATATTCTAAAAACTCATACTGTTTGTAAGGACTGAATTTTTGAAATGCTTCTGCTAAAACCTTATTCTGACTCATTTCTTTTTCAAGAAGCTCCGAAACAATAGTTTCTTTTTTTGAAGGTTTTATAATTTTTCCCTGTTTTTCGTTTTCTATCGCTTCTAAGATATATGCTAAAACTTCTGTTTCATTGACTTCTTCTTTTGAAGTAAATCGCCATTGACGTAAAGATTTTGTCTTGTCTTCCTGAGCATTAATGAGTTTCTTTTTCTCATCTTTTAGAAAAACGCCATTAAAAAACCAAATTGTAAAATATTCTTTAAAACCTCCAATTCCGACAACATTTTTTTTATTGAAAACATAAACCGGCCCGCCCCATTTTATGGTTTCAACCAGTTCGGTTTTGTCAATAATTGATTTCAGGAAAAGTAATTCTTCTTCCCATTTATTGACTTTGTCCCAAACGTGTTTTTTGTCGGAAGTTGGTTCCAATTTATCTCTTTCTTTTGGTTTTTTCAGTTACATCAAAAGCACCGGGAATTGCAGTTAATTCTGCAATCTTCACAATCACATCAGTTGCTTTCTGAATACTTTCTGCAGGAACATATTCGTATTTTCCATGAAAGTTATGTCCACCCGCAAATATATTTGGGCAAGGTAATCCCATGAATGATAATTGCGATCCGTCAGTTCCGCCACGAATGGGTTTAATGATCGGTTTGATGCCTAATTCTCTCATTGCTTTTTCGGCAATGTCAACAATGTGTTTTACCGGAAGTACTTTTTCTTTCATATTGTAGTACTGATCTTTAACTTCGGCAGTTACAATATCTTCGCCAAATTGTTTAGCAAATTTCTTGTTGATTTTCTTGGCAATTTTTCCAATTAAATCTTTTCTCTTTTCGAATTTCAACTTGTTATGATCACGAATAATCAATTCTAAAACTGTTTCTTCGATACTTCCTGTTATGTGGTGAACGTGAAAGAATCCTTCGTAACCTTTTGTTTCCTGTGGCGTTTCTCCTTTTGGCAGTTCGTTGATGAAATCATTGGCAATCAACATCGAATTGATCATTTTTCCTTTGGCATAACCAGGGTGAACGCTTTTTCCTTTAAAAGTAATTTTAGCACCGGAAGCATTAAAATTTTCATATTCTAATTCACCAATCTGACTTCCATCCATGGTATAAGCCCATTGTGCGCCGAATTTTTCGACATCAAAATGGTGAGCGCCACGACCAATTTCTTCATCAGGCGTAAAGCCAATTCTGATTTTTCCGTGTTTAATTTCGGGATGCTGTATTAGATATTCCATTGCCGAAACAATCTCGGTAATTCCGGCTTTATCATCGGCGCCTAATAGAGTAGTTCCGTCAGTAGTGATGATTGTTTGTCCTTTATATTGTAATAAATCTTTAAAGTAATTTGGAGATAAAACAATGTTTTTCTCAGCGTTTAAGATGATATCTTTTCCGTCGTAGTTCTCTATAATTTGAGGTTTTACATTAGCTCCGCTAAAATCAGGAGAAGTATCAAAATGCGAAACAAATCCAATTGTAGGTACTTCATGATCTACATTACTTGGTAAAGTTGCCATGATATAAGCTTTGTCATCTATGGTAACATCTGCAAGACCAATTGATTTTAGTTCTTCAACTAGTTTATTGGCAAGATTCCATTGTTTTTCTGTACTTGGAGTGGTATTTGAATTTGGGTCTGACTCAGTATCAATAGTTACGTAACTGATAAAACGATCTATAATATGTTGCATTTGTTTAATTTTTAGCAAATATAAGCAAATAATCAGGGGTTGTGAAGCTCTAAATTATGAAAAATGAAAAAACGGATTGGAAAAAGTTAGCCACGAATTCACGAATTTTTGCTAATGGGTATCTCTTCATGCAAAAATATAAAATCCGATTTCACGAATTACAATTCATGAAATCGGATTTTATATTTAAATTAATTCGTGAAGATTCGTGAAATTGCTTCGCCTGTTCCCTTCGGTCGGGTCGGGACAAAAAAAAATTATTGTACACATCTAAAACCAATATGATTTGCCGGTGATTTATAGTCGCCTTTTCCTCTGGTGCCTACCATATAACGGGTACAATATTGGTCTGTACATAAAAATGATCCTCCTCGTTGTACTTTTTTAGGTAAATTAGGTTCTCCCGGATCGTAAGATGATTCGGGGCCTTGCGGATTTTTAGCCACTTTACCACTTTGTTTTAAAACATCATAATAATCTGCGGTATACCAATCGTTGGTCCATTCCCATACATTTCCTCCAATATCGTAGAGTCCATACGAATTTGGTTCAAATTGAGCAGTTGGAGCAATGCCAATATAACCATCTTCGCCCGTATCTCCTTTTTCTATTGGGAAATGGCCTTGATAGATATTGGCTTGAAATTTTCCTTTTGGTTTTAAAGTATTTCCCCAAGCGTACAATTGTCCTGATTTTCCACCGCGAGCTGCAAATTCCCATTCGGCTTCAGTAGGTAATCTTTTGCCTGCCCATTTGGCGTATGCTGCCGCATCATCATATGAAATTTGAACAACAGGATAGTTGCCTCTTCCTTTGATAGAGCTTCCGGCTCCTTCAGGATGCCTCCAGTCTGCTCCCTTAGCGTAGCTCCACCATTGCATATAATTGTTTAAATCTACTGTAGCAGGAGTAGGAGTAAAAACGGCTGATCCGGCTACTAAATTTTCTAGTGGTGCATCAGGATATTCTTCATGAGTTGGTTTTATTTCGGCTAGTGTTACATAACCTGTAGCTTTAACAAAAGCTTCAAATTGGTCGTTGGTCACTTCGGTTTGATCCATATAAAAACCATCTACATAAACCTGATGGATGGGTGCTGCATCTTTTGTAACCCCTTTTATACTGCATAAACTTTCGTCTTCGACATTGCTTCCCATAGAAAACTCTCCGCCTGGAATCCAAACCATACCTTTAGGTACTTTATTTAGAGGTGGTTTGTTCTTATTCTCGATTGTAGGTTTAAACAAAGATGCATCCGAAACAGGAGTTTCGGCACAATCCATCGCAGCTGATTTTTGTTTTGGAACAAGAATTTTATTGTAGCCATAAGCAATCGAGAGGATAGAAATTGTGAGAATTGCTAAAATCCAATAAGTTTTGTTTTTCATTCTGGTTTGATTTTGTAGTGATCAGTATAATAGAGGATAAAGTTAAAAAATAACTTTTAATTATAGTTATCCTATAGAATTAATTATTCTTTTTCAACATCTACAACTTCATATTTGTTTTTACCATCAACCTGAACGGGTTGGTAATAGGTTTCTCCAAATTTGACATATTTTACCTCTCCAATTGTAACTTCTTCACCACCTTCAGGTAAGTTGTCTACAACTGTTCCTGCTGTTGGTGGGACAACTTTATAATTGCTGCCCTCTTTTTCATAATACGTTCCTCCATAGTAATAATTATTGACGGTTCCGGTATTGACTGTTTCAGCACCGCTGGGTATATTATTAACCGTTCCTCCTAAAGGGGCTGGAACGGCTGTATAGCCTCCGCTAGTTTGAGTGTACCAAACACCCTGATCATAGTGATATTGAGTGCTTTCAACACTTACCACAATTGCTGTAACAGCCAAAGTAGCTACAAAAAATCCCCAAGGGTGCCAAACTGGACCCCAATAAAAGGGAGTATAAGGATGAAAATAATAAGGATGGTAAGCACGATATCGATAACCGCCATATACATACGGCGGACGGACATAAGGTCTGACACCGGGTCTTACTACTGTGTTACGATTGTTGCGAACATGAACACTGTTGTTGACATTGATGTTTACATTATTTCTGTTTCTGTTGACGGTATTACCGCTAATATTGGTGTTTCTATTTCTATTATTAGTAACGTTATTGCCTCTATTAGTGGCATTATTACCTCCAATTTTAGAATTTGAGTTAGTAGGTCTTGTGATTTTAGTTCCAGAATTGTTTGCTCCTGGTCTTGTGGTATTAGCAGGTCTTTTTACGGCTGGCCTCGGCTGATTTGCAGGTCTAGCCTGAGCTGCTGTTCCGCCTCTGTGTGCACCACCCCCGCCATGACGTTGCGCAATACTATCAATTGAAATCAAAAAAAATGATCCCAGTAAGCATATAGTTGCTGTATTTCGAAGTGATTTTTTTATGTTTTTCATTTTCAGTGTTTTAGATTAGTTAAAGTTATTAAAAATAATAATTGCTATACGAAAATAGAGACGAAATTTTATGTGATATTATAATTTATAATGAAATATCCCATTGAATTCTGAAACGCCATCCTTGTTCAAGAGGCAGACTTTTATCCTGAAAACTAAAATAACTAAACTCAGATGTTAGTTTGTTTTTGTGTCCTTTAAAAAACCAGTTGAAAGCAATTGTTGTTTCATCTTGCAAGTTCTGTCTTATGGTGTTATCAGGTCTGAAGGCAGCATGTCTTGCAGCCATTTCCAGGTGTTGTGGCCACCATTTAAAAGCATTATGAAAAAAATATCCTGCCTGCACATAATACCCTTTTAGAGTTGTTGTGTCATCATCATTTAGTTTATCTATGATTTTTTTGGTGTGCCATTCGCTTTGCCAGGAAAAACCACGATACATAAAGGCAGTTTCAACGTTCCACTGATTCACACGGTACTCGCCAGGAAGTCCGTTTTCGTAACCATCCAAAGAGCCTCCGCCTGATTGCGAAAATCTTGTATACGGACTCCGATTTGTTAGTCCTGAAAAGGCAATAATTGGAGTTGGCTTTTCATGAAATTCCACATCGCTTCCTTCAAAATCAAGAAATCTTCCTAAAAAATTCCATTGAGCCCTGCCAAAATACATTAAATTATTGTCGTCATTAGCAGTATTTCCACGCCCTGTTCCTGTTAGCGCCGCAGCCCAATAATTAAAATCAGCAATACCACGACCTTTTAAATGCCCGTAAACTTCAACTCCCATTTGTCTGTCTACAGTAAATTCCCTGTTGATGAAGGAACGATCTACAGTTTGTTGCTCACCACTACTTATAAAGCGTTCGCGCGTATATTCAACTTTCCACTGACCGACCTTAAAACTCATCCATTTCCATTTTTCGATCATGATTCTAAAATCCAGTAAATTAGACTGGCTCAATTCATACTCCCAATAATATTGTAACCAGGGTTCAAATGCGTGGCCGCCAACTTTTAATCTGGCACGATTAATTTTGAAAGTCGTTTGTTTGTCCTGGCTATAATCATCATAAGTAAGCGGATCCTGATCGTTAGGAGTTGAAAATCGAAACTGTAAACGGCTTTGTAACTGAAAAAGAAATTTATTGTCTTTGGTACGTAATTCAATTCCTTTATCTCCATATCTAAAAGTAATAATCTTGCTTGTGTCTTTTTCGAACTGTGCCTGAACAGAAATGCTTAGAAAAAATAATAGGATTAAGAGCAATTTTTTTTGGAGATATATTATTTTATCTGGATGATACATAAGCATGATTTGTTTACACAATTTGATACTGATTTATATTAGTTAGTTCGTCTAGAATTCTTTGCAATTCCTGATTCTATTCCCCAGCTATCATAAAAATTCCATTTAATATCATAGCTAAAAGTTCCAAAAATTCCCAACCTTTTAGGATTTCATAACCGTATTCTGTTCCGGCACGAGTTAAGGGATAATCTTCTTCTTTGTCAAATTCGCTCCATATTCCTAATAAAAAACTCCGGTGTTCGTTGAGTTTATAAACTCCCATAAGTGCAGCAGCAATAGGATAACTTCTTTCTACAGTTTATTTGTCTTCGCCGCTTTCGAGATTTTTTTCGACTTTAAATTTTTCGATTATAAAATCAGTATGTAAAGCAATAGCCCATTTTTTGCTTATATAATAAGTATAAGCAACCCTGTTTCCTTCGTCATCTCTTCCTTCAAAAATATGTACATGATTTATTGGTATTCCAATTGATGATGTGGCGTAAAAGGTGCTGTAATTTCGCTTTCCTGCGCATAGCTTATTTCATAGCAAAACAGCACAAGAATGAATACTAAATTTTTTGTAAGTATTATATTTAAATAAAAAGAACTACTTATTTATAAAAAAGAGCATTTATAAAAAAAAATAAAATTGAAATTAAAGGATTCACATTGTACTAATAATTTGAGCAAAACATGAATTTTATATTTGTAACTATTTGTAATAAAGGCTTGTAGTACGAAGTTAGTAAAATTCTGTTAATGATTTTATTTTTCGTGTAAAAAATAATTAGCGCTTTTCTTTCAAATTTAATTCCTCAAAAAATGAAAGAATGCAAACAGATTGATATAAATCATATTCACATTCAAGTATTATAATTAAATTTGCAATCGAAAAACACACACACAACACTCTTATGTATAAATTGATAATTCGCCCGATACTTTTTTGGTTTGATCCGGAAGAAGTACATTATTTTACTTTTTCATTTGTTAAATTTATTTCAAAAATCCCAGGAGTTTCATCAATTATAAAATCAATATATGAAGTAAAAGATACTCGTTTAGAACGTGAAGTTTTCGGAATTAAATTCAAAAATCCGGTAGGTCTTGCAGCAGGATTCGACAAAGATGCCAAGCTGTACAAAGAGTTTTCTGATTTTGGATTTGGATTTATAGAAATAGGAACTGTAACACCGGTTGGTCAGGAAGGAAATCCTAAAAAACGTTTGTTTAGATTGAAAGCAGATCAGGCGATTATTAACCGAATGGGTTTTAATAACGGAGGTGTTCTAGAAGCCGTAGAACGTTTAAAAAAGAATTCAGGAGTTTTGATAGGAGGAAACATCGGAAAAAATAAAGTTACTCCAAACGAAAATGCCGTAGACGATTATATCATTTGTTTTGACGCACTGTTTGATCATGTAGACTATTTTGTTGTGAATGTGAGTTCTCCGAACACTCCAAATTTAAGAGCTTTACAAGATAAAGAACCTTTAACGGCTTTGTTACAAACGCTGCAAAACAGAAATGTAGAAAAGCAAAAAACAAGTACTCAAAAAATAAAACCAATACTTTTAAAAATTGCTCCGGATCTTACAGACGAACAATTATTAGATATTATTGATATTGTAAAAACTACTCAAATTGCAGGCGTAATTGCTACCAATACTACGATTTCAAGAGAAGGTTTGCAATCTGAAAATCAAACTGAAATGGGAGGTTTATCCGGAAAACCATTAGCGAAACGTTCTACCGAAGTAATTCGTTTTTTATCTGAAAAAAGTAATAAAGCGTTTCCAATTATCGGGGTAGGAGGAATACATTCTGCAGATGATGCCATCGAGAAACTAAACGCAGGAGCAAGTCTGGTGCAATTGTACACTGGGTTTATTTACGAAGGCCCGGCTTTGGTAAAAGCGATCAATAAAAAGGTTTTAGAGCAATTGTAAAAGCAACGACTGAACAACTAATCCGGTAAGAATAGCGGATCCAAAACTGATCAAAGTACCAATTAAAACATATTCGGTAAGTTTTCTGTCTTTGGCTTCTTTTAAATCACCAAATCTAAAAATAGACTTTGCGGCCAATAAAAATCCAATGGCTTCAAAATGTCCGGTTAAGATAAAACAGAATACAAATAAACGCTCTAATATACCAATGTAGTTTCCTGCTTTGGCGAGTGAATTGTCATGCTGGCTATTTTCGCTTTCCGGATTCCAGAGCGAAATAATCGTTTTAATGATAATTGAAGTTGGTTTTGTAATAAATAAAACTCCGGTAATAAGTATCCAAAACTGATTATTAAACCAGAGAAAATTAATTGTTTCGCCTTTATAAAGAAGTACAACGGCAAGTAAAACTAAAATATGAGCAATTTGGTCTAAAACAAACCAGCTGCGTTTTGTTTTCTTTTTTTGGAAATTAAGTTTGATCAGATCAATAATTCCGTGAGTGACAGCAATTAAAATCGCATAAGGTAGGAATCGAATTTCCCCAACCAAAATTGCAGCAAGTATGCAGTGTAAAAGAACATGAAGATATAAGTAAATACTTTTATGTTTTTTAGCTTCTTTATCGGCTACCCATGAGTTGGGCTGCCATATAAAATCGCCTAATAAATGTGCTAAAAGTAGTTTTATAAATAAAATCATGGCGTTGTAAGTTGTTTTATCTGTATTCTAAAATAACGATCTAATTGTAATACCAAATCAAACTGAGCGCGCTTTTGCCTTCTGCTTACTGCAGCCTGATTAATACCTAATTTTTGGCCTAGCTCTTCTTGCAACAACGTGGGATTTTCTATTGCGGCGGCTACAAATTCAGCTTGCTGTGCAAGCCAGTGGTCCATAAAGGTCAAAGCCAGCTGAATCATGAGGTTTATCTTTTCATCAAAAACCATATCACCTGTTCGTATGGCTAAAGTTACTTTTTGTTTTTTTAAAGTTTCAAAAAGTTCTCCCGAATGAATAAACGCGCTACCATTACTTTCGGATATTTTTTCGGCATTATGCGTTTTATCCCCAAAACCAATACTCATTCTGGCATCTAATTTTATAGCCTTTAAATGTGCTTTGATTAAAATAGCAGACAACAGTGCTTCTTCGGGATTTTTGATCTCGATCTGGAACTCGTCACCCCGGTAAACTTCCCATTGGCTTGGTGTTGCTCCAAACCGGGACAGGATTTTTTTCAAATCTTCTACCCAATGTTTAGAGGTTTGTTGTCTCGAACCGATAATATCTCCAGTAATTACGCTTGTCATAATTCAAATATAATTAAAAATAAATAAATTTTAATATTACAAATATAAGCAATAAAATAAATTATTACATTTTTGTGTAATAATTGCTAAAATTGCTTTTTAAAGTAATACTAAACATTATTACAATTTTAAAGAGTACTATATGATAATTTAAACTTATATGATTTTATTTCAAGGATTCATGTGTAACAGCTAAATGAACTTATGTAACTTATTATGGTAAAAAAATAACACCGACAGTTTTTTTTATTTCTTTAAAAAAGAAACTAACTTAGCCTTCACTAAAGAATAAGCTTTGAATAAAGAAATCAAGATTATCGAATGTCCGCGTGATGCTATGCAAGGTATCAAAACTTTTATACCTACTAAAAACAAGGTTTCTTATATACAAGCTTTACTTCGTGTAGGCTTTGATACGATTGATTTTGGGAGTTTTGTGTCGCCAAAAGCGATTCCGCAAATGCAGGACACGGCCGAGGTTTTAGCACAACTTGATTTATCGCAAACGACAAGCAAATTGCTGGCTATAATTGCCAATACGCAAGGAGCGGCATCGGCGGCAGAACATGAACCTATTCAATACTTAGGATTTCCTTTTTCGATTTCTGAAAACTTTCAGATGCGAAATACCCATAAAACCATTGCTGAATCTTTAGTAACATTAGAAGAAATTCTTGAAATCGCCGATAAAAAAAATAAAGAAGTAGTAACCTATCTCTCAATGGGTTTTGGAAATCCGTATGGAGATCCTTGGAATGTTGAAATCGTTGGTGAATGGACAGAAAAGCTAGCCGGAATGGGTGTGAAAATTTTATCCCTTTCAGATACTGTTGGAAGTTCTACACCAGAAGTAATTACCTATCTTTTTTCGAACCTGATTCCAAAATATCCTGAAATAGAATTTGGG